>Ga0206935_10172_pt1 | contig 23163 bp, 23 predicted proteins | sample Alteio_BWOrgHeat_13_FD_152924 | JGI IMG/M metagenome (GOLD analysis project Ga0206935, IMG submission 152924) | Enriched cells from forest soil in Barre Woods Harvard Forest LTER site, Petersham, Massachusetts, United States -... | ecosystem: Environmental > Terrestrial > Soil > Temperate forest >...
CTCGTCAATATAAGCCTTCATGGCATCGTGTGCGATAAAGGGATAATTGATATAGGGGTTGATCGGCGTGCCGTGGTGGATGTTGATAACTGTTGCGCCGGTTGCTTTTATGCTATCGATATTGGCATATTTATGGTAAAAGCGCGTGGCCCACTGGAAGTCGGTGTTGATGGCATGGAAGGGTGTGATCAGCAGGTTAAAATTATAATAAAGCACCTGGCCTTTCTTCAGCGTACGCGCACCGCTATAATTGCTCACCACTACGGTGTTACCCTGTTCGGTGATATTGATGCCGCCCTTATTATCATTGCCCCACGATGTGGGCAGCAGCAAAGGTTTTTGGAGGTAAAAGTTGGTATTAAGCGGCCTGACGTAATTCTCGTCTCGCAGCGAAAACTGCAGACCGGCATTTACATCGCCCATCCAGGCGCCGTCCTGGTTTTTGCGGGCCACATCCCATTTCCATTTGTAGCTTTGCGGCCTTTCTTCGCCTTTCAAATTCAAACCGATGATGTATTTGGCCGAAGCCTTATTAAACGGCAATTCCATCCGGATATCATTCAGCGAGATACTATCCAGCGCCGTTATTTTTACCGTGTATGAAACAAAGCCATCAAACTCAATGGAACCCTTTACGTCCATTTGCAGGTATTCTGAGGTATCCACCGCTTCCCATTGTACCGTGCCGGGCTGTTTTTGGGTAAACTTCATTCCCAAAGCAGTCCATGGTTCGGCGCCTTCGCTGTCTTCGGCAACAAACGATAGCGGCCTGGCAATAACCTCCTTCGGCTTAAGGGAAACGGAAGTCATTTCGGGTGTAAAATAAGTTTCAATTTTTTGCGGGAAACCATTTTTTCCCAGCACTACTTTTCGCCCTAACAAGGTGATTGAATTGCCTTTAACCACCAATGGTGTATAGGGCTTGATGACTGTATTCGTCTGGCCCAGGGTGGAGTTTAACCAGGTTAAGCGGGTTTGTTTCCAGGGCTCATTAACGCCGCCCTTTAAAGCTGTTTCATTGTCGACTTTTATGGCGACACCAATAACCGTGTTTTCGGCATTTTTTACAGATATCGTAACCGAACCTTCATATACGCCGGCAGCGGTCGTTGACGGGATATTTACCAGGCACCACATGGCCTGCACATCGCCTTTGGCAACGGTAACTATTTTTGAAATTTTGTCGCCCCTGTAATCAGTCCCCCCCGGTATTCAGGCACGACATCGCCTTCGCGGATATTACCTGCCCGGTTTCGGTTTTCAAATTTGAAAAAGTAATTTTAACGTCGTTCAGGTTTTTTGTAACCGGGTATATCCCCAGCTGATAGGCATAGTTCTCCCCTTTTTTGGCTTCCCCGTTAAACACACTTTCAGCATCGCTGATGATCCAGCGCTGCGGCAGATCGTGTTTCATCCGGATGGAATGGAGCCGGTCTTCGGGGAAAACCAGGTATGATCGGCCCGGATTCCGGTGTATCAGGTCGGTAACCTCGGCAGCGGTGGCAATCACCTCCATTGGGTAAAAGCTATTCAGGGCATTTATTTCTTCGATGCACGCTACTTCGGCTTTGGAAATATTTGCTGCATCGCCAGTAAGTCTAAGCCAGTCGATGGCCGCTGTACCTGCGGATGGCAAGTATTTGGCGTTAGGATAATTTGATTTTCGGTCGATTTTGTACGGCAGGTAGTAAACAAAATATTTGGTATCCTGCGGTTTTGGCTCAAAATATAAAATGCAAGCCTCGCGGGTTATTCCCCCAAAGCCAATGTTCGTTATTCTTTCGTTGGTCGCCGAGTCGATGACAATAACGTTCCTTTGTTCGGGATGAAGATCGTTCCTTCTCCAGGTGATCAGCGCTTTTGCCACTTTTTGCGCGGGGTCCGCTACGGTCAGCACCACACGGTGGGTGCCCAGTGAATCAGGGTCCCAATCGTTGTTTTTTATGACATATTTTAATTCCTGGCCGAAGGAGGCGCCGCAGGCAGACAAAAACAGGGAGAGCAACAGTAAACGTTTAATCATCGGGGAATATTTACCGGTAAAGTTAGTCGGTTTTTTTAAAAATCGGCGGCCAATCCACGATTGTCCCCTCGTAGGGGCGCTCCTTGCGGGCGCCCTATTTTGTTCGGGTGACCAAAGGGCGGTGAACGGATTTTCCCTTCGTAGAGGCGCCCCTTCCGGGCGCCCGATTTGTATGGTCCCCCAAATGCACATTGCGCATCGGGCGCCTGGAGAGGGCACTCACAAGGGGCGCCCCCTACGAACGATATTATTTTAACATTACCCGCGTGGCGCCGTAGCCAAATTTCTCTTTTTGGGCATCCATAAAGGTTTGCGCCCTGGGGTGTTTGCTTAATACCTTTTGGATCTCGTGCCTTAGGGTGCCATTGCCGGCGCCGTGTATAAAAACCACCTCAGGCATTTGATTTACAATTGCTGCATCCAGCATTTTATGGAAATGATCCAGCTGTATCTTCAATATTTCGGAGCTGCCGATAAACTGGTAGTCGCTGCGAAGTTTTTCAATGTGGAGATCGATCTCTTTTGATGGTTTTTCTATCGTCGCTTTTCCTTCCGGGGTATTATAAAAGCTTTCCTTCAATTTTTGGGCGTCTATGACCACTTCATGATCATCAAGCCGAATGAGCCAGCCCTGTTGTTTCAACAGCGGAATTTGCTTTTTCGACCCGGAAAAATCCTTCGCCTTAAATTTTTCACCAATGTTTAACGGCGCCGGGGGCTCTGCATTTTGCCTGGTGTGGAAAATCACATGGAATATAAATTTCGGCCAAAGCTGCAGGTCCGCCAATTGGGCCGAATAAACTTTTTCTGCCGATTTTGGCTGGATGACCCCGGAAAATTCTCCTTTAAACTTATCCTGTTTTTCTGTCGTCAGCGATGCCAGCAATTGAAACGAAGTCTCGTTCACCAAATAAAAATGCACTACTGAATTTGCTTTCGGATCGCTTACCACCGCCGCGAACACGCCGCGGGAGATGAATTCGCCAGCAGGCACCGCTTCTTCAACGCCAGTTTCTTTTACACTACCGGGCGGCTGGTACCCATACACTGATGTTACCTTGCTGGCCAGTACGGGTATCTCAAAATCATCCTCGGTGGTTACACCGATCATCTGGTCATCAATGATGCGGGTAACAAAGCCCTCCAGCTTCTCATCCACAAAACGCACAAAATCGCCGAGCTTGTATTTCATATTGATTGGGATTACACCGATTTGGGGATGATTTCACCGATTTTATTTCTTGGGATTTCACCGATTTGTGGGTGATTTCACCGATTTTAAAAGGGTATTAATCTGTAATCTGCTTTTATTTAATTAGACTGAAAATCGTTTTACTTCGCAGCTTGGGTTTCCAAAATTTATCAGTAACCCTGTTTTAATTTTACTGGCTTTTAAGTAGGACAGCACCTGAACTTCAAAAAGTTTTGGGAGAATACCAGTTACTGATTTAAGTTCAACAATTACTGTATTTTCAACAAAAAAGTCGCTTCTGAAATTACCGACGAACTGCTCTTTAAAAAACACTTTAAATTCCTTTTCGGCAACAAAGCTAAGATTTTGAAGTTTTAGCTGATGCTGTAACGCATTCGAATAAACTTTCTCATTAAAGCCCGGCCCCAACAATCGATGTACTTCAAAGCAACATCCAATTATTTTCTCCGTAAGCGGATCATGTTCAAAATCAGCCATCTTATTTTTTTGGATTACACCGATTTTAGAGTGATTTCACCGATTTTCAATAGGTTCATTCCTGTCCTTTTCGTTTTTTGGACTACCGCGACCTGCATTAACTTTACCGGCTTTTGGAATCCCAAAACAAAAATCGGTGAAACCTCAAAAACAAATCGGTGAAATCAAAAATCAATCGGGGTAATCCCAAAAACTAAAAAACCACCCGCCCGAAGGCAGGTGGCTACAAATTAGTTATTTAATACCCCTATTAAAATAACTGTTGCAAAGTAAAAAAATATTTATTTCACTGCAAATAGTATTGTGTATTTTTTTGCAAATAAGTTGCAATTGGGATTTTCATAAATCAACCCGTTGAAAATAAGTGACTAAGCATTTAGCAGACGGCCGATTTGGTGGTCAGGCGGCTGAGTTTTGAATAATTTGTGCCTGCTTTGCAGGTAAAATCGCCTCAAAATCTACAAATCGTTTGATCGGAATCAGTAAAAAGCAGCTGACAGGTATAAGCTGCCGATAAAAATATCAGCGGTTATGCGGTCCATTCGAGGTGATCTGCGCCGCTGGAGATAAAAAAGTTGAGATTTTTCACCAAACACGGACGATTTGGGAGCATAACCAGAAACGCATGGTGGTAACAATCAAATCTTCAAATCCATAAAAATTGACGATGGCGTTTTTATAAATGCCGACGAAAGCAACAATACCGGACTGCAAAGTAGACAATATGCCGCTTCGCTATTTTGCGTGTCTTGCTAACCAACGTGTGAAAAGACATTTCCGGAGATGCGATGTATCGCGTCTCCACATAAAAAAACCCGGTTGTTCGCCGGGTTTTTTATTCAATAAGTAATTCAGTTATGCTTTCTGGATAGCTTCATTAACGTCGTTCGAGCCGTTTTTTATGTGGGCTTTGCCTTCGTTAATCTTGCTTTGCACCTGGTTTTTCAGTTCGCGGCCCTTAACGCCAGCATTTTCAACTATAGAGTCCTTCTGATCATTCAGTTCATTTACAGCGCCTTCGAATTTTGATTTAGCTTTGCCGTATATGCCGCTGCTATATTTTTTTATGTCGTTAGCCCTTGACACCATCGCGTCTTTTGCTGTGTCGACCAGGTCATTTATACTATCGGCAATGTTGCCGCGAAGTGTTTCGCCTTTTTCAGGTGCCAGCAATAATCCTAAAGCCGCACCCGCCGCTGCACCAATTAAAAGCGCCGCTATTATTCTGCTTGTATCTTTCATGGTTTTGTTTTTTTGTAGATGACTATACTTATGCAACAACAATGCCAGCCTTATACTGTTTCTGTTAAAAGAGTTTTTTATTCGTCTTTTGCAAAACTAATTTACTTCCGCTGAAAAATCAGTTGCAGCTTCTTTGCGCCACCGCTAAAGCTATGGCGGCGCACGGTCGGACTTTCGGTCCCGATAGCTATCGGGATTCCGGCCTTCAGACTTCCTTTCAAAAAAAAAGCGCCCGCTCTTTTGGAGGGGCGCTGGTAACGTTTAATGTCTAAAATTTATAATTAAATAACTTTTACATTTACTGCGTTAACGCCTTTTCTGCCGTTTTCAACTTCAAATTCTACTTTGTCGTTTTCGCGGATCTCATCGATCAGGCCTGTCGAGTGCACAAATACGTCCTGGCCACCGCCATTGGGGGTAATAAAACCAAAACCTTTTGTTGCGTTAAAAAATTTAACTGTTCCTTCTTGTTGCATTATTTTATTTATTAAGAGTGCAAAGGTATGGATAATATTTGGTATGTCAAGTGAAGGGTCCGAAAGGGGTGCAATTCAAATTGTCGCATAGCCACCAAACGTTCCCACGGAACGTAAAGAATATTTTTTTACTTTCTACCTACCAGACGCCCCGATGGGGCGAAACTTCTGCAATCCTCGTCCCATAGGGACGGTTGGTGGGTAGATAAATTAAATATTGGTTTTAGCGTTCCATCGGAACGCTTGGTTAGCGAAGCGACAATTTGAATTGCACCCTCCGAAAGTCAGTAATCCAAATAGCTATCGGTACCGAAAAGTCCGAAAGACAGAAAGAAGAAAAGTGCAAGGCTGAATAGATTGCACACCTCAAGGCCCGGAGCGCTGATTCTCGTACCCGCTGACAGGTACCCTCCGCACAGATTTTTTTGACCTACGTTTATCATAACTTAATCTATCTTTGCCCTCAAATTTTTACAATTGTATTTACATGGCAAAGGCATCTGAAATTAAAGTCGGCAACATATTGCGGTTTAACGGCGAACTGGTAGCTGTTACCGAAGTACTGCATCGGACACCGGGCAAAGGCGGGGCGTTTTACCTGGATAAATTCCGCAATATTAAAACCGGGCGAATTGTAGAGGCCCGTTTAGCCACCGATGAGCAAGTGGAGATTTGCCGCGTAGAAACGAGTGATTTTCAATACTTGTACCCCGAGGGCGATTACATGGTGATTATGGATAATACCACTTACGATCAGCATAATATACCTAAAGCGTTGTTTGGGCCGTCGGCGAAATTTTTGAAGGAGGGAATGAATGTGATCGTTTCCTTTGAGAGTGAAGAACCGATTATGGCGCAGGCGCCCAACTTTGTAGAGCTGGAAGTTACTTATGCCGAGCCGGCTGTTAAAGGCGATACCTCATCGGGCGCGCTGAAAGCGGCCACAACAGAGAATGGCGTAGAGATAAAAGTCCCCCTTTTTGTAAACCAGGGCGATAGGGTAAAAGTAGATACCCGCACCGGCGAGTATGTGGAACGCGTGAAATAGTAACCTTGGCGGCAATGCTGGAAGAAGACTTGCGAAATTTGACCCGGTATCGTTTTTTTCAAAGGCCTGGTTGATGGCGTCGCCGTTTAATTACCTCGTAAGTTTCAAGTCTCACCATAGTGTACAATTACTTTATCCTCCCGTATTTTTTCAGCAATTCGATCACTTTATCATGGGGCAGGGCGTAGGCGGTATTGTCGTTTACGCCTTTCATCGTTTCAGCAGCGACCATGGCATTGATGATCGCTTCTTCAACAGCCTGTACGGTACCCTCAAACAGCGGGTTGATCTGGTCGTTCGGAAATTGCTTTACGCTCACTACTTTCTGGCGGTTAAAAGCACTGGCATTAGCGGTGGAAAAAGCGATAAAAATGTCTCCTGAACCATTCTCGCCCCTTCCGCCTACCTTACCCACGCCCAGGGCAATGCGCTGGGCAATGCGTTTAAGCTGGTGTGGCAACAGCGGCGCATCGGTAGCCAATACCACGATGATGGAGCCGTCGCCCTCCTGGTAGTGGCTCTGGGCCAGTTTGTGTACCTCGTAATTCAGCGTATCCTTTAGGGCCTCGCCTACCGGTACACCGTCGATCGTCAGGTTTTTCTTACGGCCGAAATTGGATTGCACCAGCACACCAATAGTATAAGTTGAGTCTCCGATCTTGATCAGCCTGGAGGCTGTGCCGGTGCCGCCCTTAAAGCCCAGGCAGCACATGCCGGTTCCGCCGCCTACGTTACCCTCCTGTACCAGTCCTGTTTTGGCCGAGTTAAGGGCGTCAAAGGCATTGCTTTCCTTTACATGGAAGCCGTAGATGTCGTTTAAAACGCCATCCCAGGTCTCGGCAACTAAGGGGTAAGTGTACCAGCCGTCTTCCTTTATCCAGTTTTTTTGCACAAACCATTTCAACATGGCATCCCGGCAAACGCCCACGCTGTTGGTATTGGTGATCAGGATGGGTGTCTCCAGGAAGCCGGATTCGGTCACCCAGGTGGTGCCCGTCATCTCGCCATTGCCATTCAGGGTATACCAATTGGCATACACAGGCGTGCTGGATTGCCCCCTCGGCAAAATCGCAGTAACACCTGTGCGCACCGGCCCCTTGCCGATGATATTTTTGCCATCGCCTTCGATAATAGTACTAAAACCTACCTGCACGCCTTTAACATCCGTTATTGCGTTATACTTGCCTGGAGTGCCGTCAAAAGGGATACCAATGTCCCTTGCCCTGGGTTTTTGCGCCTGTGCCATGGATTGCATAGTTAGTAGGATTGCTATGGTTAGGAGAGTTTTCATTTAGTGAGTTAGTGAATTAGTGAGTTAGTGAGTTAGTGATTGGAAGAAAACCTCGTTCTTTTACCTTTTACCTTTCGCCTTTCACCTTTCACCTAAAGAAGCGTCCGCAATGCGCAGCGCCTCACTTATAATTGCCAGCCCTTCATCAATTTCTGCTTTCGTAACACACAGCGGCGGTGCTATAAAGATAAAGCCCCAGCGTACAAAAGTGTACATACCCAGTTCTTTAATTTTCGCGGCTACTTTGTTCATCACCAGCATTTCGTCGGGTTTTGCGTTGAAGGGGGCCATCGGCTCTTTGGTTTCGCGATTTTTGACCAGTTCGAGGCAGCCCAGCAGGCCGGTGTTGCGCCAGTCGCCGATAGACCGGTGTTTTTGTTTTAGTAACTCAACCTGCTCGTTCATGTATCGGCCCATCGCGATAGTATTTTCGATCAGCTTGTCGTCTTCATAAACTTTCAAAGTCTCCAACGCAGCCGCGCAGCAAACCGGGTGGGCGGAGTAGGTGAGGCCCAGGGGCAGCATGGCGTCATCGTATTTAGCGGCTATTCTATCCGACACCATCAGGCAGCCAAAAGGTAGATAGCCTGCGGTGAGACCTTTGGCCATGGCTACCATATCAGGCACAATATCATGATTCTGGAAACCGAACCATTTGCCTGTACGGCCGAAACCGCTCATCACCTCGTCGATAATAAGCAAAATACCATGTTTATCGCAAATTTGCCGCACGGCTTTCAGGTATCCTTCGGGGTATTTAAAACAGCCGGATGAGCCGGATTCGCCTTCAAAAAGCATAGCGGCGATATTTGCCGGACCTTCATAAGCGATCATCCGCTCCAGGTTACTTACTGCATCAGCCAGCAAACTTTCCTGGCTGTGCGGCCAGCGATACGCATAGGGAATATCAATATGGATAAAATTTGGCGCCTGCTGGGAATCAGCCGGTAATTTGCGCGGATCACCCCCGGCCGACATCACGCCATAGGTAGAACCGTGATAGGCCTGGTACCGCGCAATGATCTTGTGCCTGCCGGTATAAAGCCGGGCAAGCTTGATGGCGTTCTCTATCGAAGTAGCGCCGCAAAGGGTAAAAAATGCTTTGTTCAAGTCGCCCGGAAATAATTCAGCCAGCTTTTTGCCCAGGTCGCCGCGGGCCTTGGTGACACAGCCGGGTGTTATATAGCTTACCTCCTGCATTTGCCGCACTACCGCTGCGGTTATCCGCTGGTTACCATGGCCGATGTTAACATTCATCAGCCCGGATGAAAAATCGATATAGCGTTTGCCGTCGTAATCATACAGGTAAACGCCTTCGGCCCTTTTTACGGCAATAGGGTCAATGCCCTTTTGTTTGCTCCAGGAAAATAGGGTATGGTCCAGGTTGTCCCGGATGATATCCTGTGCTGCTGAGATTTCGGTGTCTATCATGGTGCATTTTGTTGAAATAGCTTAAATATATTAGTTCAGCTCCGGCGGCGGCTGTTTTACTCCCTTTGCCGACATCTCCCCCTAATCCCGATAGCTATTGGGATTAGGGGGAGAAATTTTTTACTCCTCCCCTAAATTTAGGGGGAGGCTGGGAGGGGTAAAACCTAATGCCGGGAGTTTTCCATTCGGCCCAGGTATTACCCTTTACCCCCTCTGTCGACTGCGTCGACATCTCCCCCTAAATTTAGGGGGAGAAATGTGTTGTTTTGTACTCCTCCCCTAAATTTAGGGGAGGCTGGGAGGGGTAAAACCTAATGCCGGGAGTTTTCCATTCGGCCCAGGTATTACCCTTTACCCCCTCTGTCGACTGCGTCGACATCTCCCCCTAAATTTAGGGGGAGAAATGTGTTGTTTTGTACTCCTCCCCTAAATTTAGGGGAGGCTGGGAGGGGTAAAACCTAATGCCGGGAGTTTTCCATTCGGCCCAGGTATTACCCTTTACCCCCTCTGTCGACTGCGTCGACATCTCCCCCTAAATTTAGGGGGAGAAATGTGTTGTTTTTACTCCTCCCCTAAATTAGGGGAGGCCGGGAGGGATAAAACCTAATGCCGGGAGTTTTCCATTCGGCCCAGGTACTACCCTTTACCCCCGCTGTCGACTGCGTCGACATCTCCCCCTAAATTTAGGGGGAGAAATGTGTTGTTTTTTACTCCTCCCCTAAATTTAGGGGAGGCCGGGAGGGGTAAAACCTAATGCCGGGAGTTTTCCATTCGGCCCAGGTATTACCCCCTTTACCCCCTCTGTCGACTGCGTCGACATCTCCCCCTAAATTTAGGGGGAGAAATGTGTTGTTTTTTACTCCTCCCTTAAATTAGGGGAGGCCGGGAGGGGTAAAAATAAAGTTTAACTCATCCAATTCACACCTGCTTCCGCGTTCCATTTGGTGGTGCTCTTTTTCAATTTCGTCCAAAACTCAATGGAACTTTTGCCGGTGATATCGCCCACGCCAAATTTACTTTCGTTCCAACCGCCAAATGAGAATGGCTCCCGCGGCACCGGTACGCCAATGTTTACACCGATCATACCGGCGCTGGCTTTCTCTATCACATACCTTGCGGCCCCGCCATTTTGGGTAAATACACTGGCAGCATTACCGTAAGGGTTTGCATTCTCTATCGCCAGGGCCTCATCCAGCGTTTTGGTGCGCATAATGGAGATCACCGGGCCGAAGATCTCTTCCTTTGCCACGGCCATATCCGGTGTTACGTAATCAATCACAGTGGGGCCAACGTAGGCGCCGTTTTCCTTGCCGGGGACTTTAACATTCCGGCCGTCGACCAGGATTTTTGCGCCTTGTTGTTCGGCTTCGGTAATGTAGCGTTCAATTCTTTCTTTGGAGGCCTGGTTGATCACCGATCCCAGGTTTTCGCCGGGTACCAGCTTTTTCGCTTCTGCACAAATTTTATCGATGATATGGTCAACCGCGCCAACACCAACCATCGCCGAGGCGGCCATGCACCTTTGCCCGGCGCAGCCGCTCATAGAGGCAGTGATGTTTTGTGCCGTCATATCAGGCGTTGCATCCGGCAGCACCAGCAAATGGTTCTTTGCCCCGCCCAATGCCAGGCAGCGCTTTAAGTTCTGTGTGGCCCGTCGATAAACCGCTTGTGCAACTTTGGTCGACCCGACAAATGATATGGCTTCAATGTGGGGGTGATCGCAAATCGCATTAACGACCTCGGCATCGCCATGCACAATATTAAAAACACCATCGGGCAGGCCTGCTTCTTTTAGCAGTTCGGCAATTCGGCCTATGCTTAATGGCACTTTTTCTGATGGTTTGATGATCATGCAATTGCCCAGCGCGATGGCGTTGGGTATGGTCCAGTTGGGCACCATGGTTGGGAAATTAAATGGTACGATAGATGCCACAACGCCCAGTGCAACTTTTTCCGTGCGGCATTCCACACCCTTGCTAACCTCGAGGATTTCGCCGGTTACCAGCTGGGGCAGCGAGCAGGCAAATTCGGTCAACTCGATGCACTTTTCAATTTCAGCGACGGATTCTCCCAACGTTTTACCGTTTTCTTCGCTGCCAAGGGCCGCTAATTCCGGCAAGTGCTTTTCAAGCAGAGATTTATAGCGATAAAATACCTGCACCCGCTCTTTGATGGGGGTTTTGCTCCAGGCCGGGAAAGCGTTCCTTGCTGCTAACACGGCTTCGTCCAGATCGGCATTTGTTGAGCAGGGTAGTTCCGCTAAAAATGTTCCGTCGACCGGGGAAATGATCTCCAGTATCCGTTGCGATTCGATCGCGACAAATTCGCCGTTTATAAAGTTTTTTATCCGCCCGTATTTCATGTCGATCAAAATTAATGCATAATTTTTATATTTTGCTATTATATTCTGCAAAATATTTACTTTTGGAATACATATTCTGAAAATTATTCAATTTGACCGATGCAAAAGCCCGACACCAGTCTTGATGAGATCGATTTTGCGATCATCAGTTCCCTTCAAAACGACGGGCGGACGTCTTTTACCGTAATTGCCGAAAAGCTGAATGTTTCTATCGGCACCATCAGTACCCGTTTTAACCGGCTATTGGACGAAAAGGTGATCACCATTGTAGGCCGCGTTGATCCGGGCAAAGTAGGCTTTGGTTCCTACGCGCACGTGGCGGTTTACGTGCGACCGGCGGCGTTAAAAGAAAGTGTTGCGCAAAAGATCGCCCTGATGCCCGAGGTAAGTTTCCTGGCGGGAACTTTCGGCGATTATGACCTGGAGGTTGACGTGATGTGCCGCGACAACGATCACCTGGTGGATTTTGTAAACAGCATATCGGTGATAGAGGGAGTCTATCACACCAAAACAACCATCTATTTTAAAGTATACAAATATGCCCAGCCCGATTTGGGTTTGCTGGATAAATAAATCACCGGTGTGTCAAACAAAGGCTCACATTTAGCTATTATTTAGTTAAATGCTTTATATTTACCATACATTTATTAGATCGCTAACCTGCTAAATCCAATTGTATGAAAATTAAAACCAAATTGCTGATTGGGTTCGGCCTCTTGTTTGTAGTCGTAGTGTTTTTTGGCGTCGTTTCGATCTATTACATTGAAGACATTTCAGAATATTCAAAGACCACTGTAAAGAACAACTACGAAACGTTGACTTTTACCCGCGACATGCGGTCCGTTTTGGATGAAAATGATCTTCCATTAACATCCGCCGCTACAGCTGCGTTTGATAATGCATTAAGAAAACAGGAAAATAATATTACGGAGCCCGGTGAAAAAGAAGCAACTGCAGCGGTTAGGAAAGCTTTCAGCGGCATCACCGACCTTGGCTCAGCTTTAGCAGCAAAGCAACAAGCCGAAAGAACCGCCCGGCTTCAATTGAACACAATCGAGGGCCTGAACATGAAAGCCATTGTTCAGAAAAACAATTATATTCATGAAACCGTCTCCAAAGCTACTTTTTACCTGGGGGGCATCGTGTTTGTTACCTTTTTAATCCTTTTCGTATTCATTATCAACTTTCCGGGTTTTATTCTCAACCCGCTTAATCAATTTATTGACGGTGTACACGAGATTGGCCAGAAGAATTATGACGCCCGCCTTGAGTTTAAAACAGGCGACGAGTTTGCCGCCCTGGCCGTTGAGTTTAACCAAATGGCTGCCAATTTAAGTGAGTTGGAGAATAAAGGCCTTACCAAAGTAATATCCGGAGAAAACCAGGTAAAAATATTGATGGAGGAAATGCCTGCTGCGGTGATCGGGCTGAATGAGAGACAGGAAATTTTGTTTATCAACAGCCGGGCAAGGGGCCTTTTAAAAATGGACGATAAACCGGTTCACGGGCATCCGATACATGATGTGGTGAAGAGCAGCAACCTGTTAAACACCATTTTGGATAGTAAGGATGGCGAACGGGGCGTTCGGCTTGCGCTTGATGGTAAAGCGTCGAAATATCAAATTAAAAAGTTCGAGATCGTGGTGCCGAATTTGAAACCAAAGCCTTTTGATACCTTGCAATTTGCCGGCTACCCTGCCGGAATGATTTATGTCGTAAAAAGTGTGGAACAGCCGGAACCCGATGCTGTTAAACCCGCCTAATTTCAAGTCTGAAGTCTGTAGTGTCATGTCAGCATTGAAATGGCGTTTGGCCTTTACAACGGATTTTAATTACTTGTAGCTAAGCCGATAAAAAATGGTTTTTTGTCTGTTGACAAAGGTTGCCGGGCTGGCATAATGTTATTTAATTCACTGACAAATTCATGTCAGCGAACGCAAAAAAAAGATGTTAAGGCATTTGACTGATTTTTATTATAAATATCTGATTATTAATAATTTACAATATGATTAACATTGAAATATGTTAAGTTGTGTTAACCCTTTTGTGTGATTATTGATGCGCGATACCGTGTACATTCGCAATGAGTAATCAAATACACTATCAACTACATACAAAGGTCAAATTGAAATTCTTTTTATGATTATGCGATAAAAACGTGTTGACATGACACTATTCGAAAGTCTATTTTTTTAACGACGACTTTAAAGTTCGACTTTAGCCTAATGACTTTTTTTCCGCAGTCCGCCTTTATTTATACTAACACTTCCCGGTATTCTACGTTATAGTTTAGCAGTGGGCAACCGCTTGCTTGTTAAACCCGTAATTGTAAATAAAAGTATATGCCCTTTATAGCAGCTGCATCAACGATAGATTTCCCATATAAAATAACACAGAATGAGGCCAGGGCGCAAGCGCTCGAGATGTTTTCTGCTAATTTCCCCGAGGCTGAACGCCTGATCTTCGCCTTTGATAATACCGAGATCATTAACCGTAATTTGTGTAAACCACTGGATTACTACCGTAACGCTAACTCGTTTGAGGAAAGAAACAACGATTATATCCAAACGGCGCTGGACTGGTCCGTGCAGGCGATAAAAGATTGTCTAAATAAGGCAGGGCTTAGGAAAGATGAAATAACCGACCTGATTTTTGTTTCGACAACCGGTTTGGCCACACCCAGCCTGGATGGCTTGATCATTAACGAATTAAGGCTAAACCCGCATGTTAACCGGTTCCCCGCATTCGGGCTTGGCTGCGGAGGCGGGGTATCGGGTATGGCAAAGGCCAACACCTTTGCCAAAGCCAACCCTGATGCCGTAGTTTTGCTGGTAGCAGTGGAACTATGCTCCTTAACGCTGATCAAAAGCGATTACAGCAAAAGCAATTTTATCGGGTCGAGCCTTTTTTCGGATGGCGTAGCGGCTTGTATTATAAAAGGCGACAACCACGCGAATGATACCGGGGTCAACTATGTGGCGGCAAGCAGCAAATTGTATTACGATACGCTGGAAGTGATGGGCTGGGATTTCCAGGATACGGGCTTTAAAGTATTATTTTCGAAGGATATCCCCGCATTTATACGGGAACACATCAACGATGATATTGAAGAATTTTTGCATAAACAAGGCCTTGCGCTAAGCGATATAAAAAACTTTGTTTTCCACCCGGGCGGCCGTAAGGTGCTGGAGGCTTATGAAGGTGCTTTAAATCTAACCAATGGTTCCCTTAAAAAAACCAGGGCTGCGATGGCCGAATACGGCAATATGTCGAGTGCCTCGGTGCTTTACGTGCTGGAAAAATTTATGAGCGAAGGATTTAAGGAAGGATATGCCTTAATGCTGGCCATGGGGCCGGGATTTTCAAGTGAGATGGTTCTTTTGGAGGTGAAAGGTAAAAGGTGAAAGGCAAAAGGTACTTTACGTTTTTTACCCGATTAAGAATTTTATATGAGACAAAATATGACGGCAGCTTTCGCCTTTCGCCTTTGACCTTTTACCTTTAACCTAAAAAATGGCTTTCATCGTCTTCATATCCTTCTTTATCCTCCAACGGCTTTCGGAATTATTTATCGCGCGGCGGAATGAAAAGTGGCTGCTTTCACAGGGGGCAATTCAATATGGACAGGACCATTACCCGTTCATGATTGCCCTGCACAGCCTTTTTATTGTTGCGATAATCGGCGAATTCATCTTAAGGGGTCAACCACCTATCAACTGGCTGTTTTTGATTTTATACCTGTTGGTTCTATCCTTTAAATTTTGGGCTTTGTCCTCTCTTGGCAAATACTGGAACACCAAAATATACCGCGTCCCCGGGGTTTACCCGGTTAAAAAAGGGCCATATAAGTTTTTAAAACATCCCAACTACATGGAGGTGGTTTGCGAGGTGGCCATTATCCCGCTGGTATTTCATCTGTATTATACAGCAATCGTTTTTTCAATATTGAATGCCGCCATGCTTTGCGTGAGGATTAATGTGGAGAACAAAGTTTGGGCGGATGTAAAATAGAAAAAAACCAGACTTACGAAGTTTTTGAAACTTCGCAAGTCTTACCGTGATGCTCTTTTTTCGGACTTTCCTGACTAACCCAAAATCTCATCTACTATTCCAAACTCTTTTGCTTCGGTGGACGTCATCCAGAAGTCGCGGTCGGATACATCATGTACCTTTTGATATTCCTGCCCGGTATGTTTAACATAAATGTCGTACAACTCCTTTTTTACCTTCAATATCTCGCGGGCGGTAATCTCGATGTCCGATGCCTGGCCCTGTACGCCGCCTAACGGCTGATGCAGCATAACCCGTGAGTGATTTAGCGCCGCGCGCTTCCCTTTTGCGCCTGCACAAAGAATAATGGAGGCAAATGAAGCTGATAACCCCGTGCAAATGGTGGCGACATCCGGCGCGATCAGTTGCATGGTATCATAAATGCCAAAGCCGGCATAAACCGAGCCGCCGGGAGAGTTGATATAGATCTGTATGTCGCGCTTAGGATCTGCAGACTGCAGGAAAAGTAACTGCGCCTGGATGATGTTTGCTACGTGGTCGTCGATGGCGGTACCGAGGAAGATAATGCGGTCCATCATCAGCCTGGAGAACACGTCCATTTGGGAAATGTTGAGCTGGCGCTCTTCCATAATATGGGGCGTCATGCCCATTTTGAACGCGGTCGCGCCGGTTTGCGATACATACTGATCTACTAAAGTTGAGTCAATACGAAGGTGGTTCACGGCATAGCCGCGAAATTCATGTTGGTAATTCATGTTGGTTGATTAAGTTAGATTAAGTTGACTAAGTTGATTGAGTTATTTGCGTCAACTCCAATATTCTATTTGAAAAAACTCAATATTTTTTGTCTGAAATTTCCGTGCGCCGGTTCGCTAAATAATTTTTGATGGGCGGATTCGATTTCTGCCTTTAACTTTTTTCGGCTATACTGCTGCAACAGCGTATGTGCCTTTTTCTGCCAAACAATTTGGCCGGATAGCTGCGGATTGATGATCAGCATGGCATCGAATAACAATGCCTCTTCAGCCGGGTTATTGTTAAAAATATAGCCGTCGATCAGCCTGATCTCATTCAACGAAGTCCTCATAAGCCAAATGTTTTTCTTTAATGGTTTCCCGCACCTTTTCCATGCATTTATATTTCTGTACCGTTGCTGATCTTTCGCCCGAATAGCCAAACAAACCGGCGATGGACCTTATGGGCAGATTGTCATAATAAAATGCTTTCAATAATTCCATACATTTTTGCCCTGCCGTTTCCAGGTAGTGCATAAGTTTGTTTTGGGATGGCTGCATTTCATCCTCTTCAATAAAATCCGTGGGTGTATCTAATGAAGTATTCAAAATGCTTTCCCTGAACTTCTTCGCCCATAAATGTTTAGCGATACCGAGCAGGTAGGCTGATTCATTGAGTTGTAGCGCTATCCCGCCATGAACTGATTTTTCATAGAAGATCACCAGTGCATCCTGGAAAATGTCTTTTGCATCGTCAAAAGAGCCGCCCATTTTGCTCACCTGTTTTGCCACTGCCGGGAACGCTTTTTTATAAAGTGACGTGAAAGCTTGTTCCCGTTCCGCAGTTGTATGTCCGAAATCTATTTGCTGCGCCATAAACCCGTTTTTAATAACAAGTGTAATAAAATAACAAAATATCACCCGGAAAATTGTTTTTTTATAAAAAAAAAGCCGTCTATTGCTAAACGGCTTTTATCTTAAACTTGGTTACGTTGCTAAAGCAAGAGGCTTGACCAAGCATCACAATACAAAAATACAAATATTGCGCCAATAATACAATGAATTTTCAAAAGTTTGAAGACCTTTTTTCTCCCGCCCGAGTGAGCAGATACATGCTGACCGCTTCTAATAATAAAAGAAAGGCACAGAAACTATACTGTGCTAACTTAAAAGTTGCCGCAGCTTTTCACCCGCTGTTAGGTCTAACAGAAATTATAATTCGCAACCGCATTAACGCAGTTTTGAGTAACCATTTTAATGATTCAGATTGGATAGTTAATCAAGTCAGCGGCTTCATGGCAGATTCGTCACTAATGCGTACCAATAGAATGACTGGAAGGCCAGAACCGGATCATTACCTGAAGAAAGAGGTTAACAAAGCGATTAGTAGATTTCGAGCGTCGAATACTCCAATTACTTCGGGAAAAATAATAGCAGAGCAAACATTTGGTTTTTGGACTGAGCTTTTTGAACCCAAATACTATCGATTAATTGCTGGGCGCCCCATACAAGCGTTCACCAGATTACCTGTTGGTTATAACCGACGGTTAATTTTAAACGAATTAACCACAATAAGACAGTTCAGAAACAGGATAAACCACAACGAACCAATATGTTTTGATCAAAATAATAACCTGGATTTTACCGCTGCTTTAGAAGTCTACAATTCTATCAGAAATATGTTGACGTGGATCGATGGTGATTTGATAACGTTAGTAAATAAACTCGACCAGGTGCCAACGACGGTAAAAAAAGCTGAAAATATTTTATCTTGGTGGAATTTTTTTTAAAACTTGTAGGCTGAAGAACTTTTGAAGATTAAAACAAAACAGTTAGATTATATTTTGTTGTCCAAAAAGTTAGTTGCTTCGATGTTTATATTATCATAGCTATGATCAAAATGCTTCCGGAAAAAATTATTAAAAATAGAGTTCTGGGAGCTCCAAATGAATTGTTTGTGTACGAAAAATGTCCCATATGCAACGAAACGAAAATCACAAGACTGGAAATTTGGATTGACAGAAATACAAGTGCCGAAGAAATAAAAAATCAACAACTAAATGTAATTTTAAATATTGTAAGAAAAAGCCCATTTATTGACAAGATAAACAATTCATTTTGCGATTGCTCATTTGTAAAGACCAAATGTATTCTAACCCAAGTTGTCTTTTGTACTGAAATCGGCCAAGGTGAAATAGATAGACACTATTATATCGATACAATTGAGGAAAACTTACGGGAATTTAATTACCAAAAATTGCCAAATATAAGCATTGACTTTATGAAACTTTTGGATTTTATGGCTCCCAATGACCAACAACAGGAACTAGTAAAGTCAAAGGTTCGGCCACACTATATTGTTTTTGATACTGAAACTACTGGTAAACCTAACAATTATAATTCACCGGTTTCAGACTCAGGTAATTGGCCAAGATTAGTCCAGATTTGCTGGATTGAATACGACATCAATCAAAACAAAATAAATGAACAAGATTTTATAATAAAGCCAAATGGATATGTAATCCCTTTATCAGCTACTCAAATTCATAAAATAAGTCATGCCGATGCTTTGCAAAAGGGCGTGGACTTAGAAAGCACTTTAAAAAAATTTATAGAAAAAGTTGAAAAGGCGGATGTATTAATTGGTCACAATTTGGCTTTCGATATCAACATAATTGGCGCGGAATTATATAGATTGAAGATTCGTAATCCTTTGAATGCAAAGAAAAAAATCTGCACGATGGTCGCCACTACAGATTATTGTGGTATTAGAAACGCATATGGCTTTAAATATCCTACGCTTCAAGAATTGCATATAAAACTTTTTAATACCTCATTCGAAAACTCGCATAATGCTTACGATGATACGCGGGCAACTGCAAAATGTTTTTGGGAGTTGAAGGAAAAACAAATAATATAAAAACAGCCAGATTACAGCTAAGGCAGTTGAGTTTAGGAGGGAATTTGTTTGAAATAAGATAAAGGCGCTTGAATCTGGTTTAAAGTTCAAGCAATTATTTAGCGCGGTCGCAATTTATTGAACATCATGTTTTTTATTCTCCTCCGTCCCCCTCCCATTCCACCAAGTCGCCAAACACGATCCGCTAATATTCATCACCGGGCCAAAAACGGCAGGCGCCAGCCCGATAGTTGCCAGGCCGCCCATGGTTAAAGCAAGGTCGGATGCCAGGCCGCTGTTTTGCATACCTACCTCGAGTGATATGGTTCGGCATTCTTTTTCCTTAAAACCAAGCAAGCGGCTGATCCAGTAGCCCAGGGTATAGCCCGAAACATTCTGGATAAACTCTGCCACAATGAGCAGTAGCCCCACTTTTAGCAGGCTGTCCCTTCCTGCTGAAATTATGATCAGTATAATAACGCCGATGGAAAGCATGGACAGCAGCGGCATTAATTTATCAAGCCATTTTAACCTGCCTTTTACCAAATAATCAAACAGTAAACCAGCAGCTATTGGGATAATAACCACTTTCGATGTATTCCAAACCATATCCCAAAATAGGATATGGACAAACTTGCCGGCCAGCAGCTGCATCAGCAAAGGCGTTAAAAAGGGCGCTAAAAGGTTTGAAACAGCGGTCACCGTGATGGAAAGCGCCAGGTTTGCCTTTGCCAGGTACGACATAACATTTGACGCCAGTCCGCTTGGGCAGCAGCCCACCAGGATGATGCCGGCCGCAATTTCCTTTGGAAAATTAAACACTGCGGCGAGCGTAAAACCTACCAGCGGCATAATGGTGTAATGGCAAACTACAGCAACGGTAACAGCCTTTGGCATTTTTATCACATTAGCCAAATCCTTGATGCTCAATTCACAGCCCATGCCAAACATAATGATCTGCAAAAGCGGGGTAATTAGGCCGGACAGTTTAAAGCCGCCGATATGAATAAAGTATTGCGGGTAATACATGGCGGCGGTCACCACCGCAAAGATCATGATGGTAAAGGTAAAGCCCTTTAACCGGGGGTTACGGTTAGCGGCCAGCGCCAGCACGACAAAAAAAAGAATAAGCACATAGCCGCCATACCGGGCGTAGGTAGTAAAACTTAGCGCAGCAAAAACCAGCAGCAAAAAAATGCCCGGCCAGTAGCGCTTAATCCAGGTCATATTCTTTTTTGAGGTACGCGATCAGGCGCCTGGTGTATTTTAAATGATCTTCCTGCACGGCTGTATAGTTAGCGAATTAGTGAATTAGTGAATTAGTGAATTAGTGAATTGGTAATTCAGTGAATGTAATAGTTATATAGGAGTTAAATGGCCCCTTGTCAAACCACATAGTGAATTTCTAAAACACCCATTCAATCACTAATTCACTAATTCGCTAATTCACCAATTATCTCCGCTCATCATAAACCCCAAACTCCGCTATCGAGGCCTGGTGATCTGATTTATCGATCGACATCCGCACTTTGCTGCCCCAAACGCGGTCGAAACGGTTGATCTTTACCTTTTTGTTGTTTTCGCCATTAAAGATAGGTTTCCATTCGCCGTTCGAAAAATATTCCAGGTGATATTTACTGATGTTCGGCTTTTCTTCAGCAATGCTCACGCAATTAAATGCCCTTTCCCGGTCGAAATCTATTTCGTACCACGGCTTGGCCACAGTAATGTTGGATACCCACGACGTAGTAAAATCATCGTCGTTTGCCAGGTCCATAATGTTGTCATCATCGCTCCAGCTCGAGCTGGAGGCTTGCTTTTTGGCGATGTTTGACGAAATGATGGGCGCATCCAGCGGAGGTAGCGGGGTCACCGGACCTTCGTTGTGCCATATTTCGCCTATCTTTTTTAAGGCTTCCAGCGCATTATTATCAATCAGGCCATCGCGGTTGGGCGCTACATTCAATATAAAATTACAGTCCACCTTGTTTAGCGGGATTAAAGTTTCATTAACCAGCTTTACCGGATCTTTCACCGGTTGATCGGGGAAAGATGTTTTCCAAAACCAGTTTGCCTGCAGCGGCAGGCAGGCAAGCGCCGGCATCAGGCTGCTTTCTTTTCCTACACGCTGCCCGGCGCCCATTTCGTAGGTTTTGATATCGCTATAATATAAACCTTCCGGCGGGTATTTGGCTCCATTCAAATCCATCAGCACACAATTGGGCTGGAGCTTTTTTACCAGGAGGTAAATATCTTCAAAAGGTATGTCGTCATAGGAGATGCGCGACCAGGGCGCGTCCCAACCGTCAATAATCAGGGCTGATATTTCGCCGTAGTTAGTTAAAAGCTCTGTGATTTGCGCTTTTACCATTTCGATATGTTTGCGGGTGATCGAATTTGGGCGCAGCCGGTGATGCGTATCCAGGATGGAATAATATAGCATTACTTTTAAGCCATTGGCCCGGAACGCATCGGTAAACTCCTTCACTACATCTCTTTTCAGCGGGCTGTTCATCACGTTATAGTCAGTAGTTTTGGTGTCCCAAATGCAAAACCCGCTGTGGTGTTTGGTAGTAAGGCAGCCGTAACTCATATTAGCGGATTTCGCCGCTTTTGCCCATTGGTTGCAATCTAATTTGGTTGGATTGAATATCGTTGGCGATGCATCCGGGTCGGGCCAATCCTGGTTCATATAGATAGGAATGTTAAAATGAATAAACATCCCAAACCTTAGGTCGACAAATTGTTGCTGCAATTCGGAAAGCGGGTGTCCGGCTTTAGCCTGTGCTGTTACATTTAAAGAAAAGAAACCGTTAAGGGTTATGAAAAGACAAAGCAGCTTTTTATTCATGAGCCAAAGCTATAAAATTTGAGAAAATATAAATTGACGCCTTTTATTTCATCTCAAATTATTTAATATTGCATTTCACCTAATACAACTATGAGTAAGCTTCTTTCGACTTTGAACTGGCGGTTGATCATTATCCAACTGGTATCTTTTTGGTTTTTCTTCTATGCCTTTCAAATCCTCTCATTTTTAAAGGACCCTGCCCTTGCCAACCCAATGCTGAACAGTATTATTAAGACCAGCGAAAAACCCAGGTACTCTTTGGATGAAACTTTTATCGAGCAAATGGGTAACATCGGTTTGGTGGCCGCCTATATCCTCTGGTGGTTTATTGCCTCAAAACGGGACTGGCATTGGATAAATGGCGTTGTCGCTTTCATCGTCGCCTTTGCATTGGGCGCCCGTAACTGGTTCGGCTGGGACTATCTCTCAGATATATTCCTTGCACCTGGCAGGCTGTTCAAACAAACTTCCATCTGGAACTTTTTGTTGAGCGGCAGTATTATGCTGGCGTTGGGGTTGCTTTTAGCATTGTTGAAAAAAGTGCAATTGTTTATTGACAAGGGAAACTACATAGATAAAAAAGCAATTGAGGAGGATAAGAAAAAGAAAAGGGTGAGGTAATTTGTCCGACTTTGATTTGATGGCTATTAAACAATGTAGTTTAATAACTCCTTAAGCTCATTAGGAGCGATATTGTCTTTTTCACCCTTATCGAAAATCGTCAATAAGTAAACCACTGTTTCTGAAATCTGCAGATAAGTTATTATTCTGGCCCCTCCTGATTTGCCTTTCCCCTTAGAAGCGATCGGAAGACGAATTTTAAAACAACTACTGCCCAATGCAGTCCCTTGTTGGGGGCTTTCTTTTAAACTCCTAACCAGTTCAGGATATTCACTTTTGAGGGAAGGGTATTTTTTGGCAAGGCGTTTTAACTCCTTTTCAAACTTAGGCGTAACTTCAACCTTATAACTCATTGAAAAGGTCTTCGGCGTTGCGCGCTTTCAATTTTCCGGCTTTGATCAGGTTTAATTCTTCAACAGCCTCTTTTAAATCCCCGAGTACTTTAGCTTTATACGGCGTAAGCTCTTTTGCTTTAACATAAGAA
>Ga0206935_10176_pt1 | contig 22674 bp, 27 predicted proteins | sample Alteio_BWOrgHeat_13_FD_152924 | JGI IMG/M metagenome (GOLD analysis project Ga0206935, IMG submission 152924) | Enriched cells from forest soil in Barre Woods Harvard Forest LTER site, Petersham, Massachusetts, United States -... | ecosystem: Environmental > Terrestrial > Soil > Temperate forest >...
CTGGCGCTCGCGCTGGTTCAGTGTGCGCGATTACTCGAAGCTGCTGATCGAGGACGTCAAGCTCAAGGAAGAGCTGAAGAAAAGCCTGAAGTCTGCCGGGGTCAGTTCGGTTGAGATCGAGCGGCCGGGCAACAAGCTGCGCTTCATCATTCGCACCGCGCGGCCGGGTATTGTGATCGGACGCAAGGGTTCGGAGATCGAGAAGCTCAAGGGCGATCTGGCGAAGCGCACCGGCCGGGACGTCTTCATCGACATTCTCGAGGTCAACAAGCCGGAGCTCGACGCGCAGCTCGTTTCCGAGAACATCGCGCTGCAGCTTGAGAAGCGTGTTGGTTTCCGCCGCGCGATGCGTAAGAGCGTGGATTCGGCGCTGCGGTTCGGCTGCAAGGGAATCAAGGTCCGCGTTTCGGGCCGCCTGAACGGCAATGAAATCGCCCGTTCCGAGTGGTACCTACAGGGCCGTCTGCCGCTGCATACGCTGCGCGCAGACATCGACTACGGGTTTTCCGAAGCGCGTACGACCTATGGCGTGATCGGCGTGAAGACCTGGATTTATCGCGGCGATATCTATGAGCAGAAACGGCGTCAGCCGGCTGCGATTGGATCGTCTGTGTTCTAGAAAGACAGCCGCTGGCTTCTAGCTTTTCGCTAGAGGGTTTCAGAAGCAGCTGATGAGTTTGAGCAAGAAGCTAGTAGCTGATTTGAGGATTTCGCTATGTTGATGCCAAAGAAGGTTAAATTTCGCAAGCAGCAAAAGGGCAAGATGCGCGGCAAGGCGTGGCGCGGCTCAACGCTGTCGTTTGGCGAATATGGGCTCAAGGTCATGGAGTGCGGCTATATTACCGACCGCCAGATCGAAGCCAGCCGTATCGCGATGACGCGCTTCATCAAGCGTGGTGGCAAGGTGTGGCTGCGTCTGTTCCCGGACAAGCCGATTACCAAGAAGCCGGCCGAAGTCCGAATGGGCTCAGGCAAGGGCGCATTGGATCACTGGAGCGCGGTTGTGCGGCCTGGCAAGATCCTCTTCGAGATGGAGGGCGTTGCTCCCGAGGTTGCGCAGGAAGCCATGCGTTTGGCGGCTAACAAGCTGCCTTTGAGGACGCGTTTTGTGCAGCGGCCTGCGGTGATCAAGAGCGCAACGGCTGAGGCTGAAACGGAAGTCGCGCAGTAAGTGGGGAAGTTTTAGGGGCTCTGCCCCGGAGAGAACACGATGGAACTGAAGAAGATTCGCAACTGGTCGGACGACGAGCTGAAGGTCGAGGAGGGCAAAGCCTCCGAACAGCTCTTCCGCATCCGCTTCCAGGCCAAGCTGGGGCAGAACGAAGGCGTGAAGAAGCTGCGCGAGCTGCGCAAGGATATCGCCCGCATCAAGACGGTTGCTCGCGAGCGATCGTTGGGCATTTATGGCGCCGCTCCGGTGGCGGTTTCGGCTGCACCCGCAAAGGCTAAGAAATCGAAGAAGGAGGCCAGGTAACAATGACGGCCACTACAGAAAATTCGCAGGCGGCAGCCGCCACGACCGGCGCACGGCGCAATGAGAAGGTCGGCAACGTTGTCTCGACCAAGATGCAGAAGACGATCGTGGTAGAGGTCGAGATGCGCAAGGCGCATCCGAAGTACAAGCGCATCGTTAAGAGCTCGAAGAAGTTCTATGCGCATGACGAGCAGAACTCGGCGCGTGTCGGCGATGTGGTTCGCATTCGCGAGAGCCGTCCGCTGAGCAAGCTGAAGCGCTGGTCTCTGGAAGAGATTGTGCGTCGTTCGTCATTGAGCCAGATTGAAGAAGCGGCCCCCAAGGCCTCCTAAGCGGATGGCCAGACGCCTGCGGCTTAGGCCGCCGGACGGACTGAAGGAAGGAGAACAGATATGGCAGTACAGATGAGAACGATGCTTGCGGTTGCCGATAACTCGGGCGCACGCAAGTTGCAGGTGATCCTTCCCCTGGGTGGCTCCTCGGGCAGCAAAGCTGGTCTTGGTGACGTAGTTACCGCGGCGGTGAAGGAGTCTTCACCGGACGGAACGGTCAAGAAGGGCAAGGTCGTCAAGGCAGTGATTGTGCGGACCCGCAAGGAATATCGTCGCCGCGATGGCACCTATATTCGCTTCGATGAAAATGCGGCAGTGCTGATCAACGAGGCCGGCGAACCGGTTGGGACGCGCGTCTTCGGGCCGGTTGCCCGCGAACTGCGCGAGAAGAAGTTTCTGAAGATTGTTTCGCTGGCTCCTGAAGTTATATAACGCAGGCCGGCAGGACGGGTGAGAGAGAAATGGCTGGATTGAATATTCATCGCAACGACACAGTGCAGGTGCTAACAGGCGCCGACGCCGGCAAGCGCGGCCGTGTGCTGCGTACCTTCCCGGACAAGGATCGCGTGCTCGTCGAGCATGTGCGCATGGTCAAGAAGACCGTCAGTTCGAAGTCGGGTAAGAACACCAAGGGGGGTATTGCCGAGCAGGAATCACCGCTGCACATTTCCAATGTGGCACTGGTTTGCACGAACTGCGGCAAGCCAACGCGGGCCGGATACAAGGTGGATGGCGATACCAAGACGCGCGTCTGCAAGAAGTGCGGAACGGCACTGCCGACCAAGGCTAAGTAGTTGAGTAAGTAATTTGAACACCTTCCGTAACGGTATACGGGCCCTTCAAGGCCCACTCCGCAGACCGGAAGAAAGAGAGCAGAAAACAATGGCAGCAAGGTTGAAAGAGAAGTACAACAACGAGATTCGCACGGCGCTTCAGAAAGAACTGGGCCTGGACAACATCATGGCCGTTCCAAAGATCGAGAAGATCGTGGTGAACATGGGCCTCGGCGAAGCCACCCAGAACACCAAGCTTCTTGATCCACTGGTCGCAGATCTGGCCGCGCTGACCGGGCAGAAGCCCGTCACCACCAAGGCCAAGAAGTCGATTGCGGCCTTCAAGGTGCGTGCCGGCATGTCGATTGGCGCCATGGTGACGCTGCGCAACGACTCGATGTACGAGTTTCTGGACCGCCTGATCGCCATTGCACTGCCCCGTGTACGTGATTTTCGAGGTGTTTCGACGAAGAGCTTTGACGGTCGCGGCAACTACACGCTGGGTCTGCGCGATCAGCTGATCTTCCCCGAGATTGATTATTCGAAGGTAGAGAAGCTGAAAGGCATGAACATCACCATCGTCACTACGGCAAAGGACGACAACTCGGCTCGCGCGCTACTGCGCCAGTTCGGGATGCCTTTCCGGCAGGGCGCGTAAGGGAAGGCTAAGAGGAATTATGGCAACCACTGCAAAACGAGTGAAAGACGCGCGCAAGCCGAAGTTCAGCTGCCGCAAACATAACCGCTGCCAGCTCTGCGGACGTCCGCGGGCGTTCCTGCGCAAGTTCGGAATGTGCCGTCTGTGCTTCCGCGCTCTGGCGCATCGGGGAGAGATTCCCGGCGTCGTGAAGTCGAGCTGGTAGGATCTGCCTCCAGGCGTACGCCTTGGGCGTGGCTGGCTGGCAAATGTGCCGCTTGAAACTTCTGCGGCATACAAGAGATTTCCGGCAGCGATGCCGGGGAACATCTCCGCAGGTTCTTCGCTGGAAACGCGAAGCGAACGGGGGATGAAGGAGAAGGAATGAGTCTGACTGATCCAGTTGCAGATTTTCTGGCGCGCATCCGGAACGCAATCCGCGCACGCCACCAGAAGCTTGATGTACCGGCTTCAAAGTTGAAGGCGGAGATCGCCCGCATCCTCAAGGAAGAGGGCTACATCTCCAACTACAAGACACAGGACGAAGACGGCAAGGCTATCCTGCGCGTGTACCTTAAGTACGGCGCGGGCTCTGAGGCGGCTATCCGTGACCTGGCCCGCATCTCCCGTCCCGGCTGCCGTGTTTACATCGGCCGCGATGAGATCAAGCGCGTGCAGGGCGGTCTTGGCATTTCGATCATGACGACCCCCAAGGGTGTCATGACCGGACGGCAGGCACGGCGCGAAGGTGTCGGCGGCGAGATCCTCTGCGAAGTTTGGTAGGAACTAGCTATCAGCCTCTAGCTTTCAGCTAAAGGCTAAGAGCTAGAAGCTGTTTTCGGGCTGCAGTGGAACGGCAGAGCAATCTTGTCCGGGACTCGCAAGCCGCATAAGGAATAAGCAATGTCGCGTATTGGCAAGAAACCGATTCCGTTGCCCGCCGGCGTGAAGTATACCGTCGAAGGCAACACTGTGCTCGTCGAAGGACCGAAGGGCAAAGTCTCAGCGCTGATTGCGCCGGGCATTACGCTTGAAAAGGCAGATGGCGTTCTGAACGTGAACCGCGACAGCGATAAGGCTGCTGCGTTTCATGGCCTGACCCGCGCGCTTGTTTACAACGCGGTGCATGGCGTTACGCAGGGCTGGACCAAAGACCTGGATATCGTCGGCATTGGTTACCGCGCTGAGATGAAGGGCAAGGCGATGGTTGTCTTCACCCTCGGCTATTCGCATCCAATCGAGTTTCCGCTGCCCACGGGCATTGAGGTAACGATTGATCCGAAGCAGACGCACCTGACCATTGCCGGTATCGATCGGCAAAAGGTTGGCCAGGTAGCGGCTGATATGCGCTCGCTGCGCAAGCCGGATCCGTACAAGAACAAGGGTGTTCGTTATACCGGCGAGAAGCTGAAGAAGAAGGCCGGCAAGTCGGGCAGCAAGTAACACTAACCGAACGGGGCCGCAGGGCGGCTCCGCTGATAGGAAGAGACAAAGATGATTGCCAAGACAGAACGAAACCAGATTCGCAGTAGGGTGCATTCGCGTATTCGCGAGAAGCTCTCCGGCACGACGGAGCGGCCGCGGTTGAACGTCTACCGCTCGCTCAACCACATCTATGCCCAGGTCATCGACGACGGCAAGGGCGAGACGATCGCGTCCGCATCTACGCTTGCTGGCAAAATTGCTGCTGGTGGCAATGTCGCCGCAGCCAAGGAAGTGGGCAAGCTGGTGGCCGAGCAGGCCATCGCTAAGGGCGTCAAGAAGGTTGTTTTTGACCGTGGCGGCTATCTCTACCACGGACGCATCAAGGCGCTGGCTGATGCCGCGCGCGAAGCTGGTCTGGATTTCTAAAGGGTCAAAAGGGCCGGAAGGCCCCTCGGAAGGACACGGAAGCAATGGCATTTACGAAGAAACTCGACGCCAACCATTTCAAGCTGACTGATCAGGTTGTGGCGATCAACCGCGTTACCAAGGTAGTCAAAGGCGGTAAGAACATGTCCTTTGCCGCGTTGGTCGTGGTGGGTGACGCAACGGCTGGAGTGGTGGGCTATGGTTCGGGCAAGGCCAAGGAAGTTCCCCAGGCAATTCGCAAGGGGATCGAGTCGGCCAAGAAGAATCTGGTCAAGATCAACCTGACTCAGACGACGATTCCGCACCAGGTATTGGGCCGTTTTGGCTCGGGCCACGTGTTGCTGAAGCCGGCTCCGGAAGGAACGGGCGTGATCGCCGGCGGCGCAGTGCGCGCGGTGATGACCTCAGCAGGCGTGCAGAACGTGCTGACCAAGTCGCTCGGCACGGCGAATCCGCACAACGTGATCAAGGCGACCTTTGACGCACTGACACAGCTTCGCGACAAGGCCGATGTGGCTCTGATGCGCGGCAAGACGGTGGAGGAGCTCTAATCATGGCGGAATCCAAGAAGATTCGCATTCAGTACTATCGTTCAGCCATCTCGACGCCGGTCAAGCACAAGCTGGTGATCAAGGGCCTAGGCTTTACGCGGCTCAATCAGATTGTCGAGCGCGTGGACAATGATTCGGTTCGCGGGATGGTCAAGACCGTGCCGCACCTGGTCCGCATCCTGGACTAATTCGAGTGTGCAGTGGGAGTGTGACATGGCTTTTCACACTCCCACTGAGCACTCATACTATTACCAACGCGAGTCAGATGGAACCAATCCATCCGGCGCATGAGCGAGGAAATCATGGCAAAGAATCTATCTAATCTGCGCGCCCCCAAGAAGGCAAACACCGGGCGCAAGCGTGTCGGCCGCGGTATGGGCTCGGGCATGGGCAAGACTTCAACCCGCGGCCACAAGGGCCAGGGATCGCGTTCGGGCTCGAGCCTGATGCGTGGCTTTGAAGGCGGCCAGATGCCGCTGCATCGACGTCTGCCCAAGCGTGGCTTCACCAACATCTTCCGCACCGAGTACACGGTTATCAACCTGACCCGCATCGCTTCGGTTGCTGCGGAGAAGAATGTTACCGAGATCGCTCTCGACGATTACAAGAAGCTTGGTCTGGCCAGCAACAAAAAGGCGCTCATCAAGATCCTTGGCAACGGCGAGCTGACAGCGGCGATCACCATCAGCGCGCACAAGTTCTCAAAGTCCGCTCAGGAAAAGATCGAGAAGGCCGGCGGCAAGGCGATCGTGGCCGGAGAAGCCGCGGCTGCGTAATCTGCTCCGACTGGCGCCGTCCAAATCGACGGCGCAGGAGTAGGATAGTGAGTGTAGTTTCGGCAATGCAGTTGGCGTAACCGGACCCCGCCAGGCGAGTGGAGTGAATCTCTCAGTTATGTTGGAAAAGTTCCTTAATATCTTTCGCGTTCCGGACCTGCGTAAGCGGGTCCTATTTACCCTTGGCCTGCTTGCTATCTATCGCCTGGGCGCTCAGATCCCCACACCGGGCATCAACAGCAAGCTCCTGGATCAGTTCTTCCACACACAGGGCGGTTCGGCACTTGGCCTGCTGGATATGTTCACCGGCGGCAACCTGCGCAGATTTACGATCTTTGCGCTGGGCATCATGCCGTACATTACAGCCTCGATCATCTTTCAGCTGCTGACAGTGGTTTACGAGCCGCTGGCGAGAATGCAGAAGGAAGGCGAGCTTGGGCGGCGGAAGATTACCCAGTGGACACGCTATCTTACTGTGATCCTGGCGGCCTTCCAGTCGATTGCGATTGCCTTTGGGCTCAACAGCCAGGGTATGGTTACGATCTCCGGACCGTCGTTCATCCTGCTTACGGTGCTGACGCTGACGACCGGCACGGCATTCATTATGTGGCTGGGTGAGCAGATCACAGACCGCGGCATCGGCAACGGCATGAGTCTGTTGATCTTTACGGGTATCGTGGTGGGTCTGCCTCGCGGGATGGCCGATATGGTCGAAAAGATAAAGACCAACGCATGGGGCTCCTTCACCGTGCTTGCAGTGCTTCTGCTGGTGGTCGCGATGGTGGGTCTGGTGGCCTTCATCGTGTACGTCGAGCGCTCGGAGCGGCGCATTCCGGTGCAGTCTGCGCGGCGAATTGTTGGGCGGCGTCAGATGGGCGGAGTCAGCTCGCATCTGCCGCTCAAGGTGAACTCCGGCGGCGTGATGCCGGTCATCTTCGCCAGCTCGCTTCTGTCTGTACCTTTGCTGGCCAGCCAGATGGCGTTTGTGCAGTCGAGCAAGTTCCTGTCGAAGGTGATGACCAACCTGCAGCCCGGTGAGCCATGGTACGAACTGCTGTACATGGGTCTGATCATCTTCTTCGCGTACTTCTACATCTCGATCGTCTTCAGGCCCGATGATATTGCCGACAACATGCGCAAGAGCGGCTCGTTTATTCCCGGCATCCGGCCGGGACGGCGCACTTCGGACTATATCAACGACATTCTGACCCGCATTACGCTGGTCGGCGCTGTTTACCTGATTCTGATCTCGCTGGTGCCGACGTTTTTCCTGTCGGGCTTCCATTTGAATCACCTCTGGCTGGTCGGCGGCTTCTTCGAAAAACTGCCAGCCTTCGTTACCAGCGGTCTGCACATGAATTTCTACTTCGGTGGAACTTCGCTGCTGATCGTTGTCGGCGTGGCTATGGATACGGCGAACCAGATTGAGTCGCAGCTGATCATGCGCCACTATGACGGATTCTCGCCGCGTTCGGGACGAATCCGCGGAAGGAAGACCTGGTAATGGCGTCGGTTTCCAGCATTCAGGGACAGAATGCAACTTCCGATCTGCGAACGGCTCCGGGGCCAATTCTGTTGCTGGGCGCTCCCGGAGTGGGCAAGGGAACGCAAGCCAAGGAGTTGGTCAAGCTTTGGGGGATTCCGCAGATTTCGACCGGGGATCTGCTGCGGTCTCATCGCGACCGGGGAACTGAACTGGGGAAGGTGGCCCAGGCGATCATGAACCGAGGCGATCTGGTTCCGGATTCGCTGGTCAACGAGATGGTTGCTGCTCGCCTCACTCAGCCGGATACCCTGCGGGGCTTCATTCTGGACGGCTTTCCGCGAACGTTGAACCAGGCGAACTGGCTAGACGGGCACCTGGCGAACGCGAAATTGGAAGGTCCTGAGGCTGGAGCCAAGGTCCTGCCGGTGGTTGCAGTCAGCCTCAAAGTGGACTATACTCAGTTATTGCGCCGTATTAGCGGGCGCAGGATCTGCCCTGTCTGCCAGACGATCTATAACATCTATTTCAACCCTCCCAGGGTTCCGGGCGTGTGCGATATAGAGGGTGCGACGCTGGTGCAACGCAGCGACGATACGGAAGAGTGCTTTGCGGGGCGGATGCGCACCTACGAAGACCTGACTGCGCCGGTGATTGAACACTATCGCGCGCTGGGCAGGTTTGCCGAGGTCAATGGAGATCAGCCGGTGGCCGGTGTGGCAGCCGGCATTGTGTCTTCCGTCGAGCGGTTGCGAGCTTAGAATCTTTAAGGTTCGAAAGCGCGGATCGACTTGGCGGGTTTGTGTGCGCTAGAGCGGTTGGAAGTGAAAGGGATTGAGGCTGTGGCTGTCATTCTGAAGTCAGCTCGGGAAGTGGAACACATGCGGCGCGCCGGCAAGGTCGTGCGTCAGGTGCTGGACCATGTGCGCGATCACGTTCGTCCGGGCGCCACGACGCTGGATCTTGAGAATGCTGCCGAAGCTCTTATGAACAAATTGGGCGCGAAGGCTGCTTTCAAGGGCTATCACGGATTCCCGGCGGTTCTTTGCACCTCGATCAATCAAGAGGTGGTTCACGGTATTCCGTCGAAGACGCGCGTACTCAAGGAAGGCGATATCGTTTCGATCGACTGCGGTGCGATTGTCGACGGCTTTTACGGCGATGCAGCCATCACCGTTCCGGTGGGCGAAAAGATCGATCAGAAGACGCAGCGTCTTTTGAAGGCTACACAGGCATCGCTTCAGGCCGCGATTGAAACAGTGAAACCCGGCGCAACCCTAGGGGATATCGGCGCGGCCGTACAGGAAGTAGTTGAGGCGGAAGGGTTTTCCGTGGTGCGCGATTTTGTGGGGCATGGGATCGGGACGCGGATGCACGAAGACCCGCAGGTGCCGAACTTTGGCGAACGGGGCCGGGGCATGAAGCTACGCGAGGGCATGGTCCTGGCAATCGAGCCGATGGTGAATGCCGGCAAGCCGGGCGTGGAAGTGCTCAAGGATGGCTGGACCGCTGTCACGGAAGATGGCAGCATGAGCGCTCATTTTGAGCATACGGTGGCTGTAACCGCCACTGGAGCAATGATCTTAACCGCGTAGCCGACTGGCAGCGGTACAACAGGCCGGAGCAGTGCGACCGGCGGAAGCGGATCAAGGTTTGTCGAAGGAAGATGCGATTGAGGTAATGGCAGTGGTGGTCGAAACTCTGCCCAATGCCATGTTCAAGGTCAAGCTGGAGAATGAACATCAGGTGCTGGCCCACGTTTCAGGCCGCATGCGTAAGAATTTCATTCGCATCCTGCCAGGCGACCGTGTGGCAGTGGAGTTGAGTCCGTACGATCTGAACCGCGGGCGCATCGTCTACCGCTATAAGTAGGCCCTTCCGGGCTTTTGGGGATTTTGGAAGTTTTTCGTTGCCGTGCATGGCGCGGGAGCGGGGAAGAGGAAGCAATGAAGGTTCGAGCATCAGTCAAGAAGATTTGCGATAAGTGCAAGGTCATTCACCGCCGTGGGGTGGTCCGAGTGATCTGTGAGAACGCAAAGCACAAGCAGCGTCAGGGATAAGCAGTTCCCCGATATACACGGAAGTTTCCTAAGGGTAGAAATATTCAAACCCAGGGCGAGTTAGCCAAAAGGCTTGCGATGAACCCCGGAAGCAACCGAATCACCCCGTGCGGACCGGATAGAGGCCGGAGGCACACAACCTGAGAACCACGAAGGAAACACATGGCACGTATTGCTGGCGTTGATCTGCCTCGCAACAAGCAGGCACGAATCGCGCTCACGTACATTTTCGGGATCGGTAACCCGCGTGCGATCAAGATTCTGCAGAAGGCGGACGTCGATGCCTTCAAGAAGGTTCAGGATCTTGGTGAGGACGAGGTCAACCGCATTCGTCAGGTGATCGAAGATGAGGGAAACATCGAGGGCGACCTGCGCAAGGACGTCTCGATGCACATCAAGCGCCTGATGGACATCCAAAGCTATCGCGGAACGCGTCACAAGCGCTCGCTGCCGGTTAACGGCCAGCGCACCCGCACCAACGCTCGCACCCGCAAGGGTCCCCGTAAGGGCACCGTTGCCGGCAAGAAGAAAGCGACGAAGACCTAATGGCTAAACAGCAGGCCGCCGCGGGCAAAGCGGGCAAGAACAAGAAGTTCAAGAAGCGTGAGCGAAAGAATGTGCCGTTTGGTCTGGTTTACATTCAGGCCACGTTTAACAACACCATCGTGACCATTACGGATGGAGTGGGCAACACGATCAGCTGGAAGAGTTCCGGTTCGCTGGGCTTCCGCGGTTCGCGTAAGGGTACTCCCTTCGCAGCGCAGCAGGCTGCTCAGAACGCCGCCAACGCAGCGCGCGACCACGGTCTTCGCGCTGTCGATGTGCGAGTTTCCGGTCCTGGTTCTGGACGCGAGTCGGCAATCCGTGCGCTGGCAGCAGCGGGGATTGATGTTCGGTCGATCCGCGACGTTACGCCGGTGCCGCACAACGGCTGCCGTCCACCCAAGCGCCGCAGAGTCTGAGCTTGGCGCTCGAAATGCGTCCTGTCTGTGAGCGATGCGAAGTTTCGCTTGCGCAGGACGGCAAAGCGTTCATTTGCAGTTATGAATGCACGTTTTGCGAGCAGTGTTTCACTGAGTTGACGGGTGTTTGCCCCAACTGCAGTGGTGAATTGGTTCGCAGGCCGAAGCGTCTGTCGAACGCTTAACAACCGGGCCGGGACGAAGTTGTCACATACGACAACGTAAACCGGCCGACATCCGAAGTCAGGAGAAACAATGGCACGTTACACCGGCCCCGTATGCCGTCTTTGCCGTCGCGAAGGCACTAAGCTCTTTTTGAAGGGCACCAAATGCCTCACCGACAAATGCCCTATTGAAAAGCGCAACTTCGCTCCCGGCCAGCATGGCCAGAGCCGCAAGGCTAAGATTGTGGGCTATGGCCTGCAGCTGCGCGAAAAGCAGAAGGCGAAGCGCATCTACTTCACCCTTGAGACGCAGTTCCGCGCCTACTATGAGAAGGCCAACCGCGCCACCGGCGTCACCGGCGATCTGCTTGTGCAGCAGCTGGAGCGCAGGCTGGACAATGTAGCCTTCCGTCTGGGATTCGCAATCAGCCGCCGTCAAGCTCGCCAGGTTGTTCGCCACGGGCATGTTGAAGTGAATGGCCGTAAGGTGAACATTCCTTCGTTCCAAGTGAGCGTTGGCGACACCATCGCGATCCGTGAGAACGCGAAGAAGCTGGTGATTGTTGAGCAGGCTCGTGATTATGCTGCTCAGAATCAGGTTCCGGCATGGCTGCAGGCTGACTTTGAAAGCCTGAGCGGCAAGATCATCTCGCTGCCGAAGCGCGATGAAGTTTCGCTGCCGGTAAATGAGCAGCTCATCGTCGAACTGTACTCGAAGTAAGCAAGTTTGAGTGTGAAGGTGTGGTTCTCACACACCTTCACACTCAGCAGTACCGGATGGTTTTCGCTGTCCGGCAAATTTAACCGAAGGAGAACTTGCGCGGCCGCCGCAAAATGCATCGCGACGTATCTGCCGCGCGGGAAGAGTGAGAATCAGCTATGTTGTGGAGAGGATTTCAAAAGCCGAAGCGCCTTGCAGTCGATGCGGAGACGCTTACTGAGAAGTTTGGGAAGTTCAGCGCGCAGCCCTTTGAGCGGGGTTTTGGCACCACCATCGGCAATGCTCTACGCCGGACTCTGCTGAGTTCGATTGAGGGCGCCGCGGTTACTGCCGTTCGCATCGAAGAAGTGCTGCACGAGTTCCAGTCAATCACGGGCGTTGTGGAAGACGCGACCGACATCATTCTCAACCTGAAGCAGATCCCGTTCAAGCTTAACGGTGATGGCCCGAAGGCACTGTATCTGCGTGCTGATCAGCCGGGCGTTGTGACTTCAGGCATGATCGAGGCCGACGGCGACGTCGAGATTCTCGACAAGGATGTCTACATCGCCACTGTTTCCGAAGGTGGACGTCTGGATATGGAGATGCGCCTCAAGCGTGGGCGCGGTTATGTCTCCGCCGACAAGAACTTCGATGCCGATCTGGGCATTGGCTTTATCCCAGTGGACTCGGTTCACTCGCCGGTGCGTCGCGTCAACTACATTGTTGAAGCCGCCCGTCTGGGACAGATCACCGACTACGACAAGCTGACTCTTGAAGTGTGGACCAACGGCGCAGTTCTGCCGGCCGATGCAGTCGGCCTGGCCGCCAAGCTGCTGAAGGACCACATGAACATCTTCATCAACTTCGAAGAAGAAATCGAGGCGGAAGGTCATGGCGAAGCAGGCCACATGCTGCTCCGCAATGACAATCTCAATCGCTCCGTCGAAGAGCTGGAGCTTTCGGTTCGCAGCTACAACTGCCTCAAGAACGCCAACATTCAAACGATTGGCGAACTGGTGCAGAAGACCGAAGCCGAGATGCTCAAGACCAAGAACTTCGGCCGCAAGAGCCTCAATGAGATCAAGGAAATCCTGGCTCAGATGGGACTTTCGCTGGGCATGAAGATCGACGAGAACGGCAACGCCGTCCCCGGACCGACCAGCATTCTTCCCGCCGCCGCACTAGCTGCTGGATTCAGCCGCTTTGACGACGAAGATGAACTGCTCGACTCAGTGGACATGATGTTGCCGACTGAAACGGAAAACTTCTAGTGCGAGTGTGAAGTGCGGAGTGTGGCGAGTGTGTTTTTCACACTTCACACTCCATACTCACACTGATCAATTTTCGAAAGAGAGCAACATCATGCGCCATCGCAATGCAGGATTCAAACTCGGACGTAACACCAGCCACCGCCGCGCTCTGCTGCGCAACCTGGTCACTTCCGTCATCATTGAAGACCGCGTCGAGACGACCGTAGCTAAGGCGAAGGCCGTCCGTCCGCTGGTTGAGAAGATGATCACACTGGGCAAGAAGGGCGACCTGCATTCGCGTCGCCAAGCGCTTGCCTTTCTAACCACTGACGACTCAGTCAAGCGTCTCTTTGACACGGTAGCGCCCCGCTACGGCGATCGCCAGGGCGGCTACCTGCGCATCGTCAAGACCGGCTTCCAGAAGGGCGATGGTGCCGAAAAGGCCTTCATCGAACTTCTCGGGGCCGAGAAGCAGCTGGACGAGAAGCGGCAGAAGCGCGCGGATGTCAAGGCGAAGAAGCGCGCCGAACTCGCCGAGGCTCTCGAGAAGGAAAAGAACGAGCCAGGTGCTGACGACGCGGCTGCTTAGACTCCAATCCCGTGAACGGCATTCAGGTCGGCTAGCTCAATCTGAGTTACTTTCACTATCTCAATTGCGCCAATGATCAAGGGCATTCCGCCTTGCGGAGTGCCCTTTTTATTTACAACTTTCGTTGACCGGCTCCTAGAACGAGACTATATTCCTCGCAAGACTATATTCCTCGCAAGACTATATTCCTCGCAAGACTATATTCCTCGCAAGACTATATTCCTCGCAATATACAGTAATAATGTTGGCGGTTGTACGACTCAATGAGTGCAGGGTCGTTGAAGGTAGGGGTCCTATGACTCTTGTGAAGATCTATGGTCTCGTACTGGCAATTGGGTTTGCCGCTTCTATAAATGCTCAAACTCCGAGTACAGCTACAACCAAATCCTCGCCTAAAGGAACCCTGATCCTCAAGGTTGGTGCGGCGGGAACGGTCTCGGTCGACGGGAGAGTATCGTCGACTGTACAGGCCGGACAGGTTATCACGTTATCCCTCCAGCCCGGACAACATCTCATTTTACAAAAACTCGGGAAGGGCAAAACAATCGAGAGAATGGTGACTATTGAGCCTGATCGTTCGGTCGTGGAATCGCTGGAGGATTCTTCCAATTTACCAATCAAATTCGAGTCCGAGGCTCCTCGCTCGCCCGTTAGCTCGCCATCTTCAAGCTTGCAGTTAGACCTGTTATCGCGGCACGAGACAGAAAAATTAAGAGTACATGCACGGATCACGGCTCTAGATACTCTTAACCTGTGCACAGAATTGTTAGAAGAAATTAAGCGTTTTAATGCAGCGGGCGTTGATCCTGAGACTTTCCAAAAATTTGCGCCGAAGCGAATCGAACACTATAAAACAGAACTAAAAGCTGAAGGTAGTAATTTTGACCCGCAGATTCTTTTATGTTTAGGACAGCCCGAACGAGCATTACTACGAGCGAACGAGGAGGTCTCGTTTACCCGAAATCTCATGACGGAAGAGGAGGAATCCAAGGGAAAATGTGATCACTGCAATGGAATAAGGCCGACCGAGTATAGCGTTTTGGCGCATGCACTTATTGTTAGAGCTGTGGCGCTTTTTGTTACTGGGGAGCAAGAACAAGCAATCAGAGAAGTTCCTGAGGCGCAAAGAGTCATTTCTCAGTGGCGATCAATTGCACAATTCAAAACCAATACCGTGGCGGCTGACCAAGCACTCGACGACTCTTTCGGTCGGCTGGCTGCTATGAAGGCTCTAGCAGGCGACTGGAAGGGTTGTGCTCAGGCCCTTCGCGAGACTAGCGGAGATTATGCTGAATCGCCGAACAGAGATTACTACAAAAACCCCAATCTTGATGAAGGGGCGAAACTTGGTTTCGGCTTGTTCAGAGACTGCACATGGTTAGCGGAAGATTTTGCAACCATATCTGGGCAGTCCGCTACGGCGGCAGGAACATCGTCGTCTATTCGTTCTCAAATCGATGATGTAGTCCGATCTGGCAAGTATTCAGCACTGCCAAGGCCCCAGGTTAGTTCGACAACTGGCGGCGGGTCGCCAAGCCTAACGATCAAGAACAGCACTCGCTACAATCTGACAGTTCTCTGCGGTGGTCCTGAGGAGCGTTCAACCCGAATTGCTGCCGGGCAAACCGCCCAAGTGCCGTTAGCGGCAGGCAGCTATCAAATGGTAGGCCGCGTCGATTCGCCGAATGTACTGCCGTTATACAGCCACTACGACTTCAACAACGGTACTATCTACAACTTCGACTTCTTCATATCGACCCATTAGCTTGTGCAAAATTGAGATTGGCTTGGCAAAGTTCTACTTCTGTTTCTTCTCCGGCTTGGGTGCAAAGTAACCATGGCGGGTTTGAAGCTTGAGGTCTTTCTGATCTACTTTCACTTTCAGGCGATGATAGGAGCCGTTCGCCTTGACGTCTGAAAGTGAAAGCTCAAGCATGTAGATACAATCGGGCATGGCCGTGACAGCCTTCAGACCTGCATCGAGATCGTTGCTGTTGTGAAAGTAAATGCCGCCCGTTGCTTCGGCGATTTCTGACATCACATTCTCATTGGCTCTCTGGGAGCTGCGGTAGTTGTCGGTCTTGAGTTGCAAAATCCGGCCTTGTCCTGGGCTGCGTTCACTTGCTGAGAGTTCCGTGGTGTATAGGCCTCGCGCATCCATTGCATTGATGATTACGTTGGATTGAGCCGCGAGGTCCATGACCTTGGATTCTTCAGTCTTTTCTTCCATTGTCGGAGACAGAAAGCCGGACGACACGAGGACGATCGTACGTTGTCCCGGCAGAGCCGCAACTCTGCGCACGTACTCCGCCATCGAAGCATAAGTCACCTGAACATCCTGATGGCCGATAATCACAGCGCGCATGGCTGCAGATTCCGCCAGTCTTTCTGCCGTGTTTTGATCACGCTGCCTATCCATGCCTGGTGAACAGTTGAAGACTTGTTGTATCGCTGCCGCAAGGGCTACTGAGTCATGCTTGTTCTGAATCTGGTCAGCCTGATAGTAGTCGATGTCCGGGCATTCACTTCCATCGTGGTGATAAAGGCCATGTTGTTTAAGGTTCCCGATTGCCTCTTGCAACTTTGTACGATCGCGGGTAAGGCCAGTGTTCACGGTGCCGGATATGGCAATCACTGCAGCCATATCTGATTCAATAAACACCTCGGTCAGCAATCTGGAACTGGCCGCCTTAGCGTGGGCGAGGTCTTCAATGCTCAGGTGCAGATCATCAAATAGAAAGATGATGAAGCGCGGTATGCCGGTAGACGATTGGGGCTTAAAGCCGGTCAGGGAGGGTGGCTGTGTGTCTTTCTGTGGACTGTTTGCCGGTTCCGTATTTCTCTCAATGCTAAATGCGGAGACAGCGTGAGGTTTGTCGTTGTCGAATACCTGAAAGTCCTCTTTCTTCAGATCGCTTACTGTGCGGCCCTCTTTATCACGGACAACTACTGGCAGCAGCACTTTGTTAGTGTCGACCTGAATCTTGAAGGGTGGCAGATCCTGCGCGGGCGTCTCTTGCGGGACTAAGGAATGCGCATGGAAAAGGAACGTAGTGCAGCATAAGACGAGAGCAGAGCGCAGACATGCGCTGGGATTCATCTGGAAAATTCCTCGTTGACTTGGACGTCTGGTCTATCTGTGGTCGTAGACGCCATCATACGACGAGTCACCTGAAGGGTGGTGTCTCGAACAAGCCGCCATGGCGTTTCTGTCGCCGGTCCGCTATCTGTGAGGAGCAATCAAACGGAGAGTCATTATTTGCCGGAGAATCCAAGGGACTTCGTTTCAGTAAGCCGTGCAAGTTGTGGCCCCACGGGTTGGATTGGAAGGTCCACTATTGTTATAGCAATGCGATTGCCAAAGACGAGGGCTCGTTATGGGTTGATTTTATGGGGCTTGCTGGCATCAGCGAACGGCGAATGGAAAACAAGGTGTCCAGAATTGTGGTTACTACGTCCACATCTGAACAGAGAAGGCGCTGATCCCGTAAAAGAATCAATGCATCCCGCCGCCACCGCCGCCCTTGCCTGGTCTGTTTTTGTTCAGCATAAAAGCAAGGAAGATCATCCCGATGGCCATCCAGAAGAGCATCTTGAAGACGTCGACGTAGCCCAGCATGGCCGCTTGGCGGTTGAGTTCCTGGTAGGCGCTGGCCTGCGATAGAACAGCCGAATTGTGGCTGCCGAAGACCTGGCCAAGGTAGCCGCCGGTTCCTTTCGTGAAGTGCTGAAAAGGCTGGTTGAGGCTTGTCATGCTCTCCTGCAGTCGTGCCTGGTGGCTCATCGCGCGGTTCGTCACGGCTGCGCCAGTCAGCGCGATAAAGATCGAGCCTCCGATGTTGCGCACAAAGTTAATCAAACCGGAGACCTGGTTGCTCTGTTCGCGTGGCAGGCCAACGTACGCCGCATTGGTGATCGAGATGAAGCAGAAGGGAATCGGCGCAAGCTGCACTACGCGAAGCCATGAGGCATTCGCGAAACTCATGTTGAGGCTGAGCTGCCTGGTTGTGTACCAGAACGAGAACGCAAAAATAGCGAAGCCCACGGCAGCGATATTGCGCGCTGGAAACTTGCTGGTTGTCCACCCCGCAAAGGGCATTACGACCACAAGAGAAAAGCCTCCGGCGGTGAGCGCCATACCGGCATTGGTGGCAGTGTAGCCGAGTAACTGTTGCAGCATCTGCGGGTGGAGCACTGTGCTTGCATTAAGCACGCCGCCAACCAGCATCATCAGGAAACAACAGATCGCGAAATTCTTGAACTTGAAGAGGCGCAAGTTGATGAGTGGCGTCTTCTGCCGCCATTCCCACAGAATCAAACCGGCAATCCCGAAGACAAACAGTGCTGCAAAGAAGCAGATGAACGGGGAAGCGAACCAGTCGTTCTCTTCGCCTTTGTCTAAGGCAATCTGCAGACCGCCCATGGCGAGGGTGAGAAATGCCAGCCCGAGGTAATCCACGCTGAGCAGCAGCTTACGGTTGGGCTTGATCCATGGCGGATCGTCGACGACGCGCGTTACCAGGATGTAGGCGAGAATGCCGACTGGAATATTGATGTAGAAGATCCAGCGCCAGGAGTAGCTGTCGGTGATCCACCCGCCCAGTGTGGGGCCGATGGAGGGCGCCAGTACCGCAACCAGGCCATAGAGAGCGAAGGCCTGTCCGCGCTTATGCTCCTCAAAGCTGTCGGCCATGATGGCCTGCGCCATGGGCTGCAAACCGCCGCCGCCTGCGCCCTGCAATATGCGACAGAGCAGCAACATGGGCAGCGTAGGAGCGATGCCGCAAAGAAAACTGGCGATGGTGAAGATGGTGATACAGAGCAGGAAGAAGTTCTTGCGTCCTAGTACGCTTGAGGCCCATCCGCCGAGCGGAAGCACGATAGCATTGGCGACCAGGTAGCTGGTCAGCACCCATGTGCCTTCATCAGTGCTCGCACCGAGATTTCCGGCGATATGGGGGAGGGCTACGTTGGCGATGGAGGTGTCGAGCACCTCCATAAACGCTGCCAGGGCTACTGTTGCAGCGATTAGCCAAGGATTGGCTCGCGGCTTCCACTGGGAGTGATCATGCGCTGCTGGTGATGGGTTTTCAACGGTCCTGGTCTGAACCGCGTTCTGGGCTGGGGATTCGGGAACGGCGCCGCCCGGCCTCAGAACTCCTGCTGTACTCCCCATGCATCCATTCTCCTATGGGTTATCGTTAGCGGCTGGGCTTACGCGTAGCGGCAAAAAGCGTGTCTATATCCAGATGGCAAAACCGCCTTCTGGGATGCACAAACTACCTCCGCCAGGATGGATACCAGCCGAACCGGTGCAATTTCTAGTCGCGAGGTTCTAGTCGCGAAGAGACCGGTAGGTCACGAGAATGAGAAGAAGCTGTGCTGCCAGTGCTCCGCAGCAGTCGATTAGAACATCCCAGGGGGTTCCGGTGCGATTGGGCAGGAAGGTCTGGTGGAATTCGTCAGCGGCGGCGACCAGGAAGGTGCCGGCCATGGCAAGCAAATGCGCAGAGAAGCGACGTGTGAAGCGGGCTCTTTCGGTGCGCCAGGTCATCCAGAAGGCACGGAACCAGGTGAGAGAGACAATACCGTAGCCTGTGAAGTGGCCGCACTTGCGGAGGATAATGTGCAGTCTCCACCACTGGGGTTGGCGTAGCGGTCCTGTGAAGAACTCGATGAAACTTTGCAGTGGCCCCGAAGTGTGGTCAGCGCCAAAGTACGCCGTGGATTCCGTCGCGATGAGGGCAATAGCCAGCAGCACTGGAACCCACGCATTGAGCTGAAACAACAAGCCCCGCGAGCCCCGTTTGGTAGGAACCGACGCCGTAACCGTATTACTCGACATGGTAGTTAGGAGCCTCACGCGTGATGATCACGTCGTGTACGTGGCTCTCGCGCAGGCCGGCCCCTGTTATGCGGACGAACTTTGAGTTTTGCTGCAGATCGGCAATTGTTTCGCAGCCCAGATAGCCCATACCGGAACGCAGGCCGCCGACCAGCTGCAGAACCATGTTTTCCAGTGGTCCGCGATAAGGGACGCGTCCCTCAATGCCTTCGGGAACGAACTTGGCCAGGCGATTCTGACTGGAACGCTCACGCTGCACGACGTTTTCTGTGCTTTCGCCAGCTGAGCTGGAATCGCTGGTGCCCTGGAAGTAGCGCTCGCTGGAACCGAGTGCCATGGCGGTGAGTGAGCCCATGCCGCGGTAGGATTTGAAGCTGCGGCCCTGAAAGAGGATGGTCTCGCCCGGGCTCTCGTCAACGCCTGCGAAGAGCGAGCCAATCATGACGGAGCTGGCTCCAGCGGCGATCGCCTTGGTGACCTCGCCGGAGTACTTGATTCCCCCGTCTGCGATGACCGGGATGTTGCGCTCCTTAGCGGCACGGTACGCTTCGGAGACTGCGGTAATCTGTGGCATGCCGGCGCCGGTGACCATGCGAGTCGTGCAAATGGAGCCTGGCCCAAAGCCTACTTTGACTGCATCTGCGCCTGCATCGATCAGTGCGAGCGTTCCCTCGTAGGTGGCGACGTTGCCGGCCAGCAGGCCCACATTGGGGAAGGCCTTCTTGACTTCGCGTACCGCCTCGAGCACCCGCGTCGAGTGACCGTGAGCGGAGTCGATTGCCAGCACATCGGCCCGGGCTCGTACCAGCTCCGCAGCGCGTTCGAGAAAGTCGCCGGTGGCGCCGATGGCTCCGCCTACCCGCAAACGCCCCTTGGAGTCCTTCGAGGCATTGGGATACTTCAGTTTTTTCTGAATGTCTTTGACCGTGATGAGGCCTTTGAGCTCGTACTGATCGTTGACGACGAGGAGCTTTTCTACGCGGTGCTTGTGCAGGATCAGCTCCGCTTCTTCGAGCGTCGTTCCGACGGGCACTGTGATCAGGTTTTCCTTGGTCATCACTGACTCAATGGAGTTGTCGGAGCGGGTCTCAAAGCGAAGGTCACGGTTGGTGAGAATGCCCACAAGCCGCTTTCCCCGGGTCACCGGAACACCGGAGATTTTGTAGCGGCGCATCACTTCAAGTGCAGCCGAGATCGGCTGATCAGGCTCGATGGTGACAGGGTCGACAATCATGCCTGATTCAGAGCGCTTGACTTTGTCGATCTCGCCTGCCTGGTCCTGGATGGTCAGATTGCGGTGCACGATGCCGATTCCGCCTTGCTGCGCCATGGCGATGGCCATGCGCGATTCGGTCACGGTATCCATGGCGGCGGAGATCAGCGGGGTGTTTAGAATAATGTGCTGTGTCAGCTGTGTTTGCGTACTAACCTCGGTAGGCACAACAGCGGAAAGTGCAGGTACAAGCAGCACATCGTCAAAGGTCAAAGCTTCGGGCAACGGGAGGGTCAGCATAAGTCTCAGATGCTCCCGCCATCGCGGCGGCTTCATGCTTGGCCGGGGCAGGAGCTTCTGGTTATTGTAGCGGAGCGGTCAAGGAAACTTGGTTACCTGGAGCTTTCAAACCGTTTGAAGAAACTCGAATCCAGATAATGCGGCGTACCTGGATCATCTGCGACTCTGCGCGCAAGGTCTGCCAGAAAACCGTTGAACTGGGCTGCAGCGGCAAAATCGACCGGCTGGGTCAGGTCGTCGTCGGTTGAGTGATACCGCTGTGACAGCCAGGCCCGCCACGCTTTGTATTCCTGTGAACCAGCGGTCCAGCCAAACTTGAACGCCAACGCGGGAACGCCTGCCTGTACAAAGCTGTATTGGTCGGTTCGAATGAATGAATTCCGGTCGGGCTCGGGGTCCACTGCGATTTCGATGTGGTGTTCCGCACCTATGGCCTGCGCCTGCACCGCGAGCGTCGATTGCTCCAACCCCTGCACATGCAGCTTCTTGAGCGGGAAGATTGGCATGAACATATCGAGGTTGAGGTCGGCCCGGATCGCCTTCTCCGGAACCGTAGGATGCCCCGCAAAATAGCGCGAACCCAGCAAGCCTTTCTCTTCAGCGGTAAAGATCACGAAGAGCATCGATCTCTTTGGCCTTGTCTTCGTCTCGCTGAACTTTCGCGCCACCTCAAGCACTGTGGCCACGCCGGAGGCATCATCCATCGCCCCTGCATAGATTGTCTTTCCGTGAATCTCCGCACCCACGCCCAAATGATCCAGATGCGCTGAAACCAGCACATACTCCGACTTCAATTTCGGATCCGAACCCTCCAGCTTGGCCACGATATTCGGCGAAACGACGTGCGAATTCTCCGTAGTCACCGTAGCGGTCAGGCTCTTGTTGAAGGCAAAACGCGGGAGTGGCTTCTGCGCATCGGCTAGCGTGAGCACCTCGGCAAAGGAATGGCTGGTCCCGGCAAAGAGCTTTTCGGCTTCGGCGGGGTTGAAGGTTGCGGAAAACATCGTTCCGTGGTCGTCGGCGAGGGCAGGATGGCGTGCCGCGACGGCTGCTGCATCGACTGTCTCAGACAGGCGCATGCCTGGTTGTCCTGCGCTGCTGGCTACGCGCTGCCAGCCGAAATCCATCGACTTAGGCGTAGGAATAGAAATCGCGCCCACCGCGCCTGCATCTCGTAGCGCCTTGATAAACGGCGAAGTCCGCGCAAACGACTTGAGCGGCCCGGGTAGATCCGCTGGCCCGCCGTTCACATAAACAACGATCTTGCCCTTTAGCGAAGCCGCAGACACTTCCGGCGAATCGAAATCGTCGTAATTCGCTTCAGGCAGATGCAGCCCGTAGCCGATGAAGATCAGTGGTGCCTCTACATGTTTCGGCTGCGCCAGTCGGGTGCCCAGGATGGCGTCCTGCCCCAGTACCAGCGACACTGGCTTGCCATCGACCACGAGGCTCATCGAAGACTGATCAGCCAGCACGCGTTGGACGTCGAAGTTCACTGGCTGATACCAATCGCCGTTGACGCCTGCTGGCTGCAGTCCATCGGTCTTGAACTTGTCGACGACGTAGGCGGCGGCCCTGAGGTATTCTTCGCTCCCGGTTTGCCGCCCACGCATCGCATCGCCGGCCAGATATTGCACATGTGACCACCATTGCTTGCCGTTCGCAAGATCGGTGTCTGTCGCATCCTGCGCGACCGCCCGAGTCCAGCCGA
>Ga0206935_10177_pt1 | contig 22497 bp, 23 predicted proteins | sample Alteio_BWOrgHeat_13_FD_152924 | JGI IMG/M metagenome (GOLD analysis project Ga0206935, IMG submission 152924) | Enriched cells from forest soil in Barre Woods Harvard Forest LTER site, Petersham, Massachusetts, United States -... | ecosystem: Environmental > Terrestrial > Soil > Temperate forest >...
ATCAAATCCTCCCGCATCGAATCCCAATTTAATTCCCACGCCGGTCTCCCACAAAAATAAACTATTTTAGCCCTTTTAATACCAGAGAGGTACAATGGCACTAACGCTTAAAAACTACTCGAAACAACTTACTGAAGAACTAATCAAAAGCGCCGGTAAAAATACGGTTAGGGAATGCGACGAAACGGAAAAAGGTGTGTTTGTAGCTTATGTCGACGAAGGCAGCAATACATTTGATGTTTCACTCAGCGTATCGCCCAAAGGCGAAATAATTAACAGCAGTTGCGATTGCGGCGACAGGCAAGCCCTTTGCCGTCACAGGGTTGCCTTGTTAATGCACATCGCCACCGGCGCTAAAACAGATATTAAGCCGGTAAAAGCAAATAAAAAAGAAAGCCCTGCAGCTATTTTGCTGGACGACATTGATGTGGGCGACCTGAAGGAATGGCTGAAGGCGCTGATGCAAAAAAACAAGGAGATAGAACTTGCCTTTACCAGCCATTTTTCGGCAGGGCGGCAATACTACAGTCCCGATGATGTAATAAAATTGATAAAAGATACGGCGACCGCAGCGGGTTGCAACAAAAGGAACGCAGACAGTTCGCAGGTGAAAAGGCTGGTGGAGCTTTGGGCCGACGTGTTGAAACCGGTAACACAATATTACCAGGCAAATGCAATGGATGAAAAAGCATTTTTAAGCTTTCATACGCTGGTGGAGCAATGCCGGGCTACAAATTCCGGTATTAATACCAATAGCGTGCGGATAACCCGTTATGTAGAAGATGTGTTGAAAGAGAGTGAAGCTGCGATAAATCAATTGCAGGCCGAAGACGGCTGGTTACAGGCGGCGGGTTATTTTGTGCTTTACGTCCCTGATGGCAAATACCACATCCGGATGCATTATTTGTTGCACTTGAAAAGTATCATCGATGGAGCAGACGGTGAAAGAAAAGAAAAGCTTATCAGCACCCTTGCCCGGCAGTTCGAAAAGCAAACGCCAACGGACAATGCGGAGTTTACGGGCTATGCCAAAATGATTTTTCAAATGGTAAGCGCCAACAATTTGTTTCCGCAATTTGATAAGTCGTTTAAGCCGCTGCGGTATGAAAATGAGTATAATTTGCAACTGATTAACCAGTTGGTAGCGAACAACCAATTAGCGCCGGCAAAGAAATTTTGCCGGGAACAAATTGCTGCTAATTACCAAATAATATACAACGTGCCGTACCTGGAAATTTTAAAAGCCATTTATGCCACTGAAAATGATGAGAAAAACCGGGTTCAAGTGATGACGCAACTTCTTCCATACACGTTTGATTTTGACGAATATCTTTTTGTTACCGGGCCGATGGACGAAGAAGAAAAAAAGAAATTTCGTGTCAAAGTGCTCACCAACGCGCGTCACACGGAATCGAACAACACTGCGGCTGCCTGGTTTAGTTTTCTGTTGATGGATTACGAAAAAAAGTATAAAAAAATGATAGATTATATTACCCGGTTTACGCCATACCCTGCCATTTATAAATATTTTGAACGCATGCATACCGCTGATAAGGAAGGTTTGCTTAAAGCCATTATCCGTAAATCCGACCGGGATTCGTATACGCAGTCAGAAAAAGAAAGAGAAGAAAATCTGTGCTTCCCCGACCTGTTTGCCCTGCTGCTGAAATACTATTCTCCCGATTACTTAAAAACGGCGGCAAATTCGTCTGAAAAAAAATTGGGGTATTATTATAATCGTGAGAATCGCTTTATGACGTACATAAAAGAACAGTTGGGGAAATGATTGTTAAATTTACTGTCGTTAACTATATTTGTATATGAACCATGAAATAGCTTTAGAGGATATGACCCGCAGGGGCGGGATGGTCAAGTCTCCGTTTGATATGACGCCAGATGAATATGCAGACTGGAAAATCCAGGTGCAGGTTCGTGCCAAAGAATATTTATTTTCTATTGGACAGCCGTATGTCACACGAATCAATGGAGTTATAGTTGCGGAATTCCCTGACGGTCGTGTTCAGAGCATCGAATAATGTCTCAAATTTTTGTTATCGCCGGACCTCCGGGTGTTGGAAAAAGCACTTCCGGTTATGAGTTTGTTGACCCTGAACTTGAAATTCTGAACGAGGATGAGATGGCGTTCAAATATCGAACGCAGGGTTATCCGGACTATAAAGAGCAGGCTATTCACCGGCTCACGCAGACTATCCGTACAAAATTAATCCGCAATGAAGATTTTGCCCTGGAATTGAACCTTGGCTAACCCGAACCCTATGATTATATCTTATCGGCCAAAAAATTTCGCGAGGACAACACACTTCATGTAATTCTCTTTTGTACAGACGACTTAAATAGCTGCATTGAGTGCGCCAAATTGAGATTTGAAAGCGGTCGCCATCTGGTTAAACCGGAAACCATCCGCGAAATGTACGCTAAAACATTACCTCTTTTACAATCAAATTTAGGACAAATAGATTTATTGTATTTCGTTGATGCAGGTAGCCGGCAAGCAATACCGATAGCTACTTATGATCGCCTCAAAAACAAACTGAAGATTGAAGAACTGAATTGTTTATGGTTTAATGAAAAGGTGCGTCTGTTTATCACCAACCGTTAACGAAGACTTAAACAAATATTATACCTTACTTATAGAAGTTTAACATCGGTGCAATCAATCCCCAATTGGTGAAATCCAAAATCAAAATATCACGCTCATCCCCGCATAATAATTCCTCGGCGCAGCTGCATTATAAAACCTATTCCCTACCGCATTAAAATCATCCCCCAAACTATATTTTTCATTAAGCAGGTTGTCAGCGCCGGCATAAACCTCTAACCGCGTTTTAGCGCCGATATAATGATGCCAGCCCGCTTTTGCCTGCAATAAATTGTAAGCGGGTGCAAAAGCTGTGCTTGCATCGGTAAGCGGGATGCGCGAGGTATAATTATATTCAATGTAAAAATAGAAATACTGCGGCAGCTTAAACTGCAGGCTGGTTACAATCACCTGGTCGGGCACGCCCGTGAGCTGGTTGCCGGCATAACTGCCGTTAACATCGTGATAATCGTTGCTGAAGGTAAAATGATCGAGCGTTAACGATTCAGTAAACTGCAAGCCCCTGATAAATCCTGTATTTCGTTGTTTGATGAGCCAATCGCTGAAATAAATTTCCATACCGGGTTGGTTAAGGCCGCCGGCGTTAATATAGTATTCGGTTTCGTCGGCATTAAAGCGCGGTACGATGGCATTGTTGATATGGTAATAAAACACCGAGGCATCCAGGTACAGGCTTTCATCCTTATTAAAAAAGCGCAAGCCGGTTTCGTAGTTCCAGCCGTCCTGGGCCTGCAGGTTGGGGTTGATTTGGTGATCGGTCGGCCTGATCTCCGACGTGGTGGGCGTTGAATATCCCCGGCTTATGGAGGCCCGCCATACAAACTGGTTGCTCAGTTGGTAGGCCAGCGCGATCCTTGGCATCAGTTGGGGCGTAAAACTGCGGTCGGTAAAGGCCGCTTCATCATTCGGGAAAAGGTTTTTGAATTCGTAGTCGTAATAATTTAGACTAAGCGCTCCTTCAACATGCAGGCGTTTTGCAAAATCTGCAACGTAACGCGCAAATAGAAAATGCTGGTTGGTGTTGATCTTATCCAAAGTTTGGGCCGTGTCCCTCACGCCAAGATCATTCCCATAATTATTAATATCCGCATTGGTTTGCTGCCATTCTATGCCGAAATCGGCTTTCCATTTATAAATTACCCGGTCGTTACTGGTGTATTCAAAATAGGTGCGGAAGCCATAGGTGCTTTCGTACCGCTGCTCATAATCGGTGATAAAGGGGTTGGCAAAATCGACATAAGTGCCAAAAACCGATAGTACATTTCGCCAGTGATCATCAAAATGATATTCATTAACCGCACCGCCAAACAGCATTTTTTGGTAAATGCCTGCGTTTTGCTCAACCGAACCGGGAATAGTTTTGGTTGCCGGCCTGGCTAAGGAAGGGTCGGCCTCATACTGCGCCAGTGTTAGTCCGCCAGGGGTTTGATAGTCGAGACTGGAGTAGAAACCCAACAAGCGAAACTGGTCGTTTTTGTTATAGTTCCAACTGTTTACCATTTGCAAATAGTTGCGGTGCATGGCGCTGTGCTGCCTGTAGCCGCTATAATTTTCATAAGCCTGGTCCAGGTTCAGCTGGTAATTACCTGCCCGTTGCTGTAAAGCGGTATTTTCATGAACAAAGCCATAAGACCCGCCATTGAGGCCCGCTGTAAGAAAACTGCTGTCGGCATGGTGATTTACGGGGGTCATTAAAACCACGCCGCCGGTGTTGGCGCCGAATAAACTCCCGTCGGGGCCTTTCAGCACCTCCATATTATGGATGCTGTTAAAATCGATTGCGTTGAGGTAAGTATTTCCGCCGGCGTCGGTTAGTGGGATTTCGTCAAAATAAATTTTAACATCCCTTACGCCAAAGGGCGACCGCAGCAGGCTGCCGCGTATGGATAAACGGTAGCTCCCGGGCGAACGTTCCTCGGCCCGCACGCCAGGCTGGCTGTTCAAAACCGGCACAAATGAATTTTGAGGCTGTACATCCAGCTGCTGCTGGTTGATAACATTGATGGATGCGGGCACATTCAATACCGGCTGCTCCGACAAGTAGGCTTTTACCGTTACCGGCTGTATCTTTATCGTATCCTTTGGGGCAGCGGGCTGACTTTGCGCGTTAACGCCTGCAATAACCGCAAAAAGAAGAAACAAGCTTGCGTAAATTTTTATCATAGGCATTAACCAGGATAACAAAAGTAGTTTTTTTGGATTGATAAAACCATTGGGAGAGAACATTTTAATGATAAGCTAATGGATGCTTTCCCATAAAAAATTTACATATATCATAGCCTAAAAAAGGCTATTTTTGGTACCTTGATGTATTTTCTGCTAACCTGTTGATGCGACCAATTAGTTTTAAGCTATTCTTACTTATAGTTTTTTGCATTTCGCTGGGTTCCGGGCTTTATGCACAAACATGCAATGGCAGCCTGGGCGACCCCGTAATTGATGAGGATTTTGGTTCAGGAGCTAATCCCGGTCCACCATTACCTGGCTCCGTAACCAACATGGAGTTCCTGAACGCAGGCTGCCCTAACGATGGCCAGTACACCATAGCCAACAGCTCAGGCGGCTGCTTCAACAATACCTGGCATTTTTTAACGCAGGACCATACCGGCAATCCAAATGGCTACATGATGATCGTAAATGCATCCTATCAGCCAAGCATCTTTTTTACACAGCAGACGCTTGCCGGCCAGTTATGCCCCAATACAACCTATGAATTTGCTGCCTGGATATTAAATCTTGACGTGAGTTCGGGATGCGGCGGAACACCGATTCTGCCCAATATCACTTTCACCATCGAGACAACAGATGGGACTTTATTATCACCACCCTATAATACCGGCGATATACCGATTGCCGATGGTGTAAAATGGATCCAATACCATACATTTTTTATCACACCTGCAAATTCTACCCAGGCAATAGTTGTTAAAATGACCAACAATGCGACCGGCGGCTGCGGCAATGATTTTGCTTTGGACGACATCACTTTCAGAGCCTGCGGACCGGTAATTCAGGCCGGCTTTGGTTCAACAACCGGATCCTCAAAGGCGGCCCTGTGCCAGGGCGGCAGCGCGGTTTATACCATAACCGCCAGTGTTGCCGGCGATAATAACCCTGTTTACCAATGGCAGTCGAACCTCAATGCCGGCGGGTGGACAGATATGGCAGGCAGTACCGAAAGTTCGTTAACCATTCCGTTTAATAATGCAGTTCCGGGTGTTTACCAATACCGGCTGGGTATAGCTAATGGCTCGGCCATCACTTCGGGGCAATGCCGCGTGTATTCACAACCCTTAACGGTTACGGTGAACCCGCGGCCTGTTGTACCCCCCATTGCCGATCAAACCCTGTGCCTGGGTGACCAGTTAATATTAAGCGCTTCCGGAGGCGCCTCTTATACCTGGACGGGCCCCGGCCTGGCGCCAACATCGCAAAACCCGCTGGTAATCAATAACATTTCGCCGGCAAACGCGGGTATTTATAGCGTTGTGGCCGTTTCAGACAGTGGCTGCACTGCCGAACCGGTGCAGGCAAGGGTTGCCGTTGTACCCCAAATAGTGCCCGGCATAAGTGGCAGCTTGAGTGTATGCGCCGGCGAAAGCACACAACTGGCGGCTACCGGCGGTTTATTTTATAAGTGGACGCCCTCAACCGGCCTTGACAACGATACGATTGCCAACCCCACCGCAACACCCCTGCAAACTACCACCTATACGGCGCATATAAGCAATGGCGGCTGCGTGGACAGCAGTAAATCGGTTACAGTGACGGTAACTCAAAACCCGGTGGCCGATGCCGGCAGTGAAATTATATTGTTTGAAGGGCAATCTGCTAAATTGAACGGCAGCGTTAAGGGTGATAATATTACCGGTTATTACTGGACGCCGGCAACATACCTCAGCGACCCTGCTTCCCTTACATCTCTCGCCACGCCAACCGACAATATTACGTATACCTTAAATGTAATTTCGCAAACCTGTGGTACGGCAACCAGCACTGTTTTTGTAAGGGTTTATAAAAAGATCACCATTCCCAATACTTTTTCGCCCAACGGCGATGGCATAAACGATCGCTGGGATATCGATGCCCTCATTACCTATCCCGAAAGTATTACGCAAGTGTTCGACCGCTACGGTCAGCAGGTTTTTCAAAGTACCGGATACGCCCGGCCCTGGGACGGCGCCAATAACGGCAAACCGCTGCCTCCCGGAACATATTATTATATCATCGACCTGAAAAACGGCCAGCCCAAGTTGAGCGGATGGGTGCTGATGTTGAAATAGGGTGATAAGTCAAAAGTCTCAAGTCCTTAGTCAATTTTGGGTTTTCTGACTCAGGACTCAAGACTTTTAACTTAAAGTAAGGGCATTCCTGCCGCCTGGCGGACTTATGCGTTTCCAACAAAGTTGGCGAGTATCCGCAACGGCCGCTAATGTGATGCGCCGCAATAGTCTTACTTCAACTCAAAACTACTTTTCCCCATCGTATACCCATCTGCATAAAGCAGTACGGTATAGCTTCCTTTTTGGAAAGCACCCGGGTTTACCCAGTCGATGCTGTAAGTAATACTGTTATCGTTCTTAAAGTCGATCGATGACTTGTAGGTAAATTGAAGATCCTGCCCATCTGCGTTAAAATTGCCTGAATCACCTTCGGTGATCAGGTTGCCGGTTGGGTCAACAATACGTACATAAATATCGTGCATGCCCTTTTCGGCAATGTCATTGGTGGCAACGTTAAAATTGATCTTTATTTTTTTGGCCGCTGCCGAGCGTTTTGTATCCACTTCTTTACCGCTGCCCCTTACTTTGTAGGCAATAATATCAGCCGTTGCCATTTTAATAGCCGAGCCCACCTTAATCTTTGCATCCTTTTCTTCATTTTGCTTTGTAAGGTCGGTGTCCTTTTTCGCTTCCTGCGCCAGGTTGGTTTTGGTTGTGGTCAGGTTCGTTTTCAGGGTATCCCGTTCAACGGTCAGGGCGGTGTTTTGCTTTTTCAGACTGTCCACCTGGGCCTCATAATTGGTTACCGAATACTTCAATTGGTTTATGTCTTCTTTAGCCTGGTTAAGCTCCTTTTGTGTCAGCTTGCCCTGGTTAAGCTTCGTTTGCAGCACCTTGATCTTCGACACGAGTGAATCATTTTTTGCCCGCATGTCTGCAGATAATTTAGTCCTGCCGCTATTTGCCTGGTCAAGTTGGTCCTTAAGGCTGTCCAGCGCTTTTTGAAGCCTGGTTTTTTCGCTGCTCTCGGTGACAATCCGGGTATCCGATTTGTTTTTTTGCAGGTACAGATACACATCTGTGGCCAGTAAGGCCAATACAACTACGATGAGAAAGTAAATGACATTGGAATTTTTCTTGGAGGATTGGCCGTTTGGATTTTCCATGATAGATAGCTTTTAGTTTTAGTTCTGGTTAGATGAATTGTCGCCGGTTCACCTCGTGATCGATGTACTTTGAAAACCGGCCTATAAAAATTTCCTAAATCAATTTAACGCTTGATTTTTCCCTATAACACCCACAAAAATATAAATGTTTGTTTCGGATTTAAATATTCTTATGGCGCTAAAAATAGTATAATATGATTAAAACACAAAATAAGGGCATTTATTGTAGTTTATAATAAATCAGCATTGCTGGGAGTTCATATCTTTGCAGCTTTTAATAATTTGAATTGATGTACTTCTGTCGTAGGTTTGTGTTCGTTCTTCTACTTTTATCCACCTATATTTTCCGGGTTTATGCGCAGCAACCTGTCCAGTCGCCAGCTAAAGCCGACTCGCAGGCGAAGAAAACAGACAAAATCATCTTAAAAGCCATTGATTCCATTCGGACCAAGACAGAACCAAAACGCGAGTTCCGCGCCGCCTGGGTGGCCACCGTTGAAAATATCGACTGGCCAAGCGCGCCTGGTTTGCCGGTTGAGCAGCAGAAAAGAGAACTGACTACGCTGTTTGATTTTTTGCAGGACGCCGGCATGAACGCGATAATCTTTCAAATCAGGCCTGCCGCCGATGCGTTTTATGCAAAAAGCCGCGAGCCATGGTCCAAATGGCTGACGGGAAAACAGGGCCTGGCGCCTGATCCGGCTTACGACCCGCTGGAGTTCGCCATAAGCGAAGCCCATAAACGCGGAATGGAACTGCATGCCTGGTTTAACCCCTACCGGGCCACCAACGACAATAAATATTCAGCCCTAAGCCCTACTCACATCACTAATATCAAACCTGAGTGGTTTTTTACCTATGGAGGAAAGAAACAATTTGACCCGGGGATTCCGGAAGTGCGCGACTATATCGTTAAGGTTTTTTTAGACGTGGTTGATAACTATGATATTGATGGTGTGCACATGGACGATTATTTTTATCCGTATGAGATTTCGGGACAGTATATCAATGATGCCGCTACTTTTAAAGCCTATGGTGCGGGATTTACCGACATAAAAGATTGGCGGCGGCATAATGTCGACACCCTTATTGAAATGCTGAGCGACAGTATCCATCAGCATAAGCCACGCGTCAAGTTTGGCGTTAGCCCGTTTGGCATATGGGCCAACGCATATCAAAACCCCGAAGGGTCGGTGACGCATGGAGGCGCATCCTATTATGAAACGTTCGCTGATTCGCGCAAATGGATGAAAGAGGGTTGGCTCGATTATATCACCCCCCAGCTTTACTGGCCGTTGAATGACCGCTCCGCTGCTTTTAATAACCTGGTTGATTGGTGGAGCGATAATACCTATAACCGGCATTTATACGTCGGCATGGCAGCCTATCGCCTGAACGAACGCCGTAAAGGCAGCAAGTTTAAAGATCCGGCCGCCATGCCCGACGAGATAAAATACCTGCGTGATAACCCAAGGGTACAGGGAAGCGTGTATTTTAGCGCCAAATCGCTGGAGAATAACCCGCTTGGCTTTACCGACTCGTTGAAGGATAACTACTATAAATATCCCGCATTGCCGCCCGAAATGCTCTGGCTGGATTCCGTACCCCCCAATCCGCCGGTGGCGCTAACCGCCCTGGCTACCCCAAAAAATACAGTCGAATTAAAGTGGGCCACGCCTGTGCCCGCAAAGGATAATGAACCCGTGTACGGTTATGTTATCTACCGTTTTGAAGCCGGTGACAAGATCGATACTGACGACCCGCAAAACATCCTTAATATTGAATACAATACCAATACAAGTTACACCGACGACTCAGTCGAAAAAGGAAAAACCTATCGCTACATTGTGACAGCAATAGACCGCCTGAAGAATGAAAGCGAGGCCTCGACTATGGTGACGGTCGACGTGCATTGATTTAATCTGTACGCCATTGACAGAAAATACCCTCGGGCTTTAATATCATTTCCCCTAATTACTTGCCTGGTATACCCTTACATAATCCACCAGCATGGTTGCCGGCAGTTTGCCGGGATCCACATAAGCGCCGGGCCAGTCGCCGCCCACAGCCAGGTTCAGTATAATAAAAAATGGATTGTGGAATGCGTTGGTGCTGTTGATATTATTGGCTATATTACCGGTGACATATAAATTGTTGTCGACATACCATTTGATGGAATTTGTATCCCAGGTAACCGAGTAAATATGCCACTGGCTTGGTGTACTTGCCATATTTAGCCCATAGGATGCAGCCTGCCCGCCCGATGCCCAGTGCATGGTGCCATAAATTAAGCTATCGGAGTTAATATGTTCCATAATATCTATTTCGCCGCATACCGGCCATGAAACAATGCTAATATCCGATCCAAGCATCCAAAAAGCGGGCCACAGCCCGGCGCCCGTTGGCAGCTTTATCCTGGCCTCAATTTTGCCGTAGGTTACAGTGAATTTGTTTTGGGTATTCATCCTGGCCGACGTATAGGGCTGCCCGCCCTGCGATTCATTTTTTGCGGTAATAGACAGCATGCCATTGGCTACTGTAGCATTCGCAGCCTGGTAATACTCTTCCTCATTATTTACATGCAGGTTCCCGGTTTCAAAATTCCATTTGGTTGTGTCAATGCTGGAGCCGCTAAACTCATCCGACCATAAAAGGCTGTACTTGGTGGTATCAATTGTTTTGGTCGTATCCGGCGGAGGTACATAGGGGTGGTTGTTGCCGGTGTCCTGTACCTTTTGGCAGGAGGTTAAAGCGAAAGCGGCCAATAAGATGATCGCTACTGTTTTTAGCGGGGTTAATATTTTTCTTCTCATATTACTATTGGAGGTTAAACACACTACATACGTTAAAATTCTATTACCATACGTTGAGCGAGCACTATTCATCTATAACTGTGTAGCTTGGGCAATTGTTTGTCTTTTATAATCACGGCGCCTTCAGTCCCAACGCTTCGATATAGCCCTTGTTGGGGTGGCAGTTTTCAAACCTGCTATTTTTAATAAAAGCGTAAAGTGCATTTTTTATCTGTTCCCGATCCTGTGGTGCAGCTTTGCGGATGGCGGCAAAATCGGCCCGTGGTTTTTCGGTATAATTTACCAGGCTATCGTAGCCGGCCGGCTTGTCGAACGTAATAATGCCCGCGGTGTTGTCCATCTTTTTATAGGGCCAGTATTGCCAGCCGATGTTATTTTCTTCCAGCGTTTTGCGGAAAGCCTCACACCATTCATCTTTATTTTCGCCGGTTTCGCCGCAATAGATCGGTACATTGTATTTGTTCCTGAAGTCGATATAGTCCTGTATCACCACTTTGCCGGTGGTTTTGGTCCAGTATTTATGAAACTGGTAAACCAATTTTGCATCAAACGGCGGCCCGAAAGGTTTGAAATTGCTGTCCCATTGCGCCCCGCCCAGTATGAGGATATGGTTTTTATCCACCGAACGTACCGCTTTGGTGATCAGCTTATAAACAGGCTCAAGCGAGGGGTTAAACTCATCAGCATTAAAATAGGTAGCAATAGGCTCATTCAGCAGATCGTATCCCAAAATGATGGTTTCATTTTTATAATGATCAGCAATCCGCCGCCATATCTTTGCCGTTAGCTGCTGCATGGCGGGGCTTTTAAACAGGAAAGGATAGCCGAAGCCGTCGTCGATATTATCGCCGGTCTGGCCGCCCGGAGCGCAGTGCATATCCAGGATAACATACAAACCTTCCTTTTTGCACCAGCCGATCACCCGGTCCAGCAGCTCAAAACCGCGGTTTGGGTTATTTTGGCCGCAGTAATTTTCGGTGGTAAAAAGGCGGTAGTTAAAAGGTATGCGGATCGAATTCATCCCCGATGCCTTTAAAAAATGAACATCGCCGGCGGTGATATAAGTATCCTGATATTGTTTCCAAAATTTTGTAGCTTCCTCCGGCCCGAGTATTTCTTCCAGCGCTTCATCGATCAGCCTGGCTGAATTGACGCTTTTGAATTTGAACATATAACCCTCCGGCACCAGCCAGTTGCCAAGGTTTGTGCCCCTGATGAGGAAAGGCCTGCCATTGGCGCCGATGATTTCTTTTCCACGGGTGGTGATAAATCGCGGGGTTTGCGCGCTGAGCGAGCATAGGCCAAAAAATGTTAAAACGATTGTGGTTAAAAATGTCCGTTTCATTATTTGAGGTTGATTGTGGTTAAACAGGCAGCTTTTTTCATAACGGCAGGTAAACGCTTAATAATTGGTAATAAAACATGGCGCGACACACAGGCTTAGTGTGTAGGGTACACCATTTAAATGCTAATATAGCATTATAATTATTGAATGCATCAATAAATTTTTAGCCGAACAATTCCGCCCGATTTATAATCCTCATAATTCATAACAATGTATATTAGTAGTGTGTTTCCAATAACAGCATACATAAATTAAAAAATGCATTACCACTTATGAAACGACTGAATTTTTTAATCGCCGCTTGTCTATTAGTATCGTCTACCGCTTTTGCCCAGGATATAAAAGTGGCTGTGGCGGCCAACCTGCAAGCCGTTATCAAAGTATTAGGCGCAGATTTTAAGCAAAAAACGGGTATTACAGTCGAGCCGATAGTCGGCGCCTCCGGAAACCTTACGACGCAGATAAAGAACGGGGCGCCGTTCGATGTGTTTTTATCCGCAGATATGACTTTCCCGCAAACGCTTTTCACCGATGGTTTCAGCTCCAAAAAGCCGGTCGTTTATGCACAGGGGAGCCTGGTGATCTGCAGCAGCCAGGATATCGGTTTTGAAAACTGGGAAAGGGTTTTGCTGACCGCCCGGGTTAAAAAAATAGCTATAGCCAACCCGGCAATTGCGCCTTACGGCAAAGCAGCTACTGAAGTGCTAAAGCTAAAAGGCGTATTGGAGAATGTGCAGTCAAAAATCGTTACCGGCGAAAGTATCTCACAGGTGAATACGTACATTACCACCGGCGTTGCCGATGTGGGCTTTACTACACAGGCGCTGGTAAACGATCCTAACAACAAAACCAAATTGTACTGGCGGGTGATCGACCCAAAGTCATATTCGCCGATTGAGCAGGGAATGGTTTTACTGAAACATGCCGAAAATAATGCCGATGCCCAGAAATTTTATGATTACATGCTGAGTGCCTCGGCTAAAAGCATTTTGGAGCAATATGGATACCGTGAATGAGTGTTTGACCAAAGAAATATTCCTATTGCATTTTGTTTAAATCTTTGACTGCTTTAATGGATTTAACCCCCATCTGGCTTACCCTAAAACTCGCTGGTATCACTACAGTGTTGCTGCTGATTATTGGCTTACCTGTTGCCTGGTGGTTATCAAAGGGCCGGTCCTTTATTAAGGTAATTTTAGAGGCGATCATAACGATGCCTTTGGTTTTGCCGCCCTCGGTGCTGGGTTTTTATCTGCTGCTGGCATTCAGTCCGGAGCATGGCGTGGGCAAGTGGCTGCAGCAGGCTTTTAATATCCAGTTTGTATTCTCCTTCCAGGGCCTGGCGCTGGCATCGGTTATTTACAGCATGCCGTTTATGATGGGGCCGATAAAATCCGCTTTGCAGCAGCTGCCGGTTTCGCTTTCGCAGGCTTCTTATTCACTGGGCAAAAGTAAATGGCAAACGTTTACAAAAGTGCTGGTGCCGAATATCAAGCCTTCATTGCTCACTGCAATTGTGCTCACGTTTGCCCATACCCTGGGCGAATTCGGCGTGGTATTGATGATTGGCGGCAATATCCCCGGCGTAACGCGGGTGGCATCCATCGCCGTTTATGATTCGGTGGAGCAAATGGATTATTCAACCGCCAATGCCTACTCGCTCATTCTTTTTAGCATTACGTTTATCCTTGTAATTTCGGTGTTCATCTTTAACAAATACCGCTTAAAAAGCCCTTTGGAATGATCAGTATCGACATAGAAAAAAAACTGAAAGTGTACCAGGGTCAGCGGCTATTAAAAATTGCAGCTGAGTTCCCTACAGGAAGTATTATCAAAATCCATGGCCCTTCGGGTGCCGGTAAAACCACTTTTCTGAAAATTATCGCCGGGTTTATCCAACCTGAAAATGGAAAGATAGTAGCCGATAAAGTGACCTGGCTGGATACATCAGCTAAAATCATTCTTGCCCCGCAAAAAAGAAAAGCCGGTTTCGTTTTCCAGGACTATGCCCTTTTCCCAAACATGACCGTGCAGCAACACCTGGAATACGCTACTAAGGACGGTGCATGGATAAAACGATTACTTGCCATCGGCAAACTGGAAACACTAATCACACACAAGCCCGAACATTTATCGGGCGGGCAACAGCAACGCCTGGCGATTTTAAGAGCGCTGGCCATAAAACCAAAATTATTATTAATGGACGAACCTTTTTCGGCATTGGATGCGGATATGAAAACCGGGTTGATCAACGACTTGAGGTCCTTTTTTAAAGATCAGGGGACAACCGTTCTGATCGTAAGCCATAACCAGCAGGAACTGGAAGATTTGGCTGATAGGGAACTAATTATTGACACTAATTTTCACGAATGAAGACGAATTTAATAAGCACGAATTTTCACGAATGAAGACGAATTTTCACGAATAAGACATATCGCTTCTAGTGGAGGTAGTAATGAATGTTTAAAACCAAATCGACATTTCGCCATCATGATTCGTGAAAATTCGTGTCAATAATCAATTTGCTTCACTGATAACGATCTTATCCAGGTTGTGTAAATATCTTCTGCCGGTTTTCATATCCATCATCGATGTCATCTGGATGCTTTCGGGCAGCTGATCTGCCTTCACACCGTTCTTCTCCATGATAATGTATACGTGGTTGCCCACTTCGGTATTAAATAATTCGTTCCACGAGTACACTACCTTATAGCCATCGCTGCCCACGCAGGTATAATAAAATGCGCTGTACAACTTTGGGCTGGCGGCGTCAAGCAAGGTATGGCTTAAAATATCTTTTAGCAAAATGCCTTTTAATTGCTCGTCCTTATGTTTAAATGCGCCGGTATGATCGGTTACATTGATGTCGCCAACAGGCGAAATGGCATAGTGCATTAGTGAATCCATTGTAATAACCGAGGGATTTTTTATTTTTCCGCCAACAGAAAATTGTTGGGTGGTTTTATACTTATCCTGGCCAAAAGCGACGCCGGAATAAATCAGCATTAACAATAACAAAAGCTTTTTCATAATCCGGAAAATGTTGGGCTAATTTAGCTACACATTTGAGCATTTTCGGGAAAAACGAGTAAAATAATTTTTTTAAAGGACTTTTAAAATGTCACTTACAGCCGCGCGTTTGGTATAATCTTTATCAAAGTGTGTGTATATGATCTTCCCGGACTGGCCGATAACAAAGGTAGCCGGCACAGGCAAAACATGGTCGGAATTTCCATTATTCTTCTCGAGGTCGATGCCATAGCCTTTTAGTTTGCCGTAAAGACCATCATCCACCGTATAATTTACGTTGTAAGCTTTCATAATCTTGTAACCCTCATCGTGCACCAACGAAAAAGAGGCATGTGTTTTATCAACGGTTTTTGCAATGTTGTCAGGTGTTTCGGGCGTAACGCCCACCACGTATGCACCCCTGTCAACTACCAATTGCAGCGAATCCTGCAATTGACTGATCTGCCGGTTACAGTATGGGCACCACTGCCCGCGATAGAAAAACAGCACAACCGCTCTGTGGGTTTTTAACAATGTTTTTAGGTCGACCATTTTACCGGCATTGTCAATCGCCGTAAAGACCGGAGCGCCGGCGCCAGTTTTTAGCCCGCTTTGCGAAAAAGCTTTCGCGTTTAATGTTAAAGCGAGGAGTACAAATAAATATTTTTTCATCAGCTTTTATTGGATTTTAAAGGGAGAGGGATCACTCCCCCTCCAGGGAATTACAAACAAAACAACTCACATTTTACTGGCAGTGTCTTTTGCCATTTTCTTTTTGCCCATTTTTTTGGACATTTTCATCGAGTCTTTTTTCATTTTACCCATTTTCATTTTGTCCATTTTCATTTTGCCCATTTTACCGGTATCGCTAACAGCGATGTGATGAACGGAGGCAATTGGCCGCGCCTGAACATTAACACCTAAACAAGCTGCAATAGCGATGGCGGCAACTGCGCCGGAGATAATTGATTTCATACTTTGGTTTTTAGTTTTTTAATAATTTTTATGGGTTGGTCGGTAATCATTATCAAACCTTACAAAGTATTTTTATTAACACGAATAGGCACGAATTTATTCGAATTTTCACGAACCATGGCGGCGGGAACTATTGACACAACTCTTCATGAATAAAAACGAATTTTCACAAATTATAGTGGTAAGATGCCGGTTTAATTGGGATGCTATTTTGGCACTATCAAATCCAGCCATATACACCTTATTCGCGAAAACTCGTTTTTATTCGTGAAAATTCGTGTCTATTAATTTAGTGTTTATCATTTATTGAGTTCTTCTTCAATTCTTTCCTGCAAATCCTTTTTAAAATCGTCATCAAGTTTTACGCCTGGTTGCGTAGCGCTTCGGAAAAGTTCCCGAACCATTTTATTTATCGCCCGGCTTTGTTTGCCATATATCCGGCAAAATGAGCAGCCGATTAAATGTATCCGCAATTCGATATGTTCGCGCAGGGTAATGCGGCCCATTTCTTTCTTGTCGATCAAATATGTGGCCTTTTTGCAGTTATGTATAATTTTTTTCAAATAGCTCATGATTGAATTTTTTAAATCCAGTTTTTTTGGAGACAGGCCCGCAGGTTAAGCTTGGCGCGATGAATGATCACCCAAAAGTTGGATGGCGTTACCTTCAGTTCGGCGCAGATGGTGTCTGTCGGCTCCTCGTCAATATGTTTCATGGTAAAAACAGCTTTCCATAATCCCGGCAGCTTTAACAGGCATTTTTTTAGTATTTCTTCAAACTCTCTGCTGATAATATGATCCTTGTCTTCAATTCCTATTTCTTTCGGGCCGAATTCCTTTAGCCAATGGCCCGTGTCCTGATCAAAAAACTCATTTTGCTCCTGTTCAGCCGCCACAGTTTCCGCAGGCCGCAATCCCGAAGATTTTTTTCGGTAAACATCGATGATCTTATTTTTCAGGATTGCCGTTAACCACGTTCGTTCGGAGCTCCGCCCTTCAAAGCTGTTGGTTTTTTGCAGTGCGGCTAAAAACGTTTCCTGCACCAGGTCTTTTGCCTGCTCTTCATCATTAATGCGGGATATGGCATAGTTATACAGATAATCGGCATGGGCAGCAACCCATTGATGGGGATTTAGCAGGTTATTCATTTATAAAAAATTCAAATGCATTTCGTCTGTGTTGATCTTTCGTCGCGCTAAATGCAAAATCCTTACAATTAATGCCGTCTTTATTCGTCTTGCCTGTAGTACTAATTGAAACAAGTTTGTGCAAGTTGATACATTTCGGCACGATAAAGTAAAAAGATATAATTTTATTGTAAGGTTGATTTGACTTGAACGACTAACCCCGCAAACAACGCTAAATTTAAATCAGAAAATAATGAAACAGGTTAAAATATTTGCATTAACCGCTTGCCTGATGGCGGCGGCCCTGGGATCGACAGCATTTATTAACGTAAAGTTACTAAACAAGGTTAACGCCGAAGACAAAGGCTTTGCCGTAGTGGAGCTTTTTACATCCGAAGGTTGCTCCAGCTGCCCGCCTGCCGACCAATTGGTTGCTAAAATAGAAAAGGAAGTAAAAGACAGGCCTGTTTACATACTTGCCTACCATGTTGACTATTGGAATCGCGGCGGATGGAAAGATGCCTTCAGCAGTGCCGATTATTCCAAACGCCAGCAGGATTATGCGGCTTATTTGCATATTCAAACAGTATATACGCCGCAAATAGTAGTGAACGGGCGGATGGAGTTTGTTGGCTCGGAAGAATCGGTGCTTCGCGCGGCCATTACCGGTAACCTGAAGAAGGCACAAGGTGCGCCATTAAGCCTGAGCGCCGCTACGGCCAATAAAAACCAGGCCGATATTAAATACACAACCGGCAAAGCCGATAAAAACACGGTTCTTTATATTGCCTTCCTTCAAAAAAGTGCACAAACGAAGGTCGGGGGCGGTGAAAATAGCGGCCGCACTTTATCGCATGTGCAAATTGTACGGAAATTACAGAAGATAGCGCTGAGTAGCGAAGATGGCGAAACCAAAGTTCCCCTGCCTGCCGGTTTTGATAACCAAGACTGGGAGATCATCGGCTTTTTGCAAAATACCGGCACCGGCGTGGTGACGGGGGCCGCCAAAGCTTCAATTGTTGAGTAGCGCAGCTTAATCTAACTCAACAAACCGTTTTATCTATTTTTGCGTAACTTCACTTAAACTTTTAACGTGCCCCCAATGAAAGTCATAAAGGAGAAACATTCACTTGCTATGCGCTGGTGCCACTGGGTTAATTTCCCCATCCTAACCATCATGATATGGAGCGGGATGCTGATCTACTGGGCCAATGATATTTATTCCATTACCATTTTCGGCCACACTTTTGTCCGCTTCTTTCCGGATTGGTTTTATAAAACTTTAGGCATCCCGCAGCGCCTGGCCGAGGGCATGGCTTTTCACTTCCTGTTCATGTGGTTTTTTACGCTGAACGGGATACTGTACGTCCTTTACACCTTGTTTTCCGGCGAATGGCGGGAACTGGTGCCTAAAAGGAACTCATTCAAAGAGGCCTGGCTGGTGCTTTTGCACGATCTGCATATCCGCAAAACAGCCCCGCCGCAAAACAAGTACAATGCGGCACAACGCATCGCCTATACCGCTATTATTATCATGGGGTTCGGGTCGGTTATAACCGGGCTCGCCATTTACAAACCGGTACAATTTTATTACCTCACCTGGATATGCGGCGGATACCACTTTGCCCGGATTTTACACTTCGCCCTTACTATAGGCTATGTTTTATTTTTTGTGATCCATGTGGTACAGGTTTTCCTGGCGGGATGGAATAATTTCAGATCGGTAATATCTGGCTTTGAAGTGGTAAAGGAAGAGCCTGTGCCGGCGATTCAAACAGTACGCGAAGATGAAAAAGGCGAATAAAAAAATAAAAAAAGAGCTCACCGTTGAGCAAAAGATAAACCGGCGCAATTTTATCTCGTTCGGGGTATTCACCGTATTGGCGGCAGGCGCGTATGAAGGATGGCGCTGGCTGTATAAATCGCCGGATGAAGTGTCAGGAATAACCGCAGGCGCGCATAAACCATTGCGAAAAGCGCTGAATAAAACTGAAATATTTTTCAGACGGATAGCCTTCAGCGAAAACCACCTGGTAAAAACCTATCCGAAGGAAATGGCTGCCAAACACGTCAGGGTGAACAGCGATATCGGTATCGAGGCCAAAAAGAAATTCGACCCAGCACAATGGACGCTGCAGGTAATAAAAAAAGGCGGAGAAGTGCTTAAAATTACGCTGGACGAACTAAGATCATTGCCAAAAACGGAGCTTATTTACGATTTTAAATGTGTTGAGGGCTGGGACCAGATCTCGCACTGGGGCGGTGTAAAGTTCAGCGATTTTGTAAAACATTATCAGTTGGACGACTATGCCAAAATGCAGTACGTCGGCATGGAAACACCCGACAAAGGCTATTATGTCGGCATTGATATGCCCAGCGCAATGCACCCGCAAACCATCCTGGCCTATGAGGTAAATGAAAAGCTGCTGCCGCTTAATCACGGCGCGCCGCTGAGGTTGATCATCCCCACAAAATATGGCATCAAAAACCTGAAACGTATCGGAACGATTACCTTTAGCAATACCCGTCCGCACGATTACTGGGCCGAGCAGGGGTATGATTATTATTCGGGATTATAGACACGAATTAGACGAATTAAAGCGAATTGCACGAATTTGCTTTGGGTGATTTGGCGACAATCTTCTACAGGCTGAAATAATAAAAAAGGGCATGATCCTAAAACCATGCCCTCCCATATTTTGACTTCAGACTTTCGACTAAAGACTTTCGACTTAATACCTATAATATTCCGGCTTAAACGGCCCGTCAACGGTTACACCGATGTATTCAGCCTGGTCGGGATCCAAAACTTCCAATTCAACGCCGATCTTGGCAAGGTGCAAACGCGCCACCTTTTCGTCCAAGTGCTTGGGTAGGGTATAAACCTTGTTTTCGTATTTGTCGCCGTGGTTCCAAAGTTCCAGCTGGGCCAGGGTTTGGTTGGTGAACGAGTTGCTCATTACAAAGCTGGGGTGACCGGTGGCGCAGCCTAAATTTACCAGGCGGCCTTCGGCCAATACGATAACGTCTTTACCGTTGATGGTATACTTATCTACCTGCGGCTTGATTTCGATTTTAGTATCGCCGTAGTTGTCATTTAACCAGGCCATGTCTATCTCGTTATCAAAGTGCCCAATGTTACAAACGATGGCCTTGTCCCTTAGCGCGCGGAAATGGCTTTCGCGGACAATGTTCTTATTGCCTGTGGCGGTAACTACGATATCAGCCTCGGTGATCGCGGTTGACAGCTTCTTAACTTCAAAACCTTCCATGGCTGCCTGCAAGGCGCAGATCGGATCGATCTCGGTAACAATTACACGAACACCGGAATTGCGCAACGAATCCGCGGAACCTTTGCCCACGTCGCCAAAACCGCAAACAATTGCCACTTTACCGGCCATCATCACATCGGTAGCGCGGCGGATAGCATCCACCAACGATTCGCGGCAGCCGTATTTATTATCAAATTTTGATTTGGTTACCGAATCATTCACGTTGATAGCAGGCATAGGCAAAGTGCCGTTCTTCATGCGCTCGTACAGGCGGTGAACGCCGGTAGTAGTTTCCTCTGATAGACCTTTAATGCCCGCAATTAGCTCCGGGTATTTGTCCAAAACCATATTGGTCAGGTCACCGCCATCGTCCAAAATCATGTTCAAAGGCTGGCGATCTTCACCAAAAAATAAAGTTTGCTCAATACACCAGTCAAATTCTTCGGCGTTCATGCCTTTCCAGGCATAAACAGAAGTACCGGCGGCGGCAACGGCAGCAGCGGCATGGTCCTGGGTTGAAAATATATTGCACGATGACCAGGTAACTTCGGCGCCAAGCTCTTTAAGTGTTTCAATTAGCACTGCCGTTTGAATGGTCATATGCAGGCAGCCTGCTATGCGGGCGCCTTTAAGGGCCTTTGACGGGCCGTACTCTTTACGCAAAGCCATCAGGCCAGGCATTTCGGCTTCGGCTAACTCGATTTCTTTGCGGCCCCACTGTGCCAGCGAGAAGTCTTTTACCTTATATTTTACGTAGGCGGTTTCTGTTGTCGACATAAGCTTTTGTTTTTTGCGCAAAGTTAGGTAATTGCCTGATGAAATGCAACGTTAGTTGAGCGGGTTGATTTCTGAACCGCCAACGAAGCTACTATGAACTATCCCGCACGTGCGGGATGAACTATGAACCAAAAACTAAACCTCAATCATCTTCTGCTGCGGCTTGGCCAGTTTTTGGCCCTGGGCAAGTTTATTGTTTTGGGTCATGGAGAGGCTGCCATTGTAAACAGCGCCATTTTCAACCTGGAGGGTTTGGGTGCGTATTTCGCCGGTAACTTTACCGGTTGCTTTAATTTCGAGCGAATTGGTTTGGATATTTCCGGTTAACGTGCCGTAAATAACCATTTCTTTAGTGAGGACATTGCCAAGGATCGACCCTTTTTCGCCAAGTATGAGGCCTTCGTCAACCATAACATCACCCGTCACCTGCCCATCTATCCGGGCGAAAGCAGGGGCTTTGATATTGCCATCTATAATGCAGCCTTCGCTAATCAGGGTTGAAATAGACTGAAGGTCGAGTGAAACATTATCTTTTTTTGAAAAGAATGCCATAGCCCGTATGAATTAGTTGTTTAATGAAAGATAACTTATGGGGTTAATTGCCTTACCATTTTTCCGTATTTCATAGTGGAGATGGGTGCCGGTTGAGCGGCCTGTTGAACCCACCTCGCCAATTTTTTGACCGGCTGTAACGTCCTGGCCAACCTTTACGCTTATCCGTGAAAGGTGCCCGTATAGAGTTTCGAGATTATTATTGTGTGCGATCCGGACGCAATTGCCATAGCCGCCTGCCCACCCGGCAAATACTACCGTTCCGTTGGCAGTGCAGCGGGCATCGTCGCCCTTGTTCCCTTTAAAATCAATACCAGGGTGAAATTCGGCATCTGACGAGTTAAACGGATCGCTCCGGTAACCAAAATAGGAAGTTAACGCACTTATATGCGGGTATCCCATCGGCGTAAAAGCTACCGTATGCACCAGCCGGGTTAAATATTCATCATATAATGAATAAGCTTCATTGTCGCTGAGCTTGGCTGCTTCGGCATTGCCGTTGCCACCAACAGCCGTCGTGGAGAAACCCTTTAACCCCCTTTTTCTCAGGTAATCATTTATTTTTGACAGCTTACCTTCAATCGACTGAATGTAGGTTTGGGCATCGCTGCCCTTTTTA
>Ga0206935_10178_pt1 | contig 22328 bp, 17 predicted proteins | sample Alteio_BWOrgHeat_13_FD_152924 | JGI IMG/M metagenome (GOLD analysis project Ga0206935, IMG submission 152924) | Enriched cells from forest soil in Barre Woods Harvard Forest LTER site, Petersham, Massachusetts, United States -... | ecosystem: Environmental > Terrestrial > Soil > Temperate forest >...
CTCACCGACGCCCCGGCACTTTTATTTGAACAAGTGCTTGGCGCGATGGGCCGCATCGACGTGCTGGTGAACAACGCCGGTATTTTTGAAATGCACCCGATTGTCGAAGTCGACTACGCGCAATGGCAGGACGCCTGGCAGCGCACGATGGCGCTCAATTTGTTCGCCCCGGCGCATCTGACTTTTCTCACGGCCAAACAAATGGCCGAACACGGCGGCGGGCGCATCATCAATATCTCCTCGCGTGGCGCATTTGGCGGGCAGGCCACCACCCCCGCGTACAGTGCGTCGAAAGCCGCGCTCAATTCCATGGGGCATTCCTTCGCGGCTGCTTATGGCCGCAGCAATGTGCTCGTCTTCACCATCGCGCCCAGCTGGGTGGATACCGACATGGCCGCGCCCCACATCCGCGGCGCGCAGGACGAAAAAGTTCTGGACAAAGTCCTCGAAAAAATCCCGCTCGGCCGCGTGAACACCGCCGAGGAAGTCGCCACCACCGCCACGTGGCTGGCCGTTGATGCTCCGGCGACCTTGACGGGTTGTGTGATTGATATGAATGGCGCGGTGCTGATGAGGCCATAAATAACAATATAATAATTTTCAGTTGTTTATTAGCTTTGAAGAAATATTTTAGCATAAACTTTAGCCCCGCCTTATTTAAAGTGCTTGTCCCGGCGCTTTTAATAATTGGCTCCTATTGGCCAATGGATGGAATTAATCTTTTAATTTACAATACTCTTTGGATTCCGTTTTCATACTTCCTGAACTTTCCACCATTCACAACCGATGATAAGGTAATACTTGTTGCCCCATTGGGCGCTCTTGTTACCGCGATATTCTGGGGTTTTGTTTTTTATTTAATCTGCAGTCCGGAAATAAAGCACAAAGCTGTTTCCGCATGGTGGGGTAAGCATATCTGCGGGATATTAGCATTGGCAGTTTTTCTTTTGTTTATTATCGGTGTATTTATTTATATTTTTCTAAATACAGGCAAATGAGTCCATGAGCCAAACATAGCAAAGAAATATCCAGATGCTATTTTCCGTTTCCTGAGCCATTTTTTGCGACGCCGGACAGCAGTTACGAACACTCCGAGCCCCGGAGGGGGCGGCACTAACCTCAGCCTGGGGCAACGCCCCAGGTTAAAGTAGTTATTAAAACACGGGAGCCCTGAAAGGGCGGCCTAAAATTGGGTCTCCCCTTCAGGGCTCAATTTTAATTGGACGAGTAAACCCGGGGCGTTGCCCCGGGCTATGGATAGGACGCGCCGATGGCGCTCAATCGCTGAAAAATAAAGTCAAGCGTTGCCCTGGCCAAGGCTAGTCCATGCCTTTGGCGCTCAGGCAGGACATGCATTAAACCTGATTGGTAAATCAATGTAACACCGCACGAAGGCCCAACGTTCGGCCATAAATGTTAAACCCTTCACCTCGCCTGCGTCTGGCGCAGGTCATTGTTGCGGTAGGCGTCGATGAGGTTTTCTAGCTGTTCGATTTGACAGCGGAATTCGACGCCGCGTTCGGTGTCGGCCATGCGGCGCGGGGGTTCCCAGGTGCGGATGTTGGTGACGCTCGGCACGATGTCCACCCCATCGCGGATGGCCGCTTCGACGGACTCGAAATGGTGGTGCAGCGCGAGGAAGGTGCGGTTCGCCTCAAGCACGAGCGTGTAGCCGTGGTCGCCGTAGGCGGCGGAAAACGCGCCGTCGATGGTGATGGCCTTGCCGCTGCGCTTGAGGGGCGATTCGCCTTTTTCGATTTTGACCGGGACGTGGCCGTTGACGATTAGCCCGTGCGCGGGGGCGACGCCGAACTCCTTGAGCACCTTGTCGCAAAACCACGCTTCGTGGATGAGGTCGAAGTACGGGCCTTTTGTTTCATGGTGTACCGACTGGTCGCCGATGAAGTCGCGCTCGAACGTGGTGATGCGGTCCTTGCCGAACAGTGGCGAACGCGGGCCGCTCCACAGGTACCACAGCAGGTCGAGGTCTTTTTCCGCGGGCTGGTCGATGACGCGGACGAGCATTTTCTCAATGGCGTTGAACATCGCGCGGCCTTTGCACGGCTCGCCGTCGATGATCATCGGCAGGAATTCACCGCTCTCGTCCACTGGCACGCAGCCATGGAAAATCAGGTTGTCATCGCGGCGCAGGTACATCGCGCCGTGGCTGACGAGCCAGCGCATGTGCTCTCCCAATTTTTGGCTGTTAAGGAAGGAATGGCGCAGGCGGTCGAAGCAGGCTTGTTCCTCGGCGGACAGTTCGTACGGGTTTTTGGGGTCAATCGTCGGAAAATTTTTATCGCGCAGTTCGTGGACTGTGCCGTCCAGCGTGATGGTGCCCTTTTTATAATCAATCTGGTGCAGCAGCCGGCGGTGGCTCATCGCCCATTCGGGATTGCGCGCGATGGCCTGGCCCTCGAATTTGAACTGCATGACTGCCGCGGCCTTTTGCATCCGCGCCACGACGACGGCCGGGCGCAGGCCCTCGCCCTTGGGCATGAAATGCGTCGCCGGGTCGTCGGCATAAATTGTGCGCGCGAGGTGTTCGAGCGGGGTCCACGGGATGCTATAGCCCTCGTCAATCTGCCCGAGGCGGCGGTACCGCAGCGACACGCGCAGTACGTGGCAGATGAGCGCCCCGTGGCCGAGCGAAGCTCCGAGCCACGCCACGTCGTGATTGCCCCAAATGAACGACACGTTCGGCTGCTTCCGCAAATAATCCACGACGAGGTCGCCGCGCGGGCCGCGGTCCCAGCAGTCGCCGCCGATGATGAGCTCGTAAATCGCGAGATTGCGCACCAACCGCACCGTGACGTGAATAAGATTCCAGATGCGCCCCCGTCGGATCAGCTCGTCAACAATCGCCGCCGCGAACTCCGCTCCACGCTCGGTCGTCGGCTCATGCAGCATCTCGGCCATGAGCCCGCTGTATTCGGCGGGAAAAACTTCCATCGCGCGCTTGAGGCTGTAGCGCCCAGCCAATACGCGCGCCAGCTCGAACAAGTTGCGCAGCGTGGACCGCGCAAATTCCCGCAGTTCCGCCTCGGTGCGCGGCTGCTTTTCCAACTGCGTCGTCATTTCCGCCGGATAAAAAATCAGGGTGAGAAACTCCTGGAACTTCTTCGGTTCCATGTAGCCGGCGAACAATTTCTCGACCAGCGGACGCAAAGTGCCCGAGGCGTTATTGATCACATGGCGGAGCTTCTGGTCCTCGCCATGAATATCGCTGATGACGTGGATAGTACCCTTCGGCAATGTCAGTACTGCCGACAGCCGCGCGATTTCCGCCATGGCTGCGTCTACATTTGGAAACCGCTCCGCGAGCGGGCGCAGCACTACCAGTTCATTTTCACGGTCTTTACGTAAATGGGCGCCATGCGTGGGCATAAAGCTGCACGCTAGCGGCCACGCCGGAACTGGTCAACCTTCTGCAATGAAAATGGCAAATCTGCCATTTCCCTAACGCAGCACTGCCTTGCTATTGAGCAGACTGGATATTCGACGCCTGCTTGCCTTTTTTGCCGTCGACAATTTCGAAGGACACTTTTTCGCCGTCTTTCAGGATTTTGACCCCGGCGCCCATGTTGATGGCCGAACAGTGGGCGAAGAGATCTTCGCCGCCCTCATCGGGAGTGATAAAGCCAAAACCTTTGTCTTTGTTGAACCATTTGACGGTGCCGGTTGCCATAGAATTGTTTCCTTTAATAAATCGGGCGGGCGGGTCGAAAATTGTTTCGTACAAGATACGGTCATCCACTCCAAATTTAGATCAAATTGTTACGGCTAATTTTGCTTCGTCAACTGCCAATAGCATAAAACAATAACGGTGGGGGGTGCCGGTTGTTGCATTTAAGATCGAAGTTACTGGAAGAAAACCGGCGCCAATCCGCTTTACCCGTTGGCCAAGCTTCCTTTTTCCTTGCTCCCGTAATTAAAAAACCTGATATTTCCGCCTTCTGATTTAAGCGTCTGCGCAGCTTGGATCAATTTTTGGGGAGAGGTGGCCGAGTGGCCTAAGGCGCTGGTTTGCTAAACCGGTGTAGTGCCAAAAGCGCTACCGCGGGTTCGAATCCCGCCCTCTCCGCCAGTTTTTTATTGAGTAACTTAATGTGGTTCAATGCGTTAGCCATGTACGGTCACTTAAACCACTCGTCCAGGATTTTCCAGACCAAGGGCAAATTCCCGGCCTGATGGGCAGCGAAACCCTCTTCGATTTGGGTAACTGTCTGCACGCAGGGACCACCGCTGAGCAGTTCGTGGCCGCTGTTTTCAATCAAGGCGTTTAATGAGGCCTCGTTGGCCTCGAGGTGAAATTGCAGTCCGAGGGCCCGGCCCCAGGCAAAGGCCTGATGCAGACAAACATTCGACTCCGCCAGCCAGGTGGCGCCGGACGGCAGGCTGAAGGTGTCGCCATGCCAGTGGAGCGGTGTCGAGGTTTGGGGCAGGAACTCCCAGCCCGGGGCCGTGCGCCAGCGGATGGGCCACCAGCCAATTTCCCGCACCGGATTTTGGAAAACCTGGCCGCCGAGGACGTCCGCCAGTAATTGCGCACCGAGGCAGATTCCGATCACGGGCTTGCCATGAGCCAGGGCCGTGGCGAGGAATTTTTTCTCCGCCAGCAGCCAGGGATGAGCACGGTGCTCGTAAATATTCATTGGGCCGCCCATGACAATGAGGCCGTCGATGGCATCGAACTCGGGAGCCGGGGCGCCAGCAAACCAGGGCGTGATCATCAGTGTATGGCCGCGCTCACGAGCCCAACGCGTGATTTCCGCCGGGCCTTCATAGTGAACGTGCTGAAAGACCTGAAGGCGCATGGTTGAGACTGTTTCTAGCAAGCGGCGGGCCAATCATAGCCCACTCATAAACAGTCGAGATCAGGCTTTTTGAGAGGATTAACAGAATATACGAAAGGTGAAGGGTTTTTGGCCTTTCTTTTTAAAGAATAATGTCAATTCTGTGAATTCTACCCAAGAATTTTTAGCCAACCACTATCCCTGCCATGAATCTCGCGAAAAAGCATTGTCTCATCACCGGCGGCACCAAAGGCATTGGTGCGACAACGGCGCTGCAATTTGCCGCAGGCGGCGCGGACTTGTCGCTCGTAGCGCGGAATCTTGATGACGAAGCCAAGCAGCTTCAGGCGCAGATTGAGAAAATGGGACGGCCCTGCGTGTTGATTGCCGCTGACGTGGGAGTTCCGGAAGAAGCGACGCGCTGTGTGGCGGAGGCAGAAAAAGCGCTCGGCCCGGTAGCGGTGCTGGTGCATGCGGCAGGCGGCGCGGTGAATGGTGGGTTGCTGGCCTTGACGCCAGAGGCGTGGACGGCGGCGTTTGCGGTGCACGTTCACGCGGTGTTTCATCTGAGCCGCGCGGCCATCCCGGGCATGAAGAAGCAGAAGGAAGGCGTCATCATCCTCATATCCTCAGCGGCGGGGTTGCGTGGCATAAAGAGCAACGTGGCCTACCAGACGGTGAAGGGCGCCCTACCTCAGTTGACTCGCGCGCTGGCATTTGAATTTGCGGACGACAACATCCGTGTGAACTGCGTCGCGCCGGGGGTAATTCGTACGCGCTTTCATGCTGCCATGACGCCGCAGGCCAAGCAGCATAATTTGGACAACCGCATCCCCCTGCATCGCGAGGGCACGCCGGAACAAGTTTCCAGCCTGATTGGCCAACTGGTGGAAAATGACTATATCACCGGCGAAACGGTGGCCATCGACGGCGGCCTGACCATGCGAATTTGTTAGGCCAAACCGCCAGTTTGAAAGTGGTGCCGGACCCGGGACTTGAACCCGGAACCAATTGATTAAGAGTCAACTGCTCTACCATTGAGCTAGCCCGGCATCTTACTAAATATCAACATCTTAACAATGGCCTGACAGACTTACTTTTACTTGGCAATCCTGCCTGGTCAAAGTCAAAGCCGACGATATTACGCAAGATTGCTCAGACAACGCAAGCAAGTTTGGCGATACACTCAAAACCGTGCGATCGCGCTTCTACTGCCGGAGTTGGCAGCGGGCTCCGTTAATTATTTATCGGTTGCAGGCGCTGACGAATTCCCATCCGCCACTGTGGCTGGTTGGGTATGGGCCTTGCAATGAAATCGCCGGTATGGAGTGTTCACCTACCTAAAATGTTACCGCAGTCTTTAAATGGATAAGTTAATTTTGCTGAACGACATGCTGTCGGTGGTTTCTTTTTAAAAAAATGTTAATTCCCGATTCGGCTCTACTGTCGTTAAAATAACTAGTGTAACTTACTATATGAAAATCCCCGCCCTCATCTCCGTCCTTTGCCTGCTTCCGTGCGTCGGCTGCGTAAGCCCGAGCAAGAGTTCTTACGTCCCAGCCACTCCGCAACAAGTCGCCGATAAAATTGCCCGCAATAATAACAGCAGGGACTACGGGTGGAATCTCTGGAATTACGCCGGCTCTGATGATCAATATGATTACATCTACGAATACACGCCGGGCAGCGTGATCCCCTATGGTTTTGCGTTTTATAAATTGCCCGCGGGTAGTCTGACCATGCGCCCCCATTACGGATTTGATCCTGACTTTGGCAATAACATGACAATTTTCTAATATTGGGTGATGTTATGGAAAGACCGCTGGCAATCATGCCAAGAAAATCGCACAGGCATTTTTTTGCGCTCTATGTGTATTTAATCGCTGCGGCATTCGGCATGGTGGTCGCCGGAATGCTGGGTTGGGTGGCGTTGTCAGGGCCTTTGGCCTATTTGGCGAGAGGTTTGTGTTTGATTTTTTTAGGAGTGTTTGCCTTCACGCTGTTTATCGGCCTAAGGCCGCCGGCTGACTGGGCCTGGCCAAATCGGAGAGGGCCACAGCCGTAATCAGTCCAAATCCGAATGTTGTTTAGCAAGAACCATGAATCGCCGCAAAAATCAGCGCCCCCAGCCGCAAGATACCGCCGGACATCCATTGGCGCTGGGAGATAGACCAACGAAGTTTACCGATATAGGCAAAGAAAAGTCTATCCAACATTCAGATAAAGAAGTTCCTGCCCGACCTGCCAAGGGAGCAAATCAGGAGCATTTAGCACTAAATTCGGAGCCGAATCAGCCTGATAACACAAACCGTGGTGGCAGCGCACCGTTATATGATGAAAACGGCCTTCGTTATGACCCTGATTAATTTCTAAATTCAGATAAAACACACTTAATGGAGAATCCCATGAGCAACTCCCTACCCAAGTCGAATCATCGCGATGATGTTGAACCGTCGTCAGCAGCGGGAATTATTGAAAACACCTACGACTCCGCCCGTCGGCCATCGCGGTGGATGAGCCAGGAAATAGCTCCCACCAATGATGTGCTGGCCAATGATCCGGGCAGTCTCACCCATGATTCAGCCGACGATATTTTGAGGGACAACAGCCAAAGGCCGATCGAGGATCGAGAGGGAATATTGTCCCGGAAATCGAAAGTTAAAAATCCGCCCGTCAAATTGAAAGTCAAAAAACCACGTCGTCGTTGAATGTTTTTTGCCGCAACTATTCACTGACATTCGCCCAAATTGAAGCTGGGAAATTAAGGGGTGGCGGCCCACCTCTCGCCCTCCGCCGGACCTTTTGACTTTGGCAGTTCACACCCCAGCGAATGCCACAAAAGTAAAGGGCCCGGGAGGGCGCCGCGAAACGACCCTTAGGGGGACGTAGTGGCGGAAGTTGAACTCCCTGGCTGGCCAGGATTGGTCATCGGCTGAGATCCTGACTGCGTGGGATTCGTATTGATGGGCGTGCTACCCGTGGGATTGGGTACACCATTGGTGGTGCCGGAAGTACTCGGCGGAGGACTTGGCGAGGAGGAATCCGACGATTTGGGCCAGTCGCACGCACAAAGCAGCGAAAGGGTCGCAATAATAAGGAGCGTACGTTTCATGATGAGAATTAATTTCAGTACGTTTAAATTCAGTCGTAATCTCCTTCTGATTTTAAACTTTGCAATGGAGGGATTTTAAGTTTTACAGGGAATTTACAAATGGAATTCCACGATGTTGTTGCACTATAATTTTGTTAAAAATATAGAAAGAGCAGCGGCCCGGTTGTCGACGGGAAACGATGTCGTATAATTATCGCAGTCATGCAATTCCGAATCATCCACGATACTTGCTATGATTACGGTGTGCCGGTCGGCTTCTCGCCCCATTTTCTTTACCTGCATCCGCGCGAGGACCAATTGGTCCACCTGGACAGTTACCGGCTTACCGTTTCGCCGGAGGCTAAAATTCAATGGATGAGGGATGACTGCGACAATGTTTTTGCTTCCGCCCAAATTCTGCAACCGGGAACCAGCCTCGATATCCGCTCCGAATTTATCGTTACCGCTGCAGATGAAAAACCCTTTGCGGTGGAAGTGAAAGATTATGCCAGGCACTACCCTTTTCAATATGAGCCACTGCATGCCTTTAATCTGGCAAGCTACCTGATCAAACCGAGCACGGAAGTCCAAAACACCCTGCGCCAATGGGTGGATAAGCATTTTAGCCTCCTGCCAACAGAAACATTGCCCTTCCTCTATGCCCTCAATGAAGTTTTGCATAAGTCCTTAAAACCATGCCGTCGTGATGTGCCCGGTATCCAACCTTCCCTGATCACGCTGGAATCCCAAACAGGCGCCTGTCGCGACTATGCCGTTCTTCTTATTGAAATTTTACGAACGCTGGGACTCGCAGCGCGTTTTGTCAGCGGTTATTATTATGACCCGGCCGTTTCCAACACGCCGCATGCCGCGATGCATGCCTGGGCGGAAGTTTACGTGCCCGGCGCAGGCTGGAAGGGTCTTGATCCAACTACGGGCCTGTTTTGCTTCGATGCCTACGTGCCGGTGGCGCATGCTGCAGTGGCCGAGAGCGTCAATCCCATCCAGGGAAGTTTTATTCATCAGAACCCGCTCCAGTCAGCACTTCGCGTCAATGTGCAGATGGAAAAACTCGCCTAAAACTGTGCCATGCATGCTGAAGCGGTCAGCAAACCGCCCTTCGAGGATATCTCTATCGGCTAAGACTTACGGTCTGATGTTCGCGTAGCCCCACGGGCGCATGATGATGGAGACTGGCCTGGGTAAGCTTCTCTCTAAAAGTCAATTCCCGCCCAAGGAGGCGGCCCAGAATGGCAGATACTTCGGAAAATCCCTGCAACCGGGAAAGTCCGTGGGTGTTTTCATAAATGGCCAGTTTGAAATAATTAATCCGCTGTAGACAGGAGAGCAAGCTGGTGATCCGGACATGGCGGATGGGAATGCCGCAGGCCTCCTGGCACTCGTCTATCAACAGCGTCATGCAGTCGCTAAATTCATTGCAATCATCGTGGGCGAGCATTTTTTTAGCCAGGCCGAGTTGGCTGGCGTTATTCCAACCGGAACGCAAATACCCCGACAGCAGAGGTTCCAGAAAAGTGGAAGCGAACATCCGCTGCACATTAGGGAGCGCCAAGGTCAATTGAATCTCGGCGTTATACAGCTCCGCAACTTCGGAGATTAGAAAGTCGCTGGTATTAGGAGGATATTTCATGGCGTCCCGCGCTTGGCAGGGGATGCACCATTGTACCAGTTGACACACTTTTTGGATATTGGGGTGTGCACCCCAATGCTCAAAGACGAGCCGAGGCCATAAGTTTAATTATCAAAGAACAGCACTCGGGTTACACCCCAATGGCAGAGGCCGGTGATTCGTTGTATTCTCTTCAAAAATTCAACCGGGTGCGCGTTGCGCCATTCACTTAAAAATCAAAAACAATATGATCTCCACTGATTCTCCCGTCACTAATTTTTCAATTGTGGAAAATGAAACTCACTGCCATTGGCTAATGGCCCGGCTATCCTGGGGCTCAATTATTGCCGGGTGTGTGGTCGCGCTGAGTATTCATCTTTTACTTACAATGCTTGGCATTGGTTTGGGCTTCCGGCTAGTAAATCCCTATACTGATGAAAACCCCGCACTGGGCTTTACCACAGCGGCGGGAGTGGCCTGGACGATTAGCGCGCTAATATCGCTATGGGTGGGCGGTTGGGTCGCCGGCCGCACTTCTGGAAAGGGCTATGGCAACGTCGGCGGCCTGCATGGCATCGTGGTCTGGAGCGTCGCAACGGTTCTCTCCTTTACCATTTTTTCCGGAACAATCGGGCTTTTGGCGGGCGGAGCGGCCGTCGCCGTGGGGAAAGCTGGCGCGCTGACAGTTAAAACCGCGGGTTTGGCAGCCGGAGCGACACTGCCCAGTGTTGCGAATCAAATGGCCTCCGATGCTAAAAATGGCGACCAAAATGCTGCCGGCGCTGGCCTCGTCCTAAGCGGCTTTAAAGACACTGTAGCGAGTTTCCTGGATGAGGTTTCGCCAAACTCCGCAAATGGAACGGCCTCAGCCAATACGAATAATTCAGCTGCCACAGTTACCGCTCCAGCGTCGACTGACGGCTCCACGAATGCATCGGCTTTCAATCTCCCCCGGGCCCGTCGGGAAGTTGGCGAAGCGCTGTATCGCAATTTTACGACGCCTAATTCGACTAATCGCGCAGCGTTAGTTCAATCCCTCGTGGATTATACCGGCAAAAGCCCGGCTGACGCGGAAGCCACAGTCAAAGAATGGGAGGCATCCTACAACCAAATTAAAACTGATATCGAACAAGCTAAAGAGAAGGCCACCCAGGAAGCAAAAGATGCGGCAGACCGTCTTTCCAAAGCGCTGATCAGCATTGCCAGCTGGACCTTCTTAATGTTCGGCGTCGGTGCATTCGCCGCCGCCTGGGGTGGCCGGTGCGGTGGCCAGCGAGCACTGGCTCTCCATATAGATGTCACCACTACTCGTGAAACAAACGCGTAATTAACCATCCCTCCAACTTCAACTACAAAGGAATCCGTCATGTTAATCTATGCCTTCATGTTTCTCGTCATCGCGCTCATTGCCGCCGCCTTGGGCTTTAACGGAGTCGCCGGGCTGGCCATGGGTGTCGCCCGCATTTTCTTCTTCATCTTCCTGGTGCTTTTTGTCGCCGTGCTCGTCATGGCCATCCTGGCACCCGCAGTGATAGTTACGACGCCTTAACAGATTTCTTAAATCATCAATCTCAAACTCCCTGCTACTATTATGTCCAAGCCAACCAACCTGAGCGAAGTTCTTGTCGCTGAATTGCAAGATCTCTACAGCGCTGAAACTCAATTAATTGATGCCCTGCCCAAAATGGCCAAAGCGGCCAGTGATCCCCACTTGCAAAAGGGCTTTCTCGAACATCTGGAGCAAACCAAGGGCCATGCACAGCGCCTCGAAAAAGCCGCGGCCATCCTGGACGCTTCTGCGGATGGTAGTACCTGCAAAGCCATGAGAGGCCTTATCACCGAAGGCGGCGAAAAAGCGAAATTGCCCGAAGGCAGCGCCCGTGACACCAGCCTGATCTGCATCGCTCAAAAGGTCGAACATTATGAAATTTCCGGCTATACGAGTGTACGCAATTTCGCGCTATTGTTAGGGCATGCAGATGTCGCCAAGCTCCTCAAAGCCACCCTGGATGAGGAAGTAGCCACCGACAAAAAGTTAGCGAGCCTAGCTAGCAAGATCAACCCGAAGGCTGAATAAGAAACCATGGCTTAGGGCTGGCATTTTGACGCCGATCCCCCTGCCTTTGCGGTCGGAAAAGCTACTAACCCGCGCCGCCATTTAATGCCACCGAGAGTTCCGTGTCTGCTTGGTTTCGCGAGCTAGCTTTCGGTAAAATCAACTGAACGTGATGGTCCACCTGGTCGTCGGCGAGCGGGATGCCGTCGCCAACGATGCTGACACCATCAACGGTGATTTCCGTATCGGCATTCTCCGATGTTTTGACCTCAATATGATAGCAAGTTGAATGGTAATGGTAGCGAATTTTATAGCCCGTCCAGGAATCCGGCAGGCAGGGCTTGAAACGCAGCGTGGTCCCAGTCCTGGTCAGGCCTAAGAGGGTTTCGACCAAAAGCCGGTACATCCAACCCGCGGAGCCGGTGTACCAGCTCCAGCCACCCCGCCCTGTGTGCGGGGCCACCCCATAGACATCGGCCGCGACCACATAAGGTTCAACTTTGTAAACGGCGACGTTGGCCGGCGTGCTGCCATGCTCAATGGGATTGATCAGCGCGAATAACTCCCACGCGCGTTTGTTGTCCCCCAAGAGCGCGTAAGCCATGGTAGTCCAGATGGCAGCATGGGTATATTGGCCTCCATTTTCCCGCACGCCCGGCAGGTACCCCTTAATGTAACCTGGATTTAAGGACGATTTATCGAAGGGAGGATCGAAAAGCTGGATTAAATGTGAGTCGCGGCGGACCAACCGCTCATTCACCGCGGTCATTGACTCAACTTGCCGCTGCGCGTTCCCGCCACGGGAAATTACCGACCAGCTTTGGGGCAAGGAATCGATCTGACACTCAAGATTGGTGGCAGAGCCCAAAGGGGTGCCGTCATCAAAATAGGCGCGGCGGTACCAGTGGCCATCCCAGGCATGCAGTTCGATATTTTGCTGGAGTTCGCTGGCGGCGGCGCGGCAGCGTTGGGCAAAGAGCAAATCCTTTTGCAGTTGGGAAATGGTGGAGAATTCATTCAGCACATTGTATAGGAAGAACGCCAGCCAAACACTTTCACCCTGGCCGTGCTGCCCAACCAAATTCATCCCGTCATTCCAATCGCCCGCGCCCATCAAAGGCAAGCCATGGGCGCCAAACTTAAGACTGCGCTCAATGGCTTTCACACAATGATCATACAAGCTGGCGCTGTCCGCGGTTTGTCCCGGCTTTTCATAATAGCTTTCCTCACCCGGTTTTAAATCGCGGCCCTCCAGATAGGTAATGCGTTCGTTTAAGATTCCGGTGTCACCAGTAATCTTAACATAGCGACTGACCGCGAGCGGCAGCCAAAGCAGGTCATCAGAAATCCGTGTGCGCACGCCGCGCCCCGCCGGGGGATGCCACCAGTGCTGGACATCCCCTTCCAAAAATTGGCGGCCCGCGCAGCGTAACAAATGCTCCCGCAACAACTGCGGCTGGTGATGAACCAGGGCCATGGCATCCTGTAGCTGATCCCGAAAACCATAGGCTCCGCCAGACTGGTAAAAGCCGCTGCGGCCCCACATCCGGCAACTCAGCGTTTGGTAGGGCAACCATACGTTGGCCAAAATATTGAGTGCGGGATCGGGCGTTTCCACGTGTACTTTCTCCAATACGTCATTCCATAAACTCCACACGCCCTCCAGGGCTTCCCGGGCGGCCTGAGCCGTACGATGGCGTTGAAGCAGAGCCAGCGCATCGTCTGTGCTTTTTCCAACGCCCAATACGAATACAATTTCCCGCTGGTCCTGGTCGGCCAGTTCAAACGGCACTTGCATCGCTGCGCAAGCATCGAGCCCGGCGCCAAAACGGCCGGCGAGTTTTGATTTACCCATGGCGGCGGGGTTCGCCAGCGTGCCATTTCGACCGATGAATTCCATGCGGTCGCCGGTCTGGGATTTAATCCGCTCATTGGTGCCGACAAAGGCTACCCTTTCTGAAAAATCAGGATGGTAGCGGTTTCTCGCCAAGATGGACTGCGTGCCGCGGTCTGCCTCGGTAACCACATGCAGAAGGGATTTTTCGCGGGATTCGCCCAGCACCCATTCCCAATAACCGGTGAGGGAAGCCCGGCGACGGCGACCCGACTCGTTAGAAATTTTTACCACCACGTATTTAACTGGCGCGGCCGGATCTGCATAAACAGTGAGCGTGGAATGCAGGCCATTTTCGCGGTGCTCGAAAATCGAATACCCCATGCCATGCCGCGCGGTGTAAGCAGACTGCCCCCGCGCAGGCAAGGGCGATGGCGACCAATACTCTCCTGTTTCCTCGTCGCGAATATAATAGGCCTCCCCCGTCCCATCTCCCACCGGATCGTTGAACCAAGTAGTCAGGCGAAATTCATGGGCGTTTTCCACCCAGGTGTACATGCTGCCATTTTCAGAAACGACAAAGCCCAATTGTGGATTGGCAATGACGTTTACCCATGGCGCGGGTGTCGTCAGGCCAGGACGGGTGGTAATGATATACTCCCGGCCATCCGGCGTGAAGCCGCCAAATCCATTGAAAAACAAAAGCTGCGAATCATCTGTCGTACTCGAGTCCTGCACAGGCTCACGTTCGTGAGTCCGGCGGCGGATTGGATTCAGCGTGGTCATTTCCACGAATGCTTTTTGATGCTTTTCCACCTGGTCGGCAAAGCTCCCCGCTGTGTCGGACAAGACGATGCGGGCGATGGTCTGCAGCAGGACGTAGTCTTCTGTCGGCATTTGGTCCATGCCGCGGACAAATACTCCACCCGGGCGGTCCATACTATGCGCCTCCGGCCCGGCCTGAATCAGTCCAATCAATTGATCATGCAAATCCTTTCGATAGCCGGAACTGTCTTCATTGCAGATAACCAAATCCACACTGACACCCTTGACCCTCCAATAGGCGTGCGCTTGCAGGGTTTTGCGGACGATTTCCAGATTGCTAGGCTCAACAACGCGTAACAACACGATGGGCAGGTCCCCGGAGATTCCGTAGCTCCAGAGCGCGGTCTGGGTTCGACGGTTTTTGACCAAAATGGAGGGGTCCGCGCGATGCAGGCGGTTGGCATACATGATCGAGCCAATCAACTTGCCAAAAAGTTCGTCGTCCGCCGCCCCAATATTAAGTTGTCGCCGCACAACCTGGCTATGCGTAAATGCCATCTCAAAGACGCGGGACGCCAGCCGGCTATCCTGGTACTTCTCAATCAAATCCATAGCCGTCTGTTTCGACTTGGCCGCTCCGGTAACAAATCCAACCCGAAGAGTTTGCTCCGGCTCCAGCAAAAACGTTTGGCGAACGGAGACGATGGGATCGAGCACGGCGCCTTCCGTATTTGATAAGCGCCGCTCAAACATCGCTGCGGGTGATTCCAGCGTGCGTCCACGGCCAATAAATTTGGCCCGGTCGGTTTCGAAAGAGGCTTCACCGAGCAGATTGTTCTCCACCACCATTAAATGAAACATCCAAGAGCGGCTATCCGTGTCAGCGCGCGGTCGGCGAGTGCAGAGAATGGCCCGGTGGGGGCGGTCGATCTCCGTCTCCACAAATAAATTGCTGAAGGCAGGATGGGCTGCGTCCGCCGCAGCGGGAGCCAACACAACTTCCGCATAGCTGGTCAGTTCTATCATGCGGCGGGAGCGCGAATGATTCGTCAGCGTGAGGCGGCGCCACTCGACGTCGTCTTCCGTGGAAACACTTACCTCCATCCGCGTCACAATGTTGTGGTCTTGCCGACGAAACTCAGCCCGGGACTGCTGAAAATTCGCTTCGTAGCTGTCCGCCTGTTTAAGCGTGGGTTGATGAGTGGCCGACCAATATTCTTTGGCGGCCAGATCGCGAATGTAGCAATACGAACCCCAATGGTCGCGGGTGGGATCTTCCCGCCAGCGTGTCACACTCAAGTCGCCCCATCGGCTGTAGCCGCTGCCAGCCGCGCTGACCATGACATGGTAGTGTCCATTGGAAAGCAATTGCACCTCGGGCATTGCTGTATTGGAGACGGAATAGATTCGCATGCGCGGCTCGGCGGCCGCAATCACCGGTTGCGTCAGTTCGCCTTCTTTTTCGGGCAGCGTTATGCGAGCGGTTTCCGGAATGCGTTCCTGGAGCAATAAATCAGTGGCGCGGAAAATTGGTTCATTCAGAAAACGACGCTGCATCGGCTGTTTAAGCAGCACATTGCCCAGCGCCAATAAACTCATCCCTTCATGATGAGCCATAAAGGAGCGGATAATGACGCCATTTTCGCCTGCGGGAGTGCGCTTTGCGGTATAGTCTATCGCTTCATAAAGACCGTAGTGTCCAAACATGCTGGCTGAAGCCAATTCCTGGATATTTTTGCACGCAGCAGAGGGATCGACCATTAATGCCATAACGGAAGCATAAGGTGCTATCACCAGATCATCTGTTAAACCACGCTTAAAGCCCAACCCCGGCACCCCAAAAGAACGGTAGAGATAATTGAGCTGTGCGTCGGTCGCATTATAGCCGGATTCAGAAATTCCCCACGGCACACCATTCTCCTTTCCGTACTGGATTTGTCGCTTTACGGCTGCGCGGCAAGTTCGATCCAGCAGCGTATTGGGGTAGCTGGGCATGACGAGCATGGGCATCAGGTATTCGAACATGGAGCCGCTCCATGACAACAAAACGGGCTCGCCCAGGCTGGAAGTTAACCGCCGACCGAGCGCAAACCAGTGTTCCTGCGGGAGCTGGCGCATGGAAATCGCGACGAAACTGGCCAAACGCGCCTCGGACGCGAGTAAATCGTAAAAACTGGCGTCACGCCGCTTATCGGCAACGTTATAGCCAATGCTCATTTGCCGGCGTATATCATCATAGAGGAAAACGTAATCGGCTTGAGCCAAAGCCTCACACCGTCCGGCCATATTTTGCAGATCGGCCAATTGGCTGTTGACCGCATTTATCCCGGCAACCAAGGCGACCTTAAATTCATCCAGCCATTGTCTGTCTTCCGCTGAGAGATCATTACCGTCTTCGCTCATGGCTAGATCCAATTTGGGCACTAATTCTCCCGCCAAAGCGACCAATTCATCACAAGACGGGATTTTCTCCAATGACCGGATGGCCAATTCGATCTCGTGCCAAAGAATCGCTTTGGGGCCGTTAACAGCAACAAAGATAGGCCGGGTGGATAAAAGCGGCGCCCAGGGAACCAGTTGTAGAAAAAAGTTACGGCCTTCCCTGCATTGGGTCTGAAATGCATCGAGGTACTCATGGAGCCTGATGTCCGATTCATTTAAATACAATGGCGTCAGGGCCTCCGCGCTCGTCCACATGCGATCCAGAAAATCACCGCAATCACTCAATTCGATTGCATTAAAACGACCTACGTCTTCGAGTATTTCATTAATCTTGCGGTCTGCGTCGTGGAGAGAAAGGGCGGCGGTGCCTTCAACCAACTTTGCGGCCCGCTGCGTTTCCTCCTGTAAAACCGCCAAGGATTCCCGCAAGCCGCCTGCCATTTGTTCGCTCAGGATGGGGTTACCTTTTATTTCAGCCAATCCCTGCCGGAGGGTCAAAAGCAGCGCAGTCAAATTTCCACTGTCCACTGTCGAAACATAGGGAGCAGGCAACACAGCCAGCGTGCGAGTATCGTACCAATTATAAAAATGTCCCCGGTAACGCTCCAGTTTTTCCATAGTTGTCATGGTCCTATCGAGCCGCTCAATCAACTCCCGCGCGGTAATATAACCAAAATCATAAGCGCTTAAGAGCGCCGCCAGCCCCAGCCCCATATTGGTGGGTGAAGTGCGGTAGGCCACTGCCGACACTGGTTGCTCTTGAATATTGTCCGGTGGCAAAAAATTATTCTCTGCATTCATCAACGTATCGAAATAAGCCCAGGTGCGACGGGCCAGTCGTTGCAGAAATTCCCGCTGTCCGGGCTTGAGCTGAACTTCCCGGTCCATTATCGGGCAGCTTAACCACCAGGCAATCGCAGGCGAAACAAACCAAAATGCGATAAACGGCAAAGCTACTCCCAGCGCAGCCGGATGCTGGAGCCAGACCAGAGTTCCTAAGAGAACAGCCATCACCGGCGCAAAGATCATGGCGCCAATAAACCCCATCAAATCATGACGCGCCTTCTTTTGCGCGTCGCTGGCTGTTTGCCACTCCAGCAAAAAGCGATGTGTTATGAGCAACCGCCATAAAGTGCGGGCAATTGCATCCAGGCTGACACCGGCGTCGTAGGGCAAAAAACATAGGGTGAAGGCCAAGTGCCCAATCTGTCGGAGTAAGTGGCGCGTTAAAGTATTCAACTGCAGACGCAAAGTCGGTTCTTCCGGCTGATGAAGCGCCTCCACCAGGGTCGCGGCGAGCGCCGGCAAGAACAAGATGGCCAGAATGAAAATTGTGCCCCGACCCGGCGAAGGAAACGTAATCCAGATTACCATCAACAACGTCAAAATAGCCGCGGGTAAAAGACTGCGTCGCAAATTGTCAAAAATCTTCCAGCGCGATAGAGCCGAAAGTGAATTTAAAGCATTACTGGCATCCGGACCTGGCACCCTCGGCAAGAGCCACGAGGCGATCTGCCAGTCTCCACGAATCCACCGATGCCGTCGGGCGGCATCCACCGTGTAATTCGAAGGATAGTCTTCGTAAAATTGAACATCGCTAACCAACCCGGTCCGCACATGGCAGCCCTCCAGCAGATCATGGCTGAGAATGCGCTCCTCCGGGAAGCGGTGCCCCACTATTTTGCCAAATACTTCAACTTCGTAAATGCCTTTGCCAATAAACGAGCCTTCTCCGAAAAGGTCCTGGTAAACATCGGAGACGAGACGGGTATAAGGATCAATTCCGGGATCCCCGGCAAAAAAGCGGGCAAACCAGGAGCGATTGGCGCTTGGCAGACTGACGGCGACTCTTGGTTGCAACACGCCGTAGCCATGCACTACTTTTCGTTGCACCGGGTCGAAAACTGGTCGAATCAGGGGGTGAGCCATGGTTGCCACCAATTGGCGGGCGGCCTCACGCGGCAATTCTGTGTCTGTATCCAGAGTAATGACAAAACGCACAGATCTCAAAATCTCCCTGTCGCCGACCAAGGCGGCAAATGGGGCGGTTTCCCCGCGTTGCAGCAGGGCATTAAATTCTTCGAGTTTGCCTCGTTTGCGCTCGTGACCCATCCAGCGTTTTTCACGTTCGTTCCAACGGCGTGGACGATGCACCAAAAAAAATGACGGCGGATGAGTGGGGGCATATTTCTGATTGAGCTTTTCCACGCCTTGGCGCGCCAGTTCCACCAGGTGCTCATCTTCCGGCAGCACCGCCTGGGCGGCATCACGAAAATCTGTCAATAATGCAAAACATAGTTGGGGATCCTGGTTTCCCACGAAGCGAACTTCCAATCCTTCGAGCAACCGGGCGATACCTTCCTCGCTATCCAGCATGGTGGGTATCACGATAATGGTTTTGAATTCCGGAGGAATGCCATGGGAAAAATCCATCCGCGGCATGGAGCAAGCCGGGACGAGCAAAGTGGTCATCCAATTGACCACCGCTATCGCAAGCTGGCTGGCACATAGGGCAAGGGCCACCAACCCCACCCCTTCAGCCCAAACAGGCAAAACTTCCTGTTCCCCGAACGCGATAAATCCCCAGGTGCAGCCGATCGTTATCAAGGCAACAAATCCGACATAAAAGAGGAGTGGAAATCTCAAAATCAACCGTCCCAGTCGACGATTAAAGGGCAGACGGGCTTGCAGTTGTTTTTCCAAAAGCGGCAGGGCCTCATCAATTAAATAGTAGCCCACATGCGCTTCGCGGTCCGCTTTGGCCTGGTTCGGTGGATGACTGGCGGCTAAGGCAACCGCCGCCATGGCCACTTCGTTTTCGGTTCGTTTGCTGCGAATGGCAATGTCTTCCACGGCATGGCGGTAACGATCCCGGGTGGCAAAATCCATGCGGCCATAAATACCTAGAGGATCTTTTTGGAGCGTTTTTTCGACAGAACTTAACGCCTCTACAAAAGCCCGCCAGTCAATGGCCCCCAGCACCCGCAGGCCGGCCACACAATTGCCCATCGATACTTGGTCGGCCGCTTGAGTTTGCGTCTCGGTGTTGAGCAGCTCCTCCAAAGAGTGCGATTGTTCCGCCACTCGTTGCTCCAGCCACGCCAGCGGCAAAGCCAACCCTTGATGCCGGCCTTGCAGCAAGCGGGACATCTCTGCGACGAATGCACTGTTGAGCGGAGGGTTCGCCCGTGCAAGATCGCCTAAAATCATAACCAGCGTGGCTGGCTGGCTTTGGGCGGCTTCCACCAATTTGTTAGCCCAAACATAAGCCTGATCCCGGTCTTTCAATCCGCTGACGACCTGCCCCACCACCTGTCGAATGTATTCAATTAAAGCCAGGCGCAGCATAATTGGCACTGCCCATAGTTCCCCCAGTTTAAGTGGATATCCCTGTTGATAGGCAGCGACGAAGCTTGTGATAACCTCGACATCCAACCGTCCGTCCAGGTGGATCAGCAATTCGTAGGCGATATGATAGATCCTGGGCTGGCCGACCGCAGAACCATTGGTGATATGCGGCAGGTCCCGGCTGTACCGCAGCGGCAAATGGCGGCGCGCTGTGCGAATTTCCTCCTCGATCAAATAAAAATTGTCAATGAGCCACTCGGCGGCGGGCGTCAGCCGGCGGTCTTTTAAAACTGTTTGCGTCAACGTGACATAGGCTCTTTTTAAAAATTTCTCGTTCTCTTCCAATCGCCGCAAAAGACTGTCAGACTGGCGCTCGAAGGAAACCTTGTGCCGCCCAGCCAGGCCCCGGGCGTGTACTTCCAATTGCGCCTTGGTAAAAAATTCCGCCCGAAAGGACGCTTCTCTCACACTTGCCGCAGGATCTGAAATTGAAATGTTTGGACTGGTAGGAAATAATTCGGATCTGAGCTTTGGCAACATAAACAGTTCCGTGTTCTGGGTGAAATAGATAGGCCGTTCAGCATTTTATTTCTGGTGCTCAAATTGATATCTCAGCCTCTGGTCTATTGTATACTAATTGGCGCGCTTCAGCCATTGGGGTCTTTACCCCGCGAATAGTAATACCGCGCAGCACCGTAACGCTTCGAAACGGCGAGCAGTAAATGGACGCGGTTTCCCTGAAGCTAATTTTTAAGCTTTTACGCGCAGCAAGCCAAGGGCCACGCCAACGCGTTAATGCAGACAGCGACCCGCACCAAACCGCCCAAAATCTATTTGGACGGAAGCGCCTTCGCGACGGCGGCAGCCAATTCCTCACCGCGCAAGCCCACGCCGATAATTTTCCCAGTGGGGTCGATCAGGAAATTCGTTGGAATGGAGTTTACGCCATATTTGACGGCCAGCTCATTTTGCCAGTATTTGCCGTCATAAAACTGCGGCCAGGGCATTTGGTGCTGCTTGGTGAAATCGAGAAGCTTGGGCTTGTCATTTTCCTGGTCGAGGCTGACGCCGATGATTTCAAAACCCTGGCTGTGAAATTTATTATAGGCGGCAATGACATTGGGCATCTCCTGAACGCAGGGCCCGCACCAGGTCGCCCAAAAATCAACCAGCACCAGCTTGCCCTTGTATTTCGCCACGGACAAGTCTTCGCCGTTGACTCCCTTCACGGAAAAATCCGGAAACGCCGCCCCGGGGACGAGTGTGCGCTGGATGGCAAGGGCGGCACCTTGTGACTTGATCTGCGCCTCCAAGGCTGGAATGGCCTCGGCGATTTGCTTGGCCGTGGGCGTGTCAGGAAAATCCTTGGCCAATTGTTTGAAGAGATCCAAACCTTTTTCGGGCTCGTTGAACACCTCAATATAAAGGGCGTCTTTCATTACGGCCACATGGGCAACGGCATCGGTCTTTTCGCCCTGATGCGCAGCTAAAATGGCGTCGAACTCCTTAATTTCCGGCGCCAAGTCCGCTTCCGTATGGGCGCCGGCCTCCAGCTTCTTATTAACTTTTTCGACCAATGCATTGGTTTGGGCCGTCAGGCTGGCCGAATTAGGAGCCGCGGCGGCGGCGGGCGCGGTCTGTGCGCGCAAGCTGATGACCATCACACAAAAACCAAGTACAGTCAGGGAGGTAGATGTTTTGAATTTCATGGGTAAAAGTAATATAAGAGGATGAAGCCTAGCCCAAGATAAGTGAAACAGCAAGCGAGGTAGTTCGGAATTTTTATGGGGTTAAGCAGTGGGTTTTTTCTGCCAGGGCCAGCGGGAAGCCACCCCAAAGCGGGTCGCCGCAGCTTCACCAACCACAAGGAGCGCCAACAAGATTAACAACCCCAAACGCAAACTGCGATAATGCCGCTGACCGGAATCGCGCCAGGCATCGCGTAGCTCAGTCAACTCCTGCCCATTGGTGGCGGCAGAAATGGCCCTTAAGGCGCGGGGACCGGCTGGGTCGCGGCGCCACTCAAGGTCTTCGCCCGGAGCCAGCGGCCCGAAAGGCAGGGAATGTTCCCCAATCTTAATCGCCCCAATGGCTGGCCTGCCGGGACTCAGCCGCGCACGAGCCTGGAAATGGCCGGGCTGGAGGCGCTCCCATGTCAACGACTCGCGGTTGTCATAGCCGTTTTGGGTAAAGACCGCCTCGGGAAAATGTTGGGTCAATTCGCCATCCCACGATTGGTCATAAAGCAAGTCCACCACGAGTTCATCGCCATCAAGTCGCGCTTTTACGCCCAAACCGTCCGGGAGTTCGGTGCCCATTAGCCAGCGGGCGAGTGTGGTGACAAAATCGCCATAGCCTGGCCAAGC
>Ga0206935_10180_pt1 | contig 22088 bp, 19 predicted proteins | sample Alteio_BWOrgHeat_13_FD_152924 | JGI IMG/M metagenome (GOLD analysis project Ga0206935, IMG submission 152924) | Enriched cells from forest soil in Barre Woods Harvard Forest LTER site, Petersham, Massachusetts, United States -... | ecosystem: Environmental > Terrestrial > Soil > Temperate forest >...
GTGTGTGGACTTGCCTTCATCTTGGTTGCTTGGGGTGATACACCGAGTATAGGAGGCATTTTAGGGGTGGCGATGGGCATTATAATTTTAGTGGCTGGTTTATTTTGGTGGACAGTGCCGGAACTGTTTGTCGAATTTGATGATCTTGAAAGTATAAAACAAGAAAGAAATGAGATAAAGCAAAAACTTAAAAATGATCAACATGATATTTTTCAAATAATTGATTTAAACCTAAATCAGGTAAGTGAATATTATACTATCAATAAAGCTCAAGCTCGCATCAGTTTTATGTATAGTATTTTTGCGATTACCATAGGTTTGTTAACCATAATTGCAGGTATATGGCTACGTTATCTCGGCAAGATCGAATTTGAATTAAGTTTTCTTACCGGAGTGGCTGGTATAATTTCTGAATTTATTGGTGTATCGTGTTTTTTTCTATATAAAAAGAGTTTGGAGCAATTAAATTCATTTTTCAATCAACTTATGGTAATTCAGGACACAATGTTGGCAATCAATCTGGCTCGAAACCTGAGCACTCCGGAAAGTAAAAACGAAATAGAGACGAAAATAATTTCTACATTATTAGAGAGAAGTATTAGAAAATAAAAATATCATGTTAAGCGCGACTATCTTTGAGCGGGCGATAAGCCGGGAGGCTTGCGGTAGCATAGGGTACGGACAGCCGAGTTGCTTCTCCCGGTGTCGAAGTTCATTTTGACTATGAATTTAAAGGGCAAAAAACAAACACTACTTTCGGATAATAAATACTACTTTTATTAGCAATTTGTTACTGGTATAAATTTACTCTGTGAATTCTCAAAATTTCACGTTCTGTATATGAAAATAAACCTTAATAATGCTGTAAAATATTTTTTCCCTAATCCATCATTGGAGATGGTGTACTATGAGGCCATAGCCAATTCTATAGATGCCGGTGCAACAGAAATTGATATTCAAATCTCTATTGAAGCTTTATCAAAGCCGGAAACGTTCGCCATCGAAATAAGTGATAACGGAAACGGGTTTATTGATAGAAATTTCGAAAAATTCTCAAACCTCCTTGAAAGCGAAGAAAAAGATCATAAAGGCGTTGGAAGGCTCGTCTTTATCAACTATTTTAAAGGAATTGATATTTATAGCATATTTGAAGGCAAAAAGAGGATTTTTGAATTGACTGGTACATTCGATGGAGAAAATGAAATTATAGAGAACGTTAATGAGACAAATAAGACTGTACTAACTTTTAAACAATATAAAAAGGAAAAGATAAAATCTTATGACTATGTAAGACCTAGTTCCATAAAGCGATCAATCTTGACCCATTTTTATCCCCTGCTTTATAGCTATAAGGTTGACAATAAGAACCTTAAAATTACTGTTAGTTTAGTGGCAAAAGAACCCAATCTACTGTATGAATTTTATACGGACAAACAAGAAATAATCGTTAGCCAGATTCCAAACTTGGAATTGGTGACATTTGATGCCGAAGGCATTGACTTATTTGAAAAATTTGATCTTTATTATTCAGTCCAAGCGAATCAGAGCAAGGAATCTGCAACAATAACGGCCCTTTGTGTTGATGGTCGCACCCTTCCTATGGATATTTTGTCGAAAGAAGGAATACCGATCGGTTATGAAATAATTTTCCTTTTATATTCAAACTTGTTTACTGGCAAAGTAAATGCTTCTAGACAAGAGTTGAATATGGATGAAGGCGAATTGAAGGCGGTAAAAAGGCTTTTTGGTGAAAAAGTGGCCGAAATATTAAACGCGAAGATTCCCGATATTCAGGAAACCAATAATAAAATGACCTTATCGCTAATTGAAAGGTATCCACATTTAAATGGTTTTTTTGAGACAAATTCCGTAGGATTGATTGATCGTGCACTATCATTAGAATTGGCACAAAAGAAATTTTTTAACGCTCAAAAGGAAGTGCTGGACGCCGCCGAGATAACAGACGAAGTGTATGAAAAATCGTTGGCCTTATCTTCGAGAGTCTTAACAGAATACGTTTTATATAGAAATGTTATTATTGAAAAACTAAGAAAAACAGACAAAAAAAGTAGCGAGGCCGATATTCATAATTTGATTGTTCCGATGCGGTCAAAATTATCAAACGAAAACTTTCACAACGATCTTTTCACAAACAACGCCTGGTTATTAGATGATAAATATATGTCCTACACCACTATTCTTAGCGATAAAGACATGGGTGAAGTATTGGACAATATTATTATAGAAAGTGAAATAAGCGAAAAAAGCAGTAGGCGCCCGGATTTGGCCATAATATTCTCAAATGATCCAACTGAGGAGAAAAAGGTCGATGTAGTTATCGTCGAACTTAAAAAGCTGGGGATAGGCTTAGCAAAGAAAGAAGAAGTAACAAGTCAGTTGCGGCAAAGAGCGCGTAAATTATTGTTGCATTTCCCAGATAAAATTCAACGCATCTGGTTTTATGGGATTGTTGATTTTGACGACGAGTTTAAGGTTTCCTTACTGGAGGACGATTATATAGAATTATTCTCGTGCGGCACTGTTTTTTACAAAGAACAACCGATAATCATCGATTTAGAGACCAAGGCCCAAATTCCGGTTGGTCTATATGTTCTATCTTTCGATGCTTTTTTAAAGGACGCGGAAGCTAGAAACTCAACGTTTCTCAATCTGCTGAAAGCAGAAATGAAAACCAGCATCTGAGGCTCATCCCAACTGCCGCTCTGTCAAGTATTGAATTTTCCAGATCGACGATTACCCCAGTATTTTACCCCGCTCATCCCCATCCCCCATCTCCGGCAGCTGCTTCTCCGCATCAATCGCCAGCCACAGCAGACACCCCACCAGCAATACTGCGCCTACCACGTACACCGGGTAATCAAAACGGTGTGTGGCCTGTACGATTTGCCCGAAGATGAGGGCCAGGAAGAAGGCGCCCATCTGCCCGAAAAAGTTCATGGCGCCGGTTACCGTGCCGGCATTATTGCGGCCAATATCGGCACATACGGCGTAGGAGACCATCACCCCGAATGAAAAAGAGAAATTGGCCCCGATGAGGCAGCAGGCCGTGAGGGTATTATTGGCCGAGAACGCGGCTATAAACAACAATATGCCGCAACCGCCAAGGCCCGCCATGCCGGTAAGGCGGCGGCCCAGTTTAAGTCCTTTACGTTTTAGCAGCCAGTCGCCGGCCGCGCCGCCGGCCAGGAAACCGCCTATGCCCACCACAAAAAGCAGCGAGGTAACCTGTTTCATACCGTTTTCGGTAAAGCCACGGCCTTCCTGCAGGTAAACGGGCATCCAGGCAATAAAAAAATAATTGGCCCACTGGCAGCAAAAATACATCAGCAAAAGCGGCCACAGGGTGCTGTTGCGTACGATGAGTTTCCAGGGCACCAGGTGCTGCCCTTCCTGGTGCCGACATTGGGATTTGATGAGCGCTTTTTCGGCGTCGGGGATGGCTTTTACCTGGGCGGGGAAATCGCGGAACCAGGCATAGCAAACCCCCACCCATACCAGGCCGATTGCGCCGACGACAAAAAAAGGCGCCCGCCAGCCATAAGCCATGGCTATAGGTACAACGATGAGCGGGGCCAGCGCTGCGCCAATTTGCGAGCCAATGCCCACCCACGACAGCGCCCTGCCCGTTTCGCTCACCGGGAACCACCGCGATACCGTTAAAATGCTGTTGGGATAAGTACCCGATTCGCCCGCGCCAAACAAAAAGCGGATGAGGAGCAGGCTCAGCAGCCCGGTGGCCAATCCGGTAAGCGCCGTAAACACCGACCAGGCGATGACAATGCGTATAAATACTTTTTTAGGGCCGATACGGTCGCCCAGCATACCTGAAGGGATCTCGAAGATGGCATAAGCCAGCGCGAAGGCGGCCAGTACCCAGCCGAACTGTTCGTTGCTAAGGTGCAGGCCAGCCTTGATGCGTACGCCTACGATGGAGATGCAGATGCGGTCCATATAGGTGAGCGTGGTGAGCGCGCACAGCAATGCCAGCACGCGGTAACGGTACGGCACTGGCAGCTTAAAAGGTGGGCGCATTGGTTGGGGTTGTTATGGATTAATAAAGTAAGGGTTATTAGGGGAGAAGTGCAAGGTTGTCTGAATCAGAATTTACAGAATTAAAGAATTGCCAGAATTCTATAAATTCATAAATTCTGTAAATTCTGATTCAGACGATTAGGGTTAGTGATAGGAGCGGATACCGTCCGCCAAAAGGCGGATAAGGCCTTGTGAAGGAGCGGATAGCACGACCCGCCGTTCTATCACGGCGGGAACGCCCAAATTTTTGGTAGCAATAGAGATTTTCACCTTTCCGGCGGGAGACGCAATGCATTGCGTCTCTACAAATATTCCAACCTTTCAACAAAAAAAATCTTCAAAAACCATTCACTCAATCAACCTAATCCAACTTAATCAACTAATCCTAAAAACCATTTGACAATTAAACAAATTCCCGTATCTTTGCAGTCCCGAAAATACGGGGTATATAAACGTTTAATTAATTTAATTTTAAGCAAGTGAATACGTTAAGTTACAAAACTGTCTCGGCCAATAAAAAAACCGTTAACAAGCAATGGGTTGTTGTTGACGCACAAGGCGAGATTTTGGGGCGCTTGTCTACGAAGATCGCCATGATCATTCGTGGAAAAACCAAGCCTGATTTCACCCCAAACGTAGACTGTGGTGATAATGTAATAGTTATCAATGCAGACAAGGTAAAACTGACCGGAAACAAATTCAGCGACAAGCAGTATGTTTCGTACACCGGGTATCCGGGTGGTCAGCGTTTCATTTCTCCTAAGGAGTTAATGGCAAAACATCCTACACGCGTAATTGAAAAAGCTGTGCGTGGTATGTTACCTAAAAATCGTTTGGGCCGGGCATTATTTGGTAACCTGCATGTGTATGCAGGCGCCGAGCATCCGCATGCAGCACAAAACCCAACAACCATTTAATTAACTTTTAAGAAGAAAAAGAAATGCCAACAACAAACACTTCGGGCAGAAGAAAAACAGCCGTGGCACGCATCTACTTAACAGATGGCAGCGGCGCAATTACCGTAAACGGTAAAGATTACAAGGAGTATTTCCCCACATTGCCATTACAGTACATTGTTACCCAAAGCACCGTAGTTTCGGGCTCAGAGGGTAAATTTGATGTAAAAGTAAATGTAGCAGGCGGTGGTGTAAAAGGACAGGCAGAAGCCGTTCGGTTAGCTATTGCGAAAGCTATTGTTGAACTCGACGCTGAAAAGAAACCAGCTCTGCGCGCAAAAGGTATCATGACACGTGACGACCGTATGGTTGAGCGTAAAAAACCAGGACGCAAGAAAGCACGCAAGAGATTCCAATTCAGCAAACGTTAATCAAAGGAGGACAACACAATGGCAAAAACAACATATCAGGACTTACTGGATGCAGGTGTACACTTTGGTCACCTTACCCGCAAATGGGACCCAAAAATGTCGCAGTACATTTTTATGGAGCGCAACGGTATCCACATTATCGATTTAAATAAAACATTAACCAAACTTGAAGAGGCCTCGGCTGCTATCAAGCAAATCGTAAAATCAGGCCGCAAGGTTTTATTCGTAGCTACAAAGAAACAAGCGAAAGACATTGTTGCCGAATGTGCAAAAGGCGTAAACATGCCCTTCATTACCGAAAGGTGGCTGGGTGGTATGTTAACCAACTTCGCAACTGTGCGGAAGTCGATCAAAAAGATGTCGAACATCGATAAATTGACCAAGGACGGTACTTATGCTAACCTTTCGAAAAAAGAAAGGCTGATGATACAGCGTGAGCGTATTAAACTGGAAACTTTACTGGGTGGTATTTCGGACCTTAACCGTTTACCGGCGGCATTGTTCCTGATCGACGTGAAGAAAGAGCATATCGCGGTTTCGGAAGCCTTAAAGCTGAACATCCCGACCTTTGCGATGGTGGATACCAACTCTGATCCTTCAAACATCGACTTCCCGATCCCGGCGAATGACGATGCAACCAAGTCGATCGCTTTGATCACCGGCGTAATTGTACAGGCGATCATCGAAGGTTTGGAAGAACGCAAACGCGAGAAGGAAGACGAAGCTGAAAAAGAAGCAATAGCTGCAAAAGCGAAAGCCGATGCACCTGAGGCAGCGGCGCCATCGATACCGGCTGCTGATCGCCCGGCACACGAAGGCGGCAAACGCGCACGCAAATCGGCTGTTGAAGCCGAAGCTGCCGTTGTTGAGAAGCCTGCTGCTGAAGCGGAAGCGACAACTGAAGAGTAGTAGCAGGTTTTAGCGGCAGTGGCAGTTTTGTTGCCGATGCCAGGTAAGGTTCCGCTTAACTAAAAACATACGGTGGTAGTTGTACATGTTGTAGCTTTTTTTTGACCGCTACCGCCGCTGCAACTGCCACTTAAAATAATACTAAGAAAATGTCTACATTAACAATAACAGCATCCGACGTAAACAAGCTGCGCCAGCAAACCGGCGCGGGCATGATGGACTGCAAAAAAGCTTTAACCGAAACTAACGGTGATTTTGAAGCTGCAATTGATTATTTAAGGAAAAAAGGCGCTAAGGTAGCTGCCAGCCGCCAGGACCGCGAAAGCAACGAGGGCGTTGTTATTGCGCGTACCAGCGCTGACGGCAAACGCGGTGTAATTATCGAGCTGAACTGCGAAACTGATTTTGTGGCGAAAAATGCTGAATTTATCGCGTTCGCAAACCAGATCGCCAACGAAGCGGTTGAGCAAAACCCTGCGGACCTGGAAGCGTTAAATGAGCTTTCGGTTGACGTAGAAAGCAGCCGCGCAAAAATTGGCGATTTAATCATCGACAAAACTGGAAAGATTGGCGAGAAGATCGGCGTATCTAAATATACTTCGGTTGAGGGCGAAAAAGTGATAGCTTATATTCACGGTAATTTCCGCCTGGGGGTATTGGTTGCTTTGAGCGCCAATTTCGACGGAGCTGATGAAACAGGTAAAGACGTTGCCATGCAAATTGCTGCCATGAGCCCTGTTGCTATTGATAAGGACGGCGTTGACGCCACTACCATTACCCGCGAGCTGGAAATTGCCAAAGAGCAAACCCGTGCGGAAGGTAAACCGGAAGCAATGGTTGAAAAGATAGCTGTTGGCAGGCTGAACAAATTTTACAAGGACAGCACCCTGCTGAACCAGGAGTTTGTGAAGGACCCATCGAAAAGCGTTGCCCAGTTTTTAAACGGGGTTGAAAAAGGACTCACAGTAACCGCTTTTAAGCGGGTTGCTTTAGGAGCTTAAATAGTTTATCCCCCTCGTTTTCACGAGGGGGATTTTTTTTGATATTTGAAATCGCTTTGGCGATGAGTTTTAGACCTTGAATGTTTGAAACGTTCCTCATCCCTCTTTGCCGCTTGCGGAAGAGAGGGATGCCGAGCGCAGCGATGGCAGGGTGAGTACACGCCGAGCGACATTAGCGTCAATGCATTAGCGCTAATGTCCGCCAGGTTGACTCACCCCGAGTGCGCTGCGCTGCTCGACCCTCTCTTCGCCTTCGGCGGAAAGAGGGTAGCTGCAATTATTTTAATGTTTCGAACACCCAAGGAACCCATCGCTATGTTGAAAACACAAACCATGATAACCGCCCTCCACAACCTCCAAATCGTCAGTGATGGCAACATCACCCGTGGCAAAGCCGTTTTGATAAGCGGCAGCCAGATCACTGATATCATTAACGAACATTCCATTCCTGAAAACGCAGAGAAAACCGACCTGGAAGGCGCCTTCCTTGCGCCGGGATTTATAGACCTGCAGCTTTATGGCAGCGGTGGCAGGCTGCTCAGCATCGATACCGACGAAGCTACTTTGCTGCAAATGGAGAATGACCTGCTGGAGCAGGGAACCACGGGCTTTTTCCCAACCATTTCGACGAATACAGATGAAGTAATTGAGGAAACTATCAGGGTGTGCAGGGATTACCGCGAAAAAGCAAGGGGTAACTTTTTGGGCCTTCACCTGGAGGGGCCGTTTTTGAATCCAATTCGTCGCGGGGCGCATAATGCTGCCTTTATAAAAAAAGCAACGCTTCCGCTGGTGGAGAAATGGCTCGCCATGGCGGATGGGGTTATTACGATGATGACCATTGCGCCTGAATTGCAGGACCAGGTGGTGATCGATTACCTGAATGATCATGGCGTTATCCTCTCCTCGGGACACAGCAATGCCACCTACGAGCAAGGGAAAGGGTTTTTAAATAACCCGATACCTGCGGTAACCCATATTTATAACGCAATGCCGCAAATGCATCACCGCGACCCGGGGTATATCCCTGCCATATTTGAGGAGCGGCCCTATACCAGCATTGTGCCCGATGGTATCCACGTCGATTTTGTGATGGCCCGCCTGGCTAAGCGCGAATTGGGCGACAAACTGTTCTTTATTACCGACTCGGTTACCGAAACTGATCACGGGCCCTATCAGCATAAGTTCACCGGCGACCGCTATGTACTGCCTGACGGCACTTTGTCAGGCTCATGCCTCACCATGCTGAAATGCGTGGAAAATGGGGTAAACCATTTCGGGCTTGGTTTGGCTGAATCGGTTAATATGGCCACCTTGTACCCGGCACAGCTGGCTAAATTAAAAAAAGGCAGGATAGCAGCAGGTTTCGATGCGGATTTTACCGCTTTCGACGATAATTTTAAATTGAAGGGTACTTTCCTGGCCGGGAAACGAATAAACTAATAGACACGAATCCCGCACGTGCGGGACTAATTAAAGCGAATTATACGAATTAAAAAACCGCTCAATTCGTGCAATTCGAAAAAATTCGTGACAATTAGTGTCTGTCAAATTAAAAACACTGCTATGCAAGCTGATCTGTTTGATCTTATCGTGAACAACAACCTTGAGGGGCTAAAGGCAGCCTTGACGGCAAGTCCTGAATTGGCCAACGAAAGTGTTGCGTTGAATATAAACGGGAAAATAAACCCCGCCAAAGGGCACCCGCTGCATAGGATTTGTGACGCTGTTTTTGCCAATAAAATATCTGACATCCAGGCCATCGAAATAGCAAAAATCTTGCTGGAGTATGGCGCCAATATTGACGGTTTCATGGCACAGGGTGACAATAACACCCCTTTGATAGCTGCCGCCAGCTTACATGCAGAGCAGCTCGGCTTGTTTTATATTGAAAAAGGGGCGAATATTTTTTATGCACCTTCAAGTGACGGAGGTACAGCACTGCATTGGGCAGCGTATTGCGGTCGGGATAAACTGGTTGAAAAGCTAATTGAAAAAGGCGCTAATATCAACCAGTTGGACACTTCTTTCCACAGTACGCCATGCGGATGGGCCATACACGTTCTGGAGTCGGGAGAAACGAACAATCTTCGTAACCAGTTGACCTGCATTAAATTGCTTCTTAAGGCGGGTACCGACAAAAGCTTATTATACTCTGGTTCTATTAAATATTTACGAGATGCGGCTAAGGCCGATCCGGAATTAAAAACATTGTTAGAATAAAATTGGTGCGGGTTATTTAACACTAATTTAAAATTGATACTTTTGACAAACACTCTTTCATGGCATATAAAAGGATCTTACTAAAATTGAGCGGGGAGTCGCTGATGGGCGACAAGCAGTACGGAATTGATAACAAACAGGTAATACAATATGCCCAGGATATTAAAAATGTTTACGATAAGGGGGTTGAAATTGCGGTAGTTGTAGGCGGCGGGAACATTTTCCGCGGGCTGAGCGCCGAAAAATCGGGCATGGACCGCGCCCAGGCTGACTATATGGGCATGCTGGCTACCGTGATCAACTGCATGGCCCTGCAAAATGCGCTGGAAAGCATCGGGGTTGAAACCCGCCTGCAATCGGCCATAAAAATGGAGCAGATCTGTGAGCCTTATATCCGCCGCCGGGCGATGCACCACCTGGAAGAGAAAAAGATCGTGATCTTTGGCGCCGGAACCGGTAATCCTTACTTTACAACTGATACGGCCGCATCGCTGCGCGCTATCGAAATAAAAGCCGATGTGGTATTAAAAGGCACCCGTGTGGACGGCATCTACACCGCCGATCCGGAAAAAGACCCCACCGCAACCCGGTATGATGAGATAACTTTCCAGGAAGTTTACGATAAAGGCCTGAACGTAATGGACATGACCGCCATTACGCTCTGCCAGGAAAACAAGCTGCCGATCATCGTTTTTGATATGAACAAACCGGGCAATTTTGCAAAGATTGCCGACGGCGAACATATCGGGACGCTGGTAAAGTAGTTGTTAGAGGGTAGAGACTGGAGATTAGTTGGGTCAAAAGTCTGGGGGTTAAAATTTGTCTTTCGCCAACAGCATGCGCAACCAGTTTTCTAACTAATCTCTAATCACCAATCTCTCATCACTATATCCATCTTTTTATTATTTTTGTCGAAATTTTTAAACAGATGAGCGAACTCATTAAGAAACAAGTTGCTGATGCAAAGGCGCATATGGACAAGGCTATTGATCATTGCGACGGCGAGCTGCTAAAGATACGCGCCGGCAAGGCAAGCCCCTCCATGCTGGACGACATTACTGTCGATTATTACGGCAGCCCGACCCCTTTGAACCAGGTAGGCAGCATAAACACGCCTGATGCGCGTACCATCGTGGTGCAGCCCTGGGAGAAATCGTTGCTCGGGCCGATTGAAAAAGCCATTATGGAAGCCAACCTGGGCGTTAATCCGCAAAATGACGGGGTGATCATCCGCATCAACGTACCGCCGCTTACCGAAGAGCGCCGCCGCGATTTAGTTAAGAAAGCGAAAGCTGAAGCCGAGAACGGTAAGATAGCCATCCGAAACATCCGCAAGGATGCTAATGAGAAGATCAGGAAACTGAAAGCCGACGGTGTATCGGAAGATGAGATGAAAACCGGCGAGGCAGAAGTGCAAAAAATAACCGACACCTATATTGCGAAGGTAGACGTGCTTTCGCTGGCGAAGGAAAAAGATATTATGACCGTATAGCGTCGGACTAAAATATTCATTTTGAAAAAAGCCATTTCGGATAGAAGTGGCTTTTTCTTTTTTTAAGGGATATTTGGAGACGGATTTTTTACCGCAAAGTGCACAAAGGTTTCACAAAGGGCACCAAGCCTGTCGCTTTGATACATTATTTGGTGTTGGTGTTTTTTTGGCGAAATTCAATAATGACAACTTGCTGTATTTAGGCTTTGCGGCCTTAGCGAAACCCTTTGCGCCCTCAGCGGTTAAATTTTCCTTGTCTGATAGAAAGCTGCTTAAAGTTTAAAAATACGCCAAATGTCAAATTAAAGAGCTTGAGGTGCTTAGGCCGTCACTTTGTTTATTTTTGTTAAAAAACTATTGAATCTGGCATGAAAATACTCCTATCATATCTTAAAAAGCACCGCACTGTTGTAATTCTGGCGTTATTGATGGCGGCCTTAAATATTGGTTTTTCGCTGCTTGATCCTTATATCTCCGGGCGAATATTCGACGGTGTTATCGGCCAGCGCGGTTATCTTCTATATAATGACTACCTTTTCCGGGCATTAAAATTAGTGGGACTGGCAATTGGCGTAGCAATGGTGTCGCGCATCGCTAAAAACTTTCAGGATTATTTTACCAATATCATCACCCAAAAAACCGGCGCCGAAATGTATGCGGATGGTTTAAGACACTCCCTTGAATTACCTTATCAAGTTTTTGAAGACCAGCGCAGCGGCGAAACACTCAGCATCCTGCAAAAGCTTCGCCAGGATTGTGAAGCGTTTATTACTGCTTTCATCGGCGTGTTGTTTGTGAGCCTTATCGGGATGAGCTTCGTTATCGTTTATTCACTTTGGATAAGCTATAAGGTTACGCTCGTGTATGTTGCAGCTATCCCTGTTATTGCATTTGTGAGCATGGCCCTGAGCCGTCGGATAAAGAAAATTCAACGTACGATCCTTAAAGAAACCAACGCGCTTGCGGGTTCGACTACCGAGTCGCTAAGAAACATTGAGTTGGTAAAGAGCCTTGGCCTGGTTAAACAGGAGATCGAACGTCTTAATAATACTACGTATAAAATCCTTGGCCTCGAGCTTAAAAAAGTGAAATATGTGCGCAGCATGAGTTTTGTGCAGGGAACCACCGTAAACTTTGTGCGCAGTAGTATGGTTGTTGTTTTGTTGCTGTTGATTTTTGGGGCAACAATAACTCCCGGCCAATATCTCAGCCTGTTATTTTATTCTTTCTTCCTGTTTAACCCCCTGCAGGAACTTGGTAATGTAATGGTAACTTTTCGGGAGGCAGAGGTTTCATTGTCGAATTTTGAAGGGATCATCAATACACCCATCGACCCCAAACCTGAAAAACCGGTGCTGCTTGAAAAAGTAAAAACACTTGCATTCGATAATGTCAGCTTTAAGCATTTGACGGCCAACCGAAACGCGCTTAATCACATTGATTTTGAAACACGCAGCGGTGAAACTATTGCTTTTGTAGGGCCGTCAGGATCGGGTAAAACAACACTGGTAAAACTTTTGGTTGGGCTTTACCAACCGCTGGAAGGCGATATCTTGTACAATAATATTTTAAGTAAGGAGATCGACCTTGACCAACTGCGCGAAAAGATTGGTTTTGTAACGCAGGATACGCAGCTTTTCTCAGGCACTATCCGCGAAAACCTGCAGTTTGTACGCCCTGGCGCTACGGATGACGAATGTATGGATGTTTTACAGCGCGCCGCCTGCCAAACGCTGCTGGCTCGCGCTGATAAAGGCCTTAGCACCGTTATCGGCGAAGGTGGTGTAAAAGTTTCAGGTGGCGAAAAACAGCGTTTATCCATTGCCCGCGCCTTACTGCGCCGGCCGGATATTTTGGTGTTTGATGAGGCTACGTCGTCATTGGATTCAATCACCGAAGAAGAGATCACCGATACTATCCGCAACGTATCTGAATTTGAAAATCATATTACCATCCTCATCGCGCACCGCTTATCGACTATCATGCATGCCGATAAAATATTTGTATTGGAGAAAGGCCATATTGTCGAATCAGGTCAGCATTTCGACCTATTGTCGCAAAAAGGCCTTTATTATGCCATGTGGCGGCAGCAGATTGGGGAGAAGGTTTCTTTGGAAGTGTGAAGAGAGGTGAAAGGCGAAAGGTAAAGGGTGAAAGGCAGAAGACTTTTCCAAAAAACCTTTAACCTTTTGCCTTTCACCTTTCACCTCTTCTCAAACACTGATAATCCCTGTCTTAACCGCAAAAATCACCAGGCCAACCAGGTTTTTTGATCTTGTTTTTTCGAAAAGGCGGGCACGGTAGCCTTCAACGGTGCGCACACTGAGGAATATTTTGTCAGCTATTTCCTGGTTTGAACATTCCTGGCAAACCAGGCGTAATACCTCAATTTCGCGTTCATTAAAATCAGCCAGCGACATGGCGGCATTGCCGGCAGGGGAGTTGCCTGCCAGCTGTTTTATCAGGGTTACCGAAAGATGCTCGTTAAAATAGTAGTCCTTATGGTAAACGGTGGATATGGCTTCGATGATCTCTTCCGGTTCGGCGTTTTTGAGCAGGTATCCTGATGCGCCGGCCTTCATCATATCCACGATGTACTTGTCCTCGTTAAACATGGACAGGGCGAGTACCTTAACGCCAGGATAGCGTTGCTTTACCTGGGCGGTGGTTTGTATGCCATCCATCTCGGGCATCTTTATGTCCATCAGGATCACATCCGGCACATTGGTGGCCAGCTGGGCGATCAGCTGTTTTCCGTTCGAGGCTTCAACTATCAGGTCAAAATCTGGATTGTCTTCCAGCGTAGCTTTCAAACCGTTCCTGAAGATCTTATGATCATCGGCAATTCCTAATCTGATTTTTTCCATGGCGTAAGATGTTTATCAGCGACCGTTTCCAATCTTATCGCTGAAAAACCAAATTTAACAAAATTGCTTTAAGTTGTCTTAACCCTGATGATGGTAATGGAGCCGCTTTGGGGTTTGGTATAAATATTAATTTCGCCATTTATTAATTTTACCCGGCTTTGCAGGTTTTTAAGGCCGAAGCCGTGCGTCACCTGGTCAATATTAAAGCCTTTTCCATTGTCCTTAAATTCCATGATCAGCCAGCCGGGTTCGCTGGTTAACGTTAAATGTACGGTTGTAGCCGCCGAGTGCTTTATGGCATTGCTGAACAGCTCCTGCGCAATGCGGTAAAAAGCCAGTTCAATTTGCGGCCTGAACCTTATTTCGGTTAAATTTTTTTTAAGTTCGACCTTGACGCCTGTGTTTTCCTCCACTTTAACGCACAAGCCCTCCAGGGCTTCCAGCAAACCGTAGTCGGTAAGCACCGGGGGCAATACGTTGGATATGATGTTGCGTATTTCGCCAATACATTCGTCGGCCAGGCGGCGGGTATCAGCCAGTACGGGTTGGGCCGTATCGGTTACACAGCTTTTATCAAGCCGGTGCAAATTAAGTTTTATGGCCGATAGCACCTGCCCAACGCTGTCGTGCAAGTCTTCCGCCAATCGCTTGCGTTCGCTCTCCTGTGTTTCAAACACCGCCTTTAACAATTCGGATTGTTTTTCGTCCTGCAATTTCCGTAACTCTACCTGGTTCTTTATCATTTTGCGTTGATAGATGATCACGAAAAAGAATAAAAAAACAATCAGTATCACAATTACCAGCGTACCGGTAATTAGTACCGGTACGAGGTTGCTTTCTGGTTCTGGGGCTTGCACAGCAGTCCGACGGTAAATAAAATATTAGCGACTATGTTTGTTAAGTTATTGATGAGGTATAAACTCACTTTGTGTTCAGACAAGATACGCTTAAAAAGCATGAACACAAAGATGTTGATGGCAAAATAGAACAGCATGCCGGCGTTGATCCAAAACAATGCCTGTTTTTCGATGTGCACAAACTCCTGCCGTGTAAGCAGCTGATGGAAATACAGCAGCGAAAAACAGGTGATCAAAATACTTAACACGGTATTTGACAGCGAGGGGTAGTCATTGATGCCTTCCATAAAGATCATGTTGGCGATGGCAAAAGCAAGCACAACTGACGATGTGACCAGAACTGTTTTTTTAAGGAGGGGATTAAAAAACGCATCAAAATACATAGCGCCCAGCAATAAAATGCTCACCGCTATGTAAATATGGATGACGGGATAATTATTTGGTAAACCTGCCCTCACCATCATCTGCAATGCAATATCGGAGATGACGGAAACCAGGCAATAAACCACAGCGATCTTTAATGCTTTATCCAGGTTTTTATAATTAATAAGCGCAGCTAAAACCGGCAAAAAACCTGATATCGTGGATAAAACATTAATACCGCTCTCAATAGCCATGACTTTGCCCCCCTTTAATCCTTTGTCAATTTACCCACGCTCAGCTTATTGTGCGGACAGCCAGGAGAACCGGGGCAGGGTGATGACTGGTCGCCAATTTCATAAAGTTTAAGCATCGGTGCCTCAGTGGCAGGACCTGCCGCAGCGGCGTTGTCATAATGGTCCTCTTGTATCTGGTCATTTCCATCGCTTACTACGCCGGTAATAACCAAATGTTTTTTGCCGGCATGATCTAAGGCATAATAAAAGCGGATGCCAAGGCAGCCCTCCTGCGACAGGATGCGCTCTAAAATCTCTTTCCCAAAAAACTGGGAAATGGTTTCACCGGGGTGTTTTTCACGGTAGTTTTTTGTCCAGCTGGCGGCCTCGTCCAATTTAATTGGGCCGCCTTCCCTGCCGGTAATAACTGGTCTTTTGTCTGTTTCCATTTTAGTGTGTGTGGGGTTTAAAAATACGATGTTAAAACTACGGTTTTGGTATATATAATCTTGTTAGTTACGTCTTACAAAGTACCGTCGCTCAACAAGCCTTTAGGGCACCCGGGAGAGCCGGGGCATGGTGACGACTGATCGCCGGTCTTATAAAGTATGGGCTTCGCTGAGCCACCGTGATGTACCTGGTCGCTCCCATCGTGGTTTACGCCCGAGATCACCAAATGCGTTTTACCATCGTGATCATGGGCATGATAAAACCGAAGGGCAACGCAGCCGTCCTGCGCCAATATACTTTCCAGTATCTCCCTGCCAAAAAGATGCGAAATGGTTTCACCGGGATTTTTTTCACGGTAGTTTTTTGTCCAGCCGGCGGCAACCTGCGGGTCAATCGGGCCACCTTCTTTGCCGGTGATAATTGATTTTTTTTCTGTTTCCATTGTTTTGGGTGTGTAGGGTTTAAAAATAGTACGCTAAAACTAAGGGTAATTTTCGTTTTTTCAAGCACCCGGCAGGCGGCGCTTACAACCGTGATGAATATAATTACGGCAAACAACTGATTTTCAAATAATTAAAACAGATCTTCATTTTGGCGCATAAAAACTTACGTAGTTTTACGCAGTAATTTCCGTAGTGGTACGGTGGGGTAAAATGCCTGATTTTGCCCCGTAGGGGCCGACTATTTGTAGCAAAACAACCAAAAAACCGTATTGCCCCCGCAGGGCATACGCGTCAACCTAAGGGCAAGAACGCTTGGTCGAAGTCTTGTTCAAAGTTGGTTCGAAGCCTTTTGTCATAGGAGCAATACCTGGCCAGCGCTTTTAAATGATAGCACAGCTTATCCTTGTAATTTTCGATTGCTTTAACGATTTGAATTATTTTGGATGTGTTTTTTATTAGATAACGCACTACTTTGGTCATGCTTAGTGCTCTTTTAAAGTGGCCCTTTGTGATCATCCTGACGGGCGAAAAAATATATTGAATGAAGATTATTATCATGATAAATCGCGCATAAAGGATAAGTGACAATTGTTTTTGGGAGACATTGTGAATTTTGGAAAACTCCATATTGCTTTTCCACGTTTTGAATATAATTTCAATTCGCCACCTGAGACTATATACTTTTAAAAGGAAGTTATAATCCGCATCCTGTTGTGAGATGGTGGTAATAAAGATAGACCAGGACATCATGGCCAGGCATTCCTTACCTGGTTCTTTATGAGACTCTTTTTTGGCTTTCATCCTGCGCCTGTTTGCTATTTCCTCATTTACAGGCATCGCTACAATCCGGATTTTAGTGCCGTTTTTATTGTTTAAAACGACCTGCATATCAAGATTCTTCTTCAATTGCAATTCCGCAAGCAGGTTGATTCTTTCCCCTGTCTGGCGATCTAAAAGAATCATATTACTTTGATATCTGTATATGCAGTCCGCCTCTGATATCAAATGTCTTTCAACTTCATTAGCGGTCAAATACCCCCTGTCTCGGATAACAAGATCATCCTTCAGTAGCATTAATTCAGGGGCGGACTTTACGTCATTTTTAGTATAAGGGTCGATAGTAAAGGAAATAAAGCTTCCGGTTATTAAGTCGTAAACACATTGAATACGGGCGTTACAAACACTTGAATGGGCATTTGACACCCCGGAAAAAAAGCCAAACAATTTAGCCGGTAGCTTAATAATTGTGCTGTCCTGCACTAAAATCCGTTTATACCTACCCGCTTTCCGCAAGAAATCGATTTCTTCTTTATCAATTCTGCTTATAATAACGAGCGCCAATATGCTCTTTAAAAAACTCACACACGATTCTTTACTGGTCTTTTTTGCAATTGCCTGCCTGCTTACAGATACATCTGTCTCGGCATCAATTTTTGCAGCCAAATCATTGAAACTAACCGTCCCATGTATGGATTGGCAACAAATAGCATATAAAATATCCGCTGGCTCCACTGTGCCCTTACGGATAAGAAACCCTGTATCCGTAGCTATTTTTTCTATTTGCTCAGCATGAATGTTCATAGCCTTTAGTAAGGATAGAAAATCGTTCTTTTTCATAATGTATTTTTGATTAGTGAATAAAATGACTTAAATTTACATAGTATATATACTATTAAAACTAATCAAAAAAAATGGGATATAAAGTAAAAATTCAAAAAGTTGAACGTGGAGGCACGAAATCATTCTATGTGAATTTTCCAGCAGCGGTTGCCGATGCGTGCGTGTTAGAAAAAGGCGAAGAAATGGAATGGCTGATAGAAGATAGAAATAGCTTCGTATTAAAACGTATAAAACAAGCCAAAACCAATCTTCCCAAAAAAGAAAAAGATAAGTGAAATTAATCGTTCAGACATAATCACTTAATAGAGTGAATTGTTAGGTTGACGCGTATGCCCATCGGGGCTACCCCTAAACACGCGATAAGCGGTATTGCAAAGCCCGATATTTATTGTGGTCGGCTAAATAGGTAGCCCCTGACGGGGCAAATTCTGGTGGGTTAATGGGTGCTACAAATAGGCAGCCCCTACGGGGCAGGGGCTTAAATGAGGCCTCAAGCCAGGATAGATTTTATATCGCCCGGAAGTTTAGTCTACCAACTCTCTGCAAATTCAACTGTCACCAATTTGGGGTCATCTGGCTTTATAAATGCATTTATGTTGTGATATCTTAAGCAAAAACGGTTTCTGATTGATAGCCCATGTTTTTTTGTTGGACGGCTGCCGGTGTTTCTTAAATTAACGGTTATTAACTTTAATTTATGGGGCGGTATGACTTCGTACCTGCCTGGCTGATCTTTTAGCGGATCGTTTTTAATGTCCATCTCGTATTCAATCCAGGTGTTGTAGTCATGGTCATAAAACTCCTTACCTACTAAGTAATGCAGCGGTTTATTGGTGACGTTCTCAACTGACAACCTGAACTTATCTTTTAGAGCGTATATTTTTTTGGGGTTTAAAATTTTAAAATTAATAGATTGTGCCTCCGTTTTTTTAAAAAAACAGGCCAGTAAAATTATGATAAAACAAATCCTTGCGTTAATGCTCATAAAGGTTGAGACGTGATTGGCACGGCTATAAATTAAAAATACAAAATTAAAACCAACAACATTCACCGATGTCATTTCGAGCGAAGCGAAAAATCTTAAACACCTGACATTACCGCACGCAAAGTTCGGATGCAAAGCGTTTAAGCTTTCTCCCGTTGGTCGAAATGACAACGTTTTTTAATGTTGCACCTCGCACCCTCACGGCCTCACCACCATCCTTCCCCCTTCCGAGTGCGCGTTAAACTCCGGTGCATACATACATTGTATGCTGGTTATCCCCGTTGAAAAATTACCCGGCTGGGCCACGCGCAGGCGGTACTCAAAAACATAGCTGCCTTTGTAAAGTTCGCTGATGAAAAAGTTGGTGGCTACATCTTTGGTTACCTGGTAATAATACAAGCCATCCTGGTATTTGTAGGTGGATAATGCATCCACCGGCTCGGTGCCGGCGGGGCGCATGTCTTTTAGCTGCACGTATTCAAAATCGCGGTCGGCGGTGAGGTAGACCACCACTTTCAGCAGGTCGCCGGTTTTGGGTTGATGCGTGGCATCCACTGCGGTTAGTACCGGGCCGGCATCGGTTTGCGTCTGGATAAAATATTTACGCTGCGGATGGATATTGGTATTTGACGAGGTGATCTTATCCAAGTTTTCCAAATATTGCCAGTGCAGCGCGCCCCAGCTTACGATGGTGCCGTTGTTTTTGATCTCCACTTTTCCAAGCGCCGGCTTTACCTGTTCGTCTACCCAGCTGGTTTTGAGGTAGCCGGTGCCGGCATCGGCTTTGATGTCCGGTTTTAATTCGTTTAGCGGCTTGCCATTCAGTTTTATCGACGTTATGCCGGTATCAGCCAGTAAATTGCTGCCCTTCAGCAGCAGGGCATAGCAGGCGGCGGCGGTGGCTTTGGTGGTTTGCCAGTTATTGGTTTGTTTGTTGCGCAGCAGCCATATTTTCATCTCGTCCACCGCTTTTGCATTGTTGCCGGCTTCTGTAAACAAGTCGATCAACAGGCTCTGCGTTTCAATCGGCGACTCGTACCAATAATAACCCAGTTGGTTTTTGGCCCAGTACATACCCAGCTCGTCGGAAGACTGCGCCGTTTCGAGCAGGGATTTTTCAATTTGCGCGGTCACATCGCTTTTGCCACAACGCTGCATGGTTAATGCGATCATGGCCTCTTCATAAACATTGCGAAACTTCCATTCGTCCTGCGCCCATGTCAAATAATTAGCTTGCGCCGATTTTAGCTCTTTACCCATCGGTTTATCCAAAAAGAAGCTCCGGGTATACCAGGCGTAGATCTCCAAATCGCCATAATCCAGTTCCGGTTGCTTTTGTTTTTTACGGGCCTTTTCATCGATTAGGATTTGGTTGTCCAGGTACCGCAGGGCATTGTCAGCCATTGTGCCCAGCTGTGCATCATCCTTGCCGATGCCGATATGGAACAGCTCGCCAATACCCTCTACAATGTGCTGGGTAATATAGCGATCAGGATAATCGCCGCCGAACCAGGCAAAGGCGCCGTCGGGCAGCTGCCGTTTTTGGAGCTTATCCAATGCAGCTTTTAACTCGTCGCCCATCTTATTCAGGTCGAACAGCAGGGCGATGCGCTTTTTTTGTTCCGATTCGTTTTCCGCATCGCGCAGCCATGGCGTTTCTTCAATAAGTGTCGATTTCAATTCCTGGTTTTTTTCCAGGTTGGATAAAAGCTCCGCGCTGTTGGTGTTTTTCCATTGGTCAAACACTTTTTTGATCACCGGGTTTTTATTGACGATATCTGTCGCCAAACTATTGGCAAAATAACGGCTGAAAACCTGTTCCGAACACTCATAAGGAAACTCCATCATATAAGGCAGCGCCTGCACGGCATACCAGGCCGGGTTGGAAGTATACTCCAGCGTAAGCGTTTTATTTTTTAAGGTCGGACTGTTTTGGTTGACAAACCTGTCGAAAGTAAAATCCTTTGTTTGCCCCGTGCGCACCATCATCGGCATCGACTCGGTTACCAGCGTACGGTTGGGCAATACAGGCAGCATATTTTCCTCGCCGTCGGTAAATTCGCCTGCATCGGCGGTTAGCTTATAATCAAGCGCGTCGAGTCCGGCGGGGATGGCCAACTTAAAGGAGACAGACTTATTTATATTGCCCTCCACCTCAAAATCCTGTTCGGCATCCGCCTTGTTTAAAAACAAGCTGACCGGCTGCATATTCACCGCGTTAAAAAGCTGTAGCCGCACTTTGCCTTTAAGCTTACCGCCAGTTAAATTAGCCAGCCTTGCCGAAATGGTGACGGTATCACCCTCGCGCAAAAACCGTGGCGTATTGGCGCTAATGCTTAATTCCTTTTGGGTAACAACCTCGGCTTCTGCATATCCCGTTTCTAATTCCCGTGTATGCGCAAATGCCCTGAATTTCCAGCGGGTGAGGGATTCGGGGATGGTGAAATCGATCAGTATTTCGCCTTTTTCGTTGGTATGCAGTTGGGGGTAAAAGAAGGCGGTTTCGGCGAAATTGGTGCGGGGGATGATGGGGCGTGAATCTATTTTTTTTGCCATAGCACCGTTTAAATAGTCTTTGCCATTTACGCGCATGAGTGCCAAGAGCGGTGCTTTTTCCCTTACCTCCATATCCGCCTTAACCACCGGCGGTGGAAACCGCACCTGGGCCACCTCGTTATTATCTTCCTCTGTAACTTTGGTGTCAGCGCTACCTACAGGCTCGTCAATCGTGGCATAAGCCATTTTTGCTGACTTGTGCCCGGCTCTACTTAACATGGCGTATGATTTATATAAAGCAATCAATTGCGCATTTCCGGCTTTCCCTTTTATTTGCCTTGTGAAGTAATATTTGCGACTAAACACTAATGTCCCCCCGGCCGGTACTTTTATCTTGAAATAGCCTGCGGAGTTGGAATGAGTGAAGATAGTTGTCCCTTTAATGCTTATCTTAACCCCTGCCAGCCCTTCCGCGCCGGTATCCCTGATTACCTTACCGCTCACATCAAAGCCATTTTTCACCAGTGCCGCATTTTTGGTGTACCGTTTTAACAGGTCCGCATCGCTCTTCGCCGTTTTCTTCCGGTCGTCAACTTCCCGCAAATATTCCTCATAATTGTTGTTCTCATCCCCGTAATAATCGTATCCAAATAAATTCAGTTCTTCGTATTCACGTTCAGTCAGGTCATAATCCGTATAATTTTCTTCAAACGCACCTGTTTCATCCGATTTAACAAATTCGTCGTTCGTCCAGGCAAAATAGTCGGGC
>Ga0206935_10182_pt1 | contig 21727 bp, 14 predicted proteins | sample Alteio_BWOrgHeat_13_FD_152924 | JGI IMG/M metagenome (GOLD analysis project Ga0206935, IMG submission 152924) | Enriched cells from forest soil in Barre Woods Harvard Forest LTER site, Petersham, Massachusetts, United States -... | ecosystem: Environmental > Terrestrial > Soil > Temperate forest >...
TCAGCAAATCCCGCCAGATGTATGTTTACCTGCAAGCTTATGAGCCCGGCGCAACCACCGCGCAGCCCATGGTCGCCTTCGTGACGTTCTACCGTGGACAATCCAAAGTTTTCGAGACTCCGCCGCGATCGGTAACCGAAGGGCTGAGCAATCGCTTGAAGACCATGCCGCTCCGCTTCGATCTTTCTCTCGACCCTCTCGCGCCCGGCCCCTACAATTGCCAGGTCACGGTGCTGGATCCTACCGGACAGAAGGCCGCGTTCTGGCAGGCGCCCGTGATGATCGTGGAGTAACAGTTCTTTCTAGTTCGGCCTGCAGAACGACGGGTTGCGGGTGGTTCTGGAAAGAACTCGAATGAGCTAGTCGGACCTTCAAGCCGTGATCGGATCGATAGCCGACGCACGCCGCGCAGCGTGCGTAGGGCCCGGTCGTGAAAAGCTTGCAGCACGTGAGGGTGTGAGCCTAATGCCTGATGTCCACCATTATCGTTAGCTTCTCAGAACACCGCTTCGTCAACCGAAACGCGACGGCCCAGGCAGGCCACGAGCTCCGGACCCTTCGCTCAAGTGAAGGCTCGACGTGGTACTAAGCGCGAAGCTATTGCGACTTCACGGCCACGGTGCCACTATTCGACGCCACTCCATTCACCGTGAGCACCAAGGGATAATCGTCTGTTGCCAGGTTGGGAACGATAACGTTGGCTTGTCCGAGGCCCACGATACCGGGAGCGAGCCCGGAGAAGACGACCATGGCTGGCGCCGCTCCGATGGTAGCAGTAGTTGTGGCATTCGTCGTTGTAAGGGTCGATGGCGCTGGGGCGCCTGTGCCTAGCGGAGGAGTTACAAAGCCTTGTCCCGTAAAGAAGACCTGCACCACGGTCCCGGAAGCCGCTGGATTTCGCGGAGTGTTCAGTGTGGAATCCTGGTTTAAGATCGCTCCCCGGCCGTTTTCCAGGAAGATTCCAGGAGCTGCGGAAGCGATAGTTACCGGCAACGTTGCGGAACCGCCACTGAAGGTTAAAACAAGTGGCTGCTGGCCCAGGGCGACGTTAAATGGCGCTTGCGCGTTGATCTGTGACGGGCTCACGAATTGTACCGCTGCGGGAATTCCTCCGATCGTGATCGATACGCTGTTTAGGGTTGCCGGTAACCCAGGCCCGGTCGCCGTTACCTGGCTTGGTGCCAGGTTGCTACCGAAGATCGTGAACAGGCTACCCGGAGCAATGGAACCCGTGACGAAGCTGGCGCCATTTACCACTGCCGTGAGCGCGGGTTCGATCGCCGTCACGTCGAGTGTGACAGGCACGATGAGCGGGCTGTTTGTGACTCCAGTCGCGGTGATTGTCAGGCTGGCCGAATGCATACCCACAATGAGATTGGACGGATCCACCGAAACCGTAATATTTTGCGTGGCGGTGCCATTTGCGGGAACAACCGACACAAAGCCGGTACCCGCCGCTTGAAAAGAGACCGGGCTCGTAGAGTATATTTCGAGCCGCTGTGAGACCGGTGGCCCGCCACCGGCGAATTGGAATGCGAGTTGGGCCGGCACGGCGACGAGCGACGGTAATCCTTGGAGGGAATACTGGAGGGAGAGGGACTCGAGTATGCCTCCCACGTTGACGGTAATCGTTGCGGAATAAGCTCCCGGCGCTAAATTGGCTGGGTTCACCGAAACGGTCAGGATTGCAGGCAGCTGGGTAGAATTCGATGTCACGGTCACCCAAGGTGCGTTAGCAGACACTCTGAACGGGCCCTGCGCACCGGAGACAGAGACCGTTTGGGCCGGTGGCGGAGTCGAACCCGATGTAAACCGCAACGAGGGCGGCATGAACACCAGACTTGCCCCCGCTTGGTTCACTGTGAAAGTCGCGCCGCCTACCGTAATAGCGCCGGTTCTATTTTGAATGTTGAGATTCGGCGCGATGGTGTAGTTCACCGTGGACCCAACGACGCTGAAGGACAAAAAGGTCGAATTGCTTATTGGGGTGATTGGGCATGCCTGTCCTGTTGTTACTGTGAACGATCCAGTTGCGCCACCCGAAGAGGCTTCGACACTGGATGGCGTCAAAGAATAAGAGCATGAAACCTGCGCGAACGTATAGTGTGTGATTGTGAAGGCGACGTAGCCCGGTTGGCCTCGGCCAGGAGTGTAGATCGAACCCACCGGAACGGAAACGACATTCGGGTAAAGCGTGGTTGGAGGTGTAGGAGTGTTCACCAAATGGTTGGCGCCATCGCTGGGGTTGGAATAGTACACAAGGCTTGCGGCATAACTCGGGCCGCCCTTACCGGCCGGGTTGAAGCGAATCAACTCCGTTACGCCCGACGAATCGGTAAGTTGAACGTCACCGATGACCAAGCTGGGTGGATTCAGAAGCGGATATGTCAAGACGGAAGATAGACCGCCCGGTCCGGGATCGGCAGCGGCCGAGCCCGCCAGGGCCAACGTGCCTTGAGGACCGTTGAGGCTGCCTGTACCCAGCGTGTTGACCGCAATGGTGACTATCGTGGCCGGTCTGCCTCCAAGAGAACTCTCGGCTAAGAAAATAGCCCCAAGCGAGAACGTCACCACACCTGCCATTTTGAGAGATCGCACGACCGCCTCCTTCTGGTTATTCCCGCCCGTTTTCGAGTTTCCACGCGGTAATGCCCCCACCGCTCGGGCAACCTCCCGGGTGGGGTTCATCGGCAAAAGAACTTACAATTTCGTCTCGGCCATTTCCGTCCAGGTCAGCCAATTCGACGTGAGCACCCCTGCAACCGGGGCCGTACGCCGTGATCGTGCTCGAGTTTCGCGTCAACCCCCCGCGCCCATCGTTCAAGTACACGACCGTTTCACCCAGCGTTGTCAGCGCTACCAGGTCCGGCGCACCCGGGCCGCGGAGATGGCCGCTCGCGAGTGCCACCGCCACGTCTTTGCCAGAGTCATGAGACAAGATCCGGCGATCCCACTGGCCGCCCGGCCGCGCATAGAACACGTCGAGTTCGGAATACCAATCTGCTTCACCTTCGAGCGTTAGGTAGGCAACTGCGAGATCGTCCTTTCCATCCCGATCAAAATCGCCGGCGGCGACAGCTTGGACGTAATGATTGGGGCCGGGAATCGGGACGCGGAGCGGAACGGCGGCGCCTGTTCGCCATAGACTCACCAGGTCGTTGTGTCCTAACACCATCGATCCAGTGGCGACATCGGTGTGGCCGTCTCCATCGAAATCGCCCAGCGCCAGCGAGTCGCTGAAGTTGCCTGCGCTGAGCACCTGCTCCTGCCTACGCCAGCCGGAAGCCCCTTCGTTCAGAAAGACCATAGCTCCCCTTGGACTGGCTGCGCCTGGAGCGCCCATTCGCGGGCCTTCGGACACCGCCACCAGATCCATGAGCCCGTCACCGTTCCAGTCCACCGCTCGGATCGCTCGCGACGAGAAACCGGAAGAAGCTCGAGCATTGAACCCTAGACCAACACTGGCGTCGGAGAAGGAGCCACGGCCATTGCCGGTAAGCACGAGAAGACCGCGGTAGTGGACGGCAACCGCCAAGTCCAGATGCCCATCCCGGTTGAAATCGGCGACCTCAACGTCACCGTAGTCGTAAGGAAGCTCCGGGAACCGGGCCTCGGTCCAGCGTGTCCACGATCCTTTCCCATCGCCCAGAAAAATCACAGGCGGGCCAGGCTGCTTTCGAGGAGGACCGTGTACGATGTCGGGATGGCCGTCCGCATTGAGATCCGCAACGCGGAAGCCTTCGCGCCACTCCCCGGACTTGGGCAATCCTTCGTCAAATGACAAAAAGCGTAAAGAAGGCGCCTGGGTATGAACCGCCGGCTCATCTGCGAAGCCGCCGGACAAAGCGGCCAACGATACACACAACGCAAGTGCTCTGAACCACGCGCGATTCATTGGCGCAGATCCGTCAAGGAATTAAGTGCGCGGGGTGTGTGCCTGAATCCAGCTGTTGCGCATTGTGCATCAGGTTGAAAATCTGGCTCCCGTTCTGCTCGACCACCTGTACCCAGGCTTGGGCCGCCGTCGCATCCGTCAGCCCGCTCACTTGCCCCGTGACGGTTGCATTGAGATCCAGGTACAGCCAGCCCGATGCGAAAGTAACGGGCAGGGCGCCGCCACCGACGCTAACAATTTGTGTTGCGGTTCCAAATGCAGTGGTGCTGGACAGATCTTGAGGATGTTCCTGTTCGTCGAAAGCGATGATGCCTTCCTGTGGGAGCGGAAAGAACGCGGGAGGAACGCCGCAGGTGAAATACCCGGGGGCGGTCTTTGAATCGCGCCAGACAATCAACGAAGTTGACCCGGGGGGCGGGCTGGCGGGCGGCATTCCCCAGGCAGGCGACGACGGGCTGGAAACCGGCCCTAAAGTAAAATTCCCATTCACAAAGCGAGCGCCGAAGTTTGTGGCTAGAGGCTGACGATTATCGGCGGCTGTAAAACCGTCGTACGTTCCATAGAAGGTGTAATTTCCCGACGTAGTAACAAGCGGATCCGTAAAGCTGGCATGAATAGGTACCAGATTCTGACCGCGCGCGATGGCGTGTAGTTGGTCGACGTAGAATGCCTCGCCGGTGAGTTGGGTCTGGTTGGTCGTATCACCGCCTAAATATCCACTGTCCGCTGCGAACTTCGTAGTGCAGTTGTTGACAGTGTCAATCGTGACATAGCCACGCGCGATGTTATCGCTATGATTCAGCCCGGCGCACATGCCGCCGACGTTAGCCGAAGCCTGCCCGGTGAGCGATGTCTGCAAATTATTGATTTGCGCGACAGTAAGAGCCGCTGGTGGGAGTCTGGCGTAGGAGTTAATGGGAGGAGTGTAAACCCCGGTATTGCAACTGGCGAAATTGATGTCCTGGGAAAACGTGCCCTTCGGGCTGATTGTGTCCGTCGGATCCTGTCCGGCGCTGGCCGTTTGTGGCAGGGTCCCGTTCAAGACATTCCTCATGTCGATAAGCTGGACATCCAGGCCCGTCAGATAGACATTAAAGTTGAACACCGGGACGCCCAGGTCGCTCCAGATAATGACGTGGCCCAGCACAGCCGTGGGGCCCGAGATCTGCGGGTTGCCTGAGCTAGTGAAGAAAGCGCCCATATTGTCGATAGTGAAAATGGTGTCCATACCCGTGGGGTTGGCCAGATCCACCTCAAAATAGGGTAGGAGGAGCGTCGCTCCGGCGGTGTCGGAGACCGTAGCAAGCGAATCAGTGAAAAAAACCGTTTGCGCAGACGCTCCGTTTCCTCCCCCCAAGACCGCTGCGATGGACAAAAGACCCGTCAAGGACACAATTCTTCCCAAGTTCATTCTCATACGCAAATTTCTCCACTCCCACTGCTGTTGGCGTGGCAGGCCGGTCCAGCGAGTCACGCCGCCGCTTGTTGCGCGCGAATGTTGCTGGGCTTATGTTTTGAGAAAGGAGTCGATTTCCCGCGGGGAACCTGCTGAACAGCAAGCACACCCAACGCTCGGCGTCGGCAGAGGCAAACGCTTTACCGACAGATGCGACATAAGTCTATATCGAACTTTAGAACAAGTCCAGTAGAAATTGCGACTATTTCTACTGTAAGGTCGGGAGTTCTGCTATCGCAAGGTAACAGTCTACTGTCACAGAAATAGGCTAGTCGGACCGCAAAGCCGTCATCGGATCGATGGCCGACGCACGCCTCGCAGGTAGCATGCAGGCTACAGTGGCGGCGCAGGCTAGAATCACAATCACGCCAGCGACAATCCTCGGATCGCCGGATGTTTGCGTTGTCCATGAGGACATCGCGCGCGACAAAACGAAACTTAAAACCACCCCCACCACCAGCCCGCAACCGACGGTGATGGCGGTGGAACGTAGCACCAGACGGATCACGTCTCCTGGCTGCGCGCCGAGCGCCATGCGAATTCCGAACTCATTGGTGCGCTGCGCCACGACGTGCGAGACCACGCTATACAATCCGAACGCGGAAAGCGCCAGCGCGAGAATGGAAAACGATCCCAGCAGAATCATGGTCAGCTGCGCGCTCACCCACTCCGGCTCGTTCTTGATCCACTGATCCAGATTGCGCACATTTCCGATCACCTGTTGATCGGGATCCACCTCGTGCACTTTCCCGCGAACGGCCCTGAGAGTTGCCAGCGGCTCGCCGCGCGTGCGCACTAATATTTGAGTCCACATCCCCATCTGGATGGAATAGGGCACATAGATTCCGGGCTTCACAGGCTTGTCCAGCCCGTCATCGCGAACATCGGGCACCACACCAACAATTTGCAACCAGCCGTCGCTACCGTCCACGGCCACTTGATACGGCGGCTGCGCTTTGAGCTGAGGTACCCGAATCTGTTGGCCTACGGCATTTCCTTTTGGCCAATAGCGCTGAGCCAGCGTTTGGTTTACCAGCGCCAGACGCGCTCCGCGCATGATTTCGTCATGCGTCCAAACTCGGCCGGAAACCAAGGGAATATGGAGTACGGAAAAGTAGCCTGGGTCGATAAAATTGGTGCGGGCCTGCTGCTCTTGCAATTGCGATTGGCCGAAAACTTCGAATCGCGTGTCCCATCCATTCGAAGGGGGTGTCGCGTTGGTGGAAATGCCCGCCGACGTTACGTCTGCGAGCGACCCGATCTTTTCGCGCAGTTGTTCGAAATATTGCACGCGATTAGCCCACCCCATGTGCGTGTTGTCATGCACCGGAATGCCCACCGACATGGCATGATGCGGATCGTACCCGAGGTTGGTTTGCATCAGATGCACGAAGGCCGCGAGCGCTTCGCCCGCACCTGTTAAGAGAATCAGAGTGAGTGCTACCTGCGCGGCAACCAGGATGCCGTGCGTGCGTTTACTGCGGGTTCCGCTGGTTGTACGCCGGGCCCCCGACAAGGCCGGCGCCAGATCAGGGTTCGAAAGCTGCAGGGCAGGCGACAGGCCGAAGAGCACCCCGGTGCCCAGAGCAACCGCCGTACTGAACACGAGGACGAGCACGTTGATCCCGATGGTGACTTCGCTAGGGAAGTTATCTTTGGGAAGCCAGGCCACGATCAATTTCACCAGCAGCGCGGCGAGCAAAACGCCCGCCACTGCGCCGCAGAAAGATAGCGCTAACGATTCGGTAAGCAGCAGTCGAGCGATCCTGCTTCGGCTGGCGCCCACAGATGCACGCACCGCCAGTTCCTGCCGCCGCTGGGTTCCACGCGCAAGCAGCAGAATGGAGACATTCGCGCAACCGATGAGCAACATCAGCGCCACGCCGCCAAACAACAACTTCAACGTGAATCCCATTTGTTTTTCCACCCAGCTGTTCAAACCTTGGACGTTGACTCGAAATCCTAGTGGAAAACGCTCGGGAGCTTCCTTGGCAAACTGCTCGACGATAGGCTGAAGTTCCGCGTTGGCTGCCTGTTTGCTGACTCCGGGCCGAAGCTTCATAGAGAGCCAGTAGTTCAAACCGCCAGATTCCACCACCTTCAATGGAAGATAAACTTCGCCGCCTTGCCATGTGAATCGTGGTGGCATGACACCCACAATGGTGTAGGTCTTGTGAACCAATCTTAGGGTGCGGCCCAGAATGTCGGAGCGGCCGTTGTAATGTCGCTGCCAGAATTTGTAGCCCAGCACCACCACGGGTTGGGGGTCTTGTCCCTCCGGCGCATCGGAAGGGATCAAGGGACGTCCCAGCAGGGCTGGAACTCCGAAATGCGCTGTCGCGTTCGGAGTCAGATAAATCCCGGACACATCCTCTGGAAGATCTTCGTCGGTAGTGGTGAGGTTCCATCCGGCCGTTGCCACCAGGCTCTCGAAGCAGTTAAGCTGGCGAACCTGCTGAAACTGGTGCGCGGACAATCCGATGCCCCGATCGTTTCCCGCACGGTCCGTGACAGTCAGGTAAACCAAGCGGCTCGAATCCCGATAAGGATACGGATTCATGAGAATCGCGTAGACGACGCTGAACACCGCTGTAGTGGCGCCGATCCCGAGCATCAGTGACACGATCGCGGTGCAGGCGAAGACCGGGCTCTTCCGAAATTGGCGAAACGCGAAAGTCAGATCCTGCCGGAACATTCGGTTCGGTCGCTCTCGTGTTATGACGCACGAGTTTGGATTTAGTTGGGACTATTTTGGGTGTGAAACTACGCACACACTCTGACCGGGAGGCATCAGGTTTCTTTCAGTAGCTGTTTGCGGATAGCCTGCAACTCGCGCCGGCGTTTCGGGCTCGATTTCGGGTAAGACATTTTGAGCCCTTCGAGTGCATCCACCACGATGCGGGAAATAATCAGCCCGGTGTTCTCTTTGTCATCGGCAGGGACGATGTACCAAGGTGCGGTGCGGGTACTGGTGGCGCTGAGGCAATCCTCATAGGCTTGCATATACTGTTTCCAGTATTTCCGCTCGTGGATGTCGTCAGCGCTAAATTTCCAGTTCTTCTCCGGATCGTCGATCCGTTTGAGGAAGCGCTTCTTTTGTTCTTCCTTGGACAGATGCAGGAAGAACTTAATTACGCGCGTGCCGTTGCGGTGGAGATGGTCCTCCAGATTTTGAATGGAACGATATCGGTCGCGCCAGAAATGTTTCTTGCCGACCAACTCCTCTGGAAGATTCTCACCCTCCAGAATCTCGCGGTGCACGCGAACGATGAGCACCTCTTCGTAATAAGACCGATTGAAAATGCCGATATGGCCGCGCTCCGGCAGCCGGCGGATTCCATTCCACAAGAAATCATGTTGGAGTTCTTCCGTGCTCGGATGTTTGAAACTGAATACCTGGCAGCCTTGAGGATTCACACCCGACATGACGTGCTTAACCGCGCTGTCCTTACCCGCCGCATCCATGGCTTGAAAAATCAGCAATAGCGCATAGCGGTTGGACGCATACAGAAGATTCTGCCGCTCGCTGAGTTTCTCAATGTCCTCCGTAAGAAGCTTCTCATACTCCTTTTTGGAGCTATAGACAGGCTCACCTTTGGTGGGCCACTGGGTAAGATCGACAGGCCTGCCAGGGCGCACGCGAAAGTCGTCGGGGTTGGTCTTCATCGTCTACTTACTATTTGCACATATCTGCAGGTTGATCGAAGCCTCCATCCGCGACCCCGACCCGCCCGCATACCAGCCAGCCACCGGCGACGCAAGATCGTGATCGAACCCGGCAGCGACAGCGATGTGCTGGTTCGAAACGGCCAAACCACGCGAAGGATCGTACCCGCGCCACCCGATACCCGGCAAATAAACTTCGGCCCACGCGTGCATGTAGGAATCCTGATTATTTAAGGCGCTGGAGGCCGACGCGCATTCGTACCCGCTGACGAACCTGGCCGCAATTCCCATCACTCGGCACGCGTCGCAGAACAGCACTGCCAGATCGCGGCAAGATCCTTGTTGCGAACTAAGCGTCTGGCTGGAGGCCCAGGGAGGACCGTATTGGCGGGTTACCTGTTGACAGGTCTTAAAGACTTGCTGGCTCAAAGCCGTGAGGAACGATAACGTGTTCCACTGCGCGCCCGCGGCTATCCATTTGGCATACTGCTTCACCGCTTCCGCCACGTGTGCGTCGTTGCGGTAACTGCTTAACGCCGAGCACAAAGGTTCCACATACCAGAGAGGTAGATTCAGCGCTTCATTGGTCAGAACGTAATCGAACGGATTCTCTCGAAGCATTTCCACGCTAAACCGGCTGGTGACGCTCAATTCACCGGTGGGCGTGTTAAACCATGCGTTCAACGCGAGAGTGCCATCCTGATCCAGACACTCCGTGGTTCCGGCGGGCAGGGGTGCAATCTGAATGTCGAAGGCAATCAGACGTTGCGCGCCGTTCTCGCGGGGCCGGAGCCGGAAAATATGCGGCTCCAGATATACCGGAAAGTCGTACCGATAGATGGTGGAATGCGTGACGTTAATTTTCATGCGAGAAATGCAGCGGGTCGCGCAGGTTTTGCAGCTCGCGGTAATAATACAGAGGAACCGGGTGCTGGCCCGAGAACTTCAGCGCCTTCAGGAATTCAATCTCCTGCTCGGTGGCGTCGCCACTCAGCGACTTGTTGTGAAGGAACTGTTCGAAGCCTGGCTCCAGGGCGGAGTATTGCCGAGGCTCTTGTTCCACAAAATCAAAGCGCTTGCGGCTACCCGGCGCCAGCCGATGGTTCAGGACAACGTCCATGCCAAAGGTTTTGAGATCCATATCCCAGGACGCGATGATGGGGTCCAGGAACGCGACGCAATTTTCGACCGAAATATTGAAGACCTCAGTGTCGAGAAATTCCAGAGTCGCCACTCGCATTTGTTCGTAAGTGCGCCCACTGGCTTGAGCCATCAGCCGCAGCCATTCCTCGTTTCTCAGCTCCTCTTTGGCGATGCTCTGGGCAACGTCGAGAAGTTTTTGCGTGACCAGGCGTTCTAGCTCGCCGAATGGTTCCTTCTCAAAAATTCTGCGTACTTCCTTCCGGCTGTCCGGCTCGCATTTGCGGAGGATTAATTCGCGGCACTCCTTGAAGAGCGGCCTCGGCGTTTGAGACACGCGCTTCTTCAGCTCCTCCTGACGCTGTAATTCCGCGAGCCTGGATAGTTCGCCGGCCGGCAGCTTCAAGAATTCGCCGATCTTGTCGTAAATGTCGGTTCTGCCCGGGGCCGGAGGCGCCTTCTTTCGCGTCAGCAGTTGCGATACGTAGGATTCAGTGACCTGAGTAGCGGAAGCCAAGTCTCGCTGGTCGAGACCCAACTCACTCAAGCGCTGTTTGATGACGAGGGAAACGTCCAAAGCACTCCGTATTAACTATTAACAGTCAACTACGCTCCTATTTTGCCATGGCGTTGGTTGACTCGCAACGAATACTTAACCGATAATGGTGAATGAGGGGCTAGAGATGGACAAGCGATTAGCAAAGCGACACAAGCGGCAGGTTGCCCGCGCGAAAGAACACGTGAAGCTTTCCGAGCCAGACTTGCGGACGCCCGAACAGATCCAGGCTGCCCGGGAAGCGAGTCGCGCTACCCGAGGTGGGGGCAGCGACAGCAATGTGCGGAACTCTACTCCCGCGCTCCGGAGCACCCACGTCCAGGGTACCGGCAGCGCGGCGAAAACCGACGTTTAGGAACGAGGCTTAGATCTTATGTTCTCCATGCGCTGTCCCCATTGCAGATCTGTCGATTTTAGGGGCGTCGGGGTCCGCAATGTCATGGAGCAGGCTATCCACTGGATCTTGTGGCCCTACCGCTGCACGCTTTGCGGCCACCACTTTTTCCTGCTGCGGTGGCTGGCTCCTATCGGTGGAACCGCGTAAGATAAGTCCGAAATTGGGTGCCATGTATTCGCGGGCTTTGGCACTATCCTGTGCAGAACGACATGGACTGGCCGCGGATACCGAAACTGCGATTCCTGCATTCCCAAAGCGCTATAAATCGGGCAAAACTTGCCGCATTCCGTAGTTGGCCGACTGATGAGATAAAGTCGACGCTTCATCCCGGACAACCGGGCGCATTGAAAACGCGGCCAGATGGAACGGTCCTGGATGGTCATCATCGGCTGTCCATTCTGGGCGAACGCGGTGAGTAACATCGATCTGCTACCAAGAGAGATAATAGAGAAAGAACCATGAGCCCAGATCTGTTCTGGATACCCGGTCCCTGGCGCGGTCGGCTAGCCATCGTCACTCGGCCAAGAGGAGGAGACTGGCTTGACGACGAAATAAGTGGCTTGCGGCAGTCTGGTATCGACGTCATGATCTCTCTATTGGAGCTCGACGAGGCTGCTCAACTGAATTTGGCCGCCGAACGTGAGGTGGCCGAGGCGCATAACATCCGCTATGTCTCGTTCCCGGTCCCAGATCGCGGCGTTCCGGCATCTCTGCCCGCGTTTTTTTCGCTAATGTCGCGCGTTTCTAGCGTACTGGACGAAGGAAAGAACGTCGCGGTGCATTGCCGTCAAGGGATTGGACGTTCTGGTTTGATTGCAGCCGGAATATTGGCGACTTCTGGTATGCATCCAGATGAGGCTATCAAAATCGTCAGTACTGCCCGCCGGCTTGCCGTCCCAGAGACAATGGACCAACGTCTGTGGGTTGAGCAGTTACCAACCAACCCGTCAGTAGTTATTCGCTAGACCCTACCGGCGGCGACGCGCTTTGCGGCGTGTCTCCACCATTTTGATCTCGGGCGAGAAAGCTTGCTCCAGCAACTCTGCGAGCTCTTCCTGATGGCGCTTCAATGAACCCGACGCCGGACTAGCGCTGGCCGCACGACCTGCGTATCGTAACACCCGTCGCGTCGATTCGAGCACTGGCTGCATTTGCTCCTGCACAAAACGCCATGCGCCCATGTTCCGCGCCTCTTCCTGCACCCACACCACGTCGGCGGTTTCCGGATAACGCGCCAGGATATCGCGCACCTGTCCAGCTTGGAACGGATACATCTGTTCCAGACGAACGATGGCTACATTCTGGATCTTACGCTCCTCGCGCGCGGCCAAAACGTCATAGTAAACCTGGCCGGAGCACATCAGCACGCGGCTGACGCGCGATAGCTCAATGCCCGTAGTGTCGTCGAGCACTTCGCGGAATGAACCGCTCATCAAATCGTTGATACTGGAAACGGCCTTGGGATGGCGCAACATGCGCTTGGGAGTAAAAACGATCAGCGGCTTGCGCATCCCTCGCCGATCTAACCCGCCGTGCATTTGGCGACGCAGCAGATGGAAATATTGCGCGGGCGTACTGGCGTTCACTACTTGCAGATTGTCTTCGGCGCATAACGTGAGGAAGCGCTCGATACGGGCACTGGAATGTTCGGGGCCCTGGCCTTCGTAACCATGCGGCAACAGCAACACCAAACCGCTGGGCTGTCCCCATTTGGATTCCGCGCTGGCGATGAATTGGTCAATCAGGATCTGCGCGCCATTGACGAAATCGCCGAACTGCGCCTCCCAAAGCACCAGGGTCAGCGGGTCCGCCACGCTGTAGCCGAATTCAAATCCCATCACGGCGTATTCGCTCAGCGAGCTGTCGAAAACATCAAACCGCGCCTGATTGGGCGACAGATGCTGGAGCGGAATATATCGCTCGCCACTTTCGCTGTCGTACAGCTCCAAGTGCCTCTGGCTGAAAGTGCCTCGGCCGCTATCCTGGCCGCTGAGCCGGACGGGCGTGCGTTCCAGCACCAAAGTGCCGAATGCCAGCGTCTCCGCGGTGGCCCAATCCACGGGCGCGCCTCGCAGCACTTCCTGACGCTTCTTGAGGAAACCTTCCAGTTTCGGATGCACGTGGAACTCGTCCGGAAAGGTGGTGATGCCGTGTATAACGCGCTCCAGCGCGCCGCGATCCACAGCCGTGTTCGGCCGCGGCGCGACCATCTCGTCCGGATCCACTGCGCTCAGTTCCTGAACTTCATACTGCTCTCGATTTTTCTTCGAAGCGTCGTAGATGTCGTTCAGGCGCTGATTGATGCCTTTGTGAATCTGCTCCACGTTGGCGTCGTCGATCAATTTATCGCGAACCAAGGTCTCCGCATACGACGTGGCCACCGATGGATGATTGCGGATTTTGCGATAGAGAATGGGCTGCGTGTAGCTAGGATCGTCTCCCTCATTATGACCATGCCGGCGATAGCAGAACATGTCGATCACGACATCGCGCTTGAATGCCTGCCGGTAATCGTAGGCCATTTGAGCAACACGAATGCAAGCGTCTGGGTCGTCGCCATTCACGTGGAAAATGGGCGCTTGCACCATGCGCGCCACGTCGGTGGAATAGGGCGTGGAGCGTGCTTCGTTCGGATTGGTGGTAAACCCGATCTGATTGTTGATCACCAGGTGGATTGTGCCACCGGTGGTGTAGCCTTCCAACTGCGAAAGATTGAGCGTCTCAGCCACCACGCCTTGTCCAGCGAATGCCGCGTCGCCGTGGATCAAAATGGGAATCACGCGCTCGCGGGCGGTATCGCCAAGACGGTCCTGCTTGGGACGCACCAAGCCCTCTACCACCGGGTCTACAGCTTCTAAATGGCTGGGATTGAATGCCACCGATACTACAATTTCGCGCCCCGACGAGGACTTGCGCACACCGCTTGCGCCCAGATGATATTTCACGTCGCCGGAGCCCTGCGTACTGTCCGGATCGATGCCCTCAAATTCGGAGAACACCTGCACCATCGATTTGCCGACGATATTCGCCAGCACGTTCAGACGCCCACGATGAGCCATACCGATCACGGCTTCATGAACATTCATGGCCGCGGCGCGGTCCAGAATCTCGTCCAGAATCGCGATCGCCGATTCGCCGCCTTCCAGCGAAAAACGCTTGTGGCCGATGAAGCGCGTGTGCAGAAAGCGCTCGAACTCTTCGGCTTCAATGACACGCTGCAGCGCGCGCAGCTTGGTTTGCGGATCCAGCGGCCAGCGGTTGCCAGTGGGCTCCATCCGAAGCTGCAGCCAGCGTTTCTGCTCCGGAATCTGGATGTTCATGTACTCGCATCCGATTTTTCCGCAATACGTCTGGCGCAGCGTTTCCAGGATCTCCCGCAGCGTGGCCATCTTCTGGGGCTGGTCGTCCTCCGACATCAAAGTGCCGGTCAGGAATTCGCAGTCGAGATCCCAAATAGTGAGGCCGTAAGTGGCTGGGTCCAGCTCAGAATGATAAACCGGCTCCGAACCAAGCGGATCGAAATCGGCGATCAAATGGCCGCGCACTCGATACGCATTGATGAGCTGCAATACCGCTGCTTCTTTGACCACTCCATCATGCTGCGCGCCCCGCAGGCCGGGGACAGTTACCGTCCGGTCCGGTTCCCAGTGAACCGGCTTGTGAGGAATCTTTAGGTCGCTAAAAATCTTCTCGTAAAATCCGTCTTCGCCCTCCAGCAGCGCCTGCAGACGGCCTAAGAAACTGCCAGACTCGGCGCCCTGAACAACGCGATGATCGTAGGTGCAGGTGACCATCATCACCTTGCTCAAGCCCAGCATTGCGCGTAGTTGCTCGGTGACGCCGTGATACTCCGCCGGATAGTCGATAGCGCCCGTCGCGATGATGGCGCCCTGGCCTGGCATCAAACGCGGCACCGATCCCAAAGTGCCCACCGTACCTGGGTTCGTCAGCGAAATCGTGGTGCCTTCAAAGTCTTGCACCGTTAGCTTATTCTTACGGGCGCGAGCGATGATGTCGTCGAACGCCGCCAGGAATTGCGCAAAGTCCATCGAACTCGCGTCTTTGATATTCGGAACTTTCAACGACCGCGTGCCATCTTTGCCCGCCACATCCACGGCGATGCCGATGTTCACCTGATCCCGCACCACGCGGAATGGCTGGCCGTTGGTTTCGGCGTAAGCGTGATTCAACGACTGATTGCTGCGCAGCGCCTTCACGATGGCCCACGCGATCATATGCGTGTAAGAAACTTTACTCTTGCCGAGCAAGGCGCGATGCTCGTTCACCACCCGGCGATTTTCGTCGATCACCTTCACCGGCATCACGCGCTGAGAAGTTGCCAGCGGAATGCTGAGGCTGGCATTCATGTTCTCGGCGATGCGCGCAGCTGCGCCGCGCAACGGGACCAATGTCTCACCCGCGATGGGTTGGTGTTCCGGAACGCTGGGCGTCGAGCTCGACCCAGTCACACCCGCGGTCAACCCGCCATTCTGCACAGCAACCGATTGTTGCGGTTGCGTGTGTGAGCCGTTCGCAAGCGGCAAGCCGGGGGGCGGTAAACCGGGTGTTGGAGCGGATGCTCCGGAACCGCTATCGCCGTTGGTGTCGAAGACTTCCTTCCAACTCTGGTCAACGTTCTTGCGATCACTCAAATACTGCTGGTACAGTTCGTCTTCGAGCCAGCTGTTAATGCCTAGTTCAGTTGCGCGTGATTCGGACATGAAAGATAGTAATGAGGGCTTTCATCTTCATCATAGCGTGACTGAGACCCGGAGGCAGGATTACCGGTACTGCCCGCGGTTAAGTGGCCCAGACTCAGCAAGTTCTCGTCGTCGTAGACCCCCTGCGATGGCCGTAAATATGTGTAATTCGCGCAACCAACCAGGGCACCCCTACATCGGATTAAGTGATGAGAGAGAGGCTTATGAAAAGAACATTCCGAAACATTGCTTTGGCGTCCGCTCTGGCTATCGGGGCGCTCCCCATTTTTGCGGGGAGTGGCAATCCGCCAGTGCAGGATTTGGCCAACCAAGTACGTCACCAACTTGTCACAATTCCGTATTACAACGTCTTCGACGATCTGAACTACTCGGTGGATAGCGCCACCGGTGTTGTCACGTTGTCGGGTGAAGTGACGCAGCCCGTGGTGAAGAACGATGCCGTGGGTTCGGTGAAACACATTGCTGGGGTAACGCAGGTGATCGACAACATCCGCGTCCTTCCGCTGTCGACTTTCGATAATCGGATCCGTTTGGCGGAGTATAGGACCATCTACGGATTCGGCGGCCTATACCGCTATGCGATGGGAACGCAGCCTTCCATTCACATCATTGTGGATAACGGGCACGTGACATTGGTCGGCGTGGTGGATAATCAGGGCGATAAGAACATCGCGAACATTCGAGCCAATACGGTTCCGGGTGTATTCTCGGTAACGAATAATCTTCGCGTAGCCGAAAAAAGCTAATCTTGCCAGCGCAGGAGCAGCAAAGGCCGCCGTCTTAACCGACTGGCGGCCTTTCTTTTGTAACTCCCCATTCTCCAGCCATTCGGTACACTAGTCAGACATGTGCGCGGAAGCCGCCCGAGCGCCACTCAAGGCCGCAGAACTCCCCGAAGTAACCGATCCAGCACTCTATCTGAACCGTGAACTCAGCCATCTGGAGTTTCAACGGCGCGTTCTGGAGGAAGCGCGCGACCGCCGCAACCCACTGCTAGAGCGCGTAAAGTTCTTGTCGATATTCGGATCCAACATCGACGAGTTTTTCATGGTTCGAGTCGCCGGTGTAATGCAGCAAATTGAAAATGGCGTGCAGGACACTGGCATGGATGGCCGGGGCCCCTCCGAAACGCTGGACGCGATCCGTGCATCCGTCGGCCGCTTGATCAGCGGCGCGTATGATTACTTACGGGAGGATTTGCTCCCTGCGCTCCGGGAGAATCACGTACGTCTATTGCAGCTCAATGAACTCAACGAGGATCAACGCGCTCAATTGGACACGTTTTTCGCCGAAAAGGTCTTTCCGGTTCTAACGCCTCTGGCTTTCGATCCCGGGCGGCCGTTCCCCCATATTTCGAACTTGAGCCTGAACATTGCGGTTGCGGTTCGCGAACCCGGCGGTGGTCCGGAGCACTTCGCTCGCATCAAGGTTCCCGACAGCTTGCCCCAACTTCTTCCCGTGACCCTGCTTGCGGCGCCCGCGATCAGTGGCCCACGTGTGTCTGGATTCGTGTGGTTGGAGCAGCTGATCATTGCCAACCTCCATCACTTGTTTCCGGGTCTCGAGATTCTGCGAGCGCATCTTTTTCATCTCACTCGCGATGCCGAGGTCGCCATTAAAGAATTAGAAACGGACGACCTACTCGAAACTATTGAGGAAGCAGTGTGGCAGCGGCGTTTTCGAGATGCTGTACGTCTGCAAGTGGACGCTCGGATGCCGAGCGCGATGATTGATTTTCTGGCTGCTAAGCTCGAGCTTGATGCGGCCGATATCTTCCGCGTGCAAGGACCGCTGGATCTAAGCCGCCTAAGACATCTGTTGGCACTGGACCGGCCGGATCTAAAGGACAAGCCCTTTCTTCCACACACCCTGCCCGGCTTTGCATCCAAGGAGGATGACGTTTTCGATGTCATCCGGCAACAGGATCACCTGGTGCACCACCCCTACGAGTCCTTCCAGCCGGTGGTGGAGTTTCTGCGGAAGGCCGCGCGGGATCCGGATGTGTTGGCCATCAAGATGACCCTGTACCGTCTGGGCCGGAATTCACCCATTGTCGAGGCGTTGCTCGAAGCCGTGGAGCACGGCAAGCAGGTGGCCGTGGTTGTGGAACTAAAAGCCCGTTTCGATGAAGAGAGCAACATCGAATGGGCGCGAGCATTGGAACGCGAAGGTGTACACGTCGTGTATGGATTGCTGGGGCTGAAAGTGCACTCCAAGGTGATCCTGGTGGTTCGCCGCGAAGGCGATTCGATCCGGCGATATTGCCACTTGGCTACCGGCAACTACAATCCCGCCACAGCGCGCCTTTATACCGACCTCGGCTTGTTTACCTCCGATGAGGAGATTGGCGCGGATGCAACGGATCTGTTCAATTATCTGACTGGCTATTCGCGTAAGAAGTCTTTTCGCAAGCTATTGGTGGCTCCGCTCAATTTGCGCCAGCGCATCGAGGAAATGATTCTGCGCGAGATCGACATTCAGCGCCGTGGCGGCCGGGGCCGGATGATTCTGAAGATGAACGCGCTTGAAGACGGGCCCATTATCAAGTTGCTTTATCAGGCTTCACAAGCGGGAGTGGTCACGGATTTGATCGTACGCGGTGCCTGTTGTCTTCGGCCCCACATCCCCGGCGTCAGCGAGAACATTCACGTCCGCAGCGTTCTGGGGCGGTTTCTGGAACACAGCCGCGTTTTCTACTTTCGTAACGACGGTGCGGAGGAATGCTACCTGGGCAGTGCGGATTTGATGCCGCGCAACCTGAATCGCCGCGTCGAGGTGCTTTTTCCCGTGAACCGGCCGGAAATCATCAAGCGAATCCGCTATGAAATCCTGCATTCGTATTTGCACGATGAAATCGGCTCCCGGCGCATGTCAAAGGACGGCACTTACTCAGCCAAGTCCCGAAGAGCTGGCGCGGACTGCCAGGCATGGTTTCTGAATCAACGAACCATTCCGGCATTGCGTTAGTGTCTCCACTAAAGACGCGATAATGAAGTCGCCGCATGAATGTTCTCCTGGTCTCCACCTACGAGCTTGGCCACCAGCCGTTTGGCTTGGCATCGCCCGCGGCGTGGCTTGCCGAACGCGGTCACCGCGTCACCTGTGCCGACCTTTGCATTGAAGCTCTCGACGCAACCGCCGTCCGTGAAGCGCATCTGGTCGCTTTTTATTTGCCCATGCACACGGCAACGCGTCTGGCCGCCAAGGTCATCGAGAAGGTCCGAAAACAGAATCCCGCCGCGCACCTCTGCTGCTACGGACTATACGCGCCTCTGAACGAATCGTACTTGCGAAGTCTGGGCATCGGGACCATTCTAGGCGGCGAGTTCGAAGCTAGCCTCCTCTCATTGGCCGACGGCCTTCCTCCCGGCCCCCTCGTCTCGCTCGATCGGCTGCAGTTCCGCGTACCTTTACGATCCGGCTTGCCCCCTCTCGAGAAATACGCCCGCCTGCAAGTCGGCGAAGCTTCGAAGCGTGCGGGTTACACCGAAGCCAGCCGGGGCTGCAAACATCTGTGCCGTCACTGCCCCGTTGTGCCGGTCTATCAAGGAAATTTTCGTGTAGTGCAGTCCGATGTCGTGCTCTCAGATATTCGCCAGCAAGTAGCCGTCGGAGCCGAACACATCTCCTTCGGCGATCCCGATTTCTTCAACGGTCCAACGCACGCCATGCGAATTGTGAACACCTTGCATCGGGAGTGGCCAGCCATCACCTACGACGCCACTATCAAGATCGAGCACCTGCTCAAGCATCGAGATCTGTTGCCGCAACTCCGCGAAACCGGCTGTCTGTTCGTCACCAGCGCCGTGGAATCGGTGGATGACGCAGTGCTCGCAAAGTTGGACAAGGGCCACGCGCGCGCCGATTTCATCCAGGTGGCGCGCGAATTTCGATCTATCGGTCTGACGCTCGCCCCCACCTTCATTCCTTTCACCCCCTGGACCACGCGCGAATCGTATCGCGAGCTCCTGGAGCTGTTGTTCGAATTGGATCTGTTGGAGCACGTCGCACCATTGCAGTTGGCGCTGCGCCTGCTAATTCCCCGTGGATCTCGAATGCTGGAGCTCGACGATGTGCAAGCCGTGGTCCGCGCCTTCGATGAGCCTGCGCTCTTGTATCGGTGGCAGCATCCCGATCCGGAAGTGGACGCCCTGGCCGCGCAGGCCATGCGCATCGCGGCATCTCGCGGATCCCGCCGCGACATCTTCGGCTACCTGTGGAACCTGGTCAACGAACGCCCGTTCTTCGAAAATCCCGACCTGCTGCCCCGCACCGCCATCCCGTACTTAGACGAACCGTGGTTCTGTTGAGCGGAGCCAACTGAAGAGCAGGTTGCTCTTGTATAATACGGATAAACTATTGATATTACTGTACATTGTGACCATGATGACCCCTGTGCAGATCGCTCTTCTTCATTTCAAGAAAGCCACACTGGATAAAGTGCCATCGTGAGGACGGGATCAATGGTTACGACGTCCTCAAGCGCAAGATGTGCGTTTGTCTTTGATGCGCCAGCGGCGGATCATCTTCTTCGCCCGTTCATTTGCAGTCCCTTCACAAACGGTTTTTGAGATCAAGGGAGGACAAACGGGAAGGCGTGAAGAGCGTGGGACAATGTGAAAGGATTTCTCACTAGGAGTGGTGACTAATGAGATCCCGTCCCACAACTTGCGCTGTTACTCTGCTCTTAGGTCTGATGACAAGTTGTATGAAGACCGTGAGCATGGGTGATCCTGCCCTGAAGCCTTTTGCCAGCATGTATTCGGTTGATCGGAGTCGGTACGGCTTTTCACCCCTTCCAAGAACCGGCCCCGTTTCTCTCGAAGGTAAGTCGCTCCACGGCGACTACGACGCCATGCTGCATTTTGGAGGGAACCCCTCTCGGACAATTGCTTTCCGTTGGGACGGCAAGGCGTATCAGTGGCTAGGTGAACAAGAGAACTTTGAAGGACCCATGATGTGGGACACCCCAGACGGTCGCTTTCACGAAGAAGTCACCATCACTTTTTATAGAGAGGCGGGAGACGGGGTTTATAAGGGACTAACGATCGGCTATATCGGACCGGATCTCAAACTAATGACGCCAAGAGGGCATAGACCAAACTGGAGCCTCACCTTGGCAGAGGTGAATCCGCTTCTTATGAAATGGGGATTCCGCCAATAGAGAGCCCCTTCCGCTTGTCGGCGAGTGCTCAATCATGGTACTGAACTCATTCGGGTCCAGAGTATACGCTTGTGTATAAATAAATCGTGCACGAAATTCTAGAGAACCTAGCCCCCGGCAAACTCGTGCTCGACATTGGGTCCGGTCGCGGCAGCTTCGATTCAGCCATGGGGCCTTTCATCGCCATCCGCACCGATCTCGACCGTCCTTCCGGCCAAGCCCCGAATTTCGCGCAGGCCGATGCTGCCCACCTTCCTTTTCCCGATCGCACCTTCGACGCCGTCATCTCCAATCACAGCCTCGAGCATTTTCACGATCTCTCCGGATCGCTGGCCGAAATTGGACGCGTCTTGAAGCCCACCGGTGCGCTCTGCGTCGCCGTCCCCGACGCCTCCACGTTCTGCGATCGCCTCTATCGCTGGCTATCTCGCGGCGGCGGCCACGTCAACCCCTTCACTTCCCCCGACGATTTGGCCGCGACCATCGAGCGCGCCACGCACCTGCGCCACGCCGACACCCGCACGCTCTGCACTTCGCTGTCGTATCTGAATCACAAAAACCGCTTGCAAACCAGCCCTCGGCGCCTTCTCCTGGCCGGTGGCGGCACAGACCTTTCTCTGCATTTATTCACTTATGTAGCGCGTCTGTCAGACCGCCTCTTCGGCACGCGCCTCAGCGTGTACGGCTGGGCCCTTTATTTCGGCAGCCTCGCCGTTCCAGTAGACACCGATG
>Ga0206935_10183_pt1 | contig 21568 bp, 17 predicted proteins | sample Alteio_BWOrgHeat_13_FD_152924 | JGI IMG/M metagenome (GOLD analysis project Ga0206935, IMG submission 152924) | Enriched cells from forest soil in Barre Woods Harvard Forest LTER site, Petersham, Massachusetts, United States -... | ecosystem: Environmental > Terrestrial > Soil > Temperate forest >...
TGGGCGTAGTGCTCATCGTGATCGGCGGTCTCATCCTGATGAACAATTTTGACTTGTTCCCCGATTTTGATTACTCCAACCTTTGGCCTGTACCCATTCTGGTCGCTGGCGTGGCGCTATTGATCAGCGGGCAAGTTAAGAGTGCTTCAGCGCGGGCCAATATGCCAAATGCTGAAGCACCTAACAATTCAACCAATAATAATCCTCCGGCAGCGGAAGATCATGCAGAAAAGGCAGAATAAGAAATATACCTTAAACAAATAAGTCATGAAAAGCGATAAACTCGTACCAGGCCTAATCCTGGTAGCAATCGGTGCAGCTATATTGCTGGCCAATTTCGGATACCTTGAATTTCACTGGGATAACTTCGAACGCCTGTGGCCGATCTTCATCGTCATCGTTGGGGTAAACCTGGTATTGTCCTATAATAAAACGCCCTGGGCCTCTATTCTAAGGATCACTGTGGTTGTAGTTGGTATTGGGCTGCTGCTATTCGGAAATTTTGACAACGATTACTATTACTCATCAAACCGTCATGGCAACACGGTGAACGTTAGCAAAGGCGATGATGATAATGATGATTTTGCCGTTAACGGCACATTTAATGAACCTTACACGCCGGCTGTTAAGATAGCAAGGTTAAATATAAGTGGCGGGGCGGTAGGTTATCACCTGTCTGATACCACAAATCAGCTATTCAGCGCAAATACCAGCGAGAGCGCGGGGAGATACGATTTTTCAAGTTCAATGGATGACTCGGTCCATGTAATGGACTTCGATATGAATAAGCATTTTCGCTGGCATTTTGGCCGGAATAAAAACAGGGTGGAATTTATGTTGAACCCAAAGCCGGTATGGGAAATTAATGTAAATACAGGCGCCAGCGGCCTCGATTTTGATCTTTCGAAATTTAAAGTCCGCGAACTTCAAATACATGGCGGCATGGCTGGTTACCATGTTAAAATGGGGGCGCCTGAAGCATTAACAAATATCGAAGTTAACACAGGTATGTCAGGTGTTGATATCTTTATCCCGCAGAATGCTGCCTGCAGTGTTGAAACTGATTCGGGCCTGTCAGGCAATGACTTTGACGATGTTCCTAAGGTGAGCGACGACCACTTTCAAACCGCGGGATATGATGCCGCAAAAACCAAATTTCATATTCACATCAGTGGCGGCTTTTCCGGGTTTCATGTGAAACGCTATTAAAAGCGAGTCAAGATACAAGAACCAAGAGTCAAGAAAAAACACAGACAAGGCGGAAAAATTATCGAAAAGGGACAAATTGGACTGTTTGGGCATTTGCCTTCTTATCCTGACTCTTGGTTCTTGACTCTTGATTCCCCGCAATAGATGATACCACGCGCCGGATCTTAAAATCGGGTTTTGAAGTACTCAATTCATTGTCCGATATTTGAGATCCGGTTTTCGTTTTATAAAAATCGCATGATCATGTCCGACGATTATATATTGGTTGTTAATGGCAAGCCCCAGGGCCCCTTCAGCATTGAACAGTTGAAGCAACTCAATATAAAGCCGGCTGACTTTGTAAAAACTGAAAAAATGACCGACTATAAGCAGGCCCATGAAGTTGCTGAACTTCGAGGGCTTTTAGGCTTTAGGGAGCAACCGGTTATACCGCAGTATTTTGGGAGTTTTGATCAGCGCCTGGTGGCATCGGCTTTGGACTGGTTTTTTGTTTCGCTGGTTTGCGTGCCGTTCATATTCGTGGTTACCCTGCTGGCATCCAACCAGGAATTTCGCCTTATACTCACGCTTAGCCTAATCATAATTATTCCGCTGGTTAACATGATATACCATATGGTGATGGAGAGTTCGGAAAAACAGGCCACCTTCGGCAAGCAAATTATCAATTTAAAAGTATGCGATATGGAGGGCCAGCGGATTGACTTTGGCCGCGCCGCCGGCCGCAACCTGGCAAAAATATTTTCAGTTGCTACCATTTTTGTCGGTTATGTGATATGCTTTTTTACCAAACAGCAACAATGCCTGCACGATATGATAGCGGGTACCCTGGTGATGAAAGACCGGTTGTTTTGAGTGGTCAGTGGGCAGTAGTCAGTGGTGAGTAGTCAGTAGGCAATTAGCAGCATGCTGATAGCGATTTTCAGTATTGAGTTGACGATTGTTAGTGCAGTTTATAGACTCTTTTAACCACTCGCCATTCACTACTCACCACCCAACTGAACTAAGCGTCCTTTTTGATAACATAAGTTTTAGCGAGATAATCAGGCAGGGTTTGCCGATGCTCGGTCCAGAAAATACTGATAAACCCGATGCCCCAGAAGGAAATGGATACCACCTTGGCTAAACTCCTTGCAAGTGCAACCGGAAAACTAATGCCCTCGCCATCGGCGTTTACAACCACCAGCCCGCATATCCTTTTGCCGATACTGGCCTGCATGGCAGAAGCTTCGCCAACTGTAAAATAGGTGATCAGTATCAGGTAAACCGCAATTTCCATCGTCATTAACTGCTGTGGCGCCAGTTTACTAAGCGCCCCCATCTGTGCCAGGGTTTGAACCCCGGGCAGCACACCACGTGAAGACAGTATCAACAGTGTTATGGTAAAGATGAAGTATATAAATACCATGTCGATAACAAAGGCGCCAAGCCTGATCAGTGGCGAGGCCAGGTTGTTCTCCGTCGGGAAATATATGCCCAGGCCTCTGAAGTAGTCGTATAATTCAGGCAGATCGCAGGCATCCATCCAGGTATTTTCTGCCGTCGATAGCACCCTTGTATGAACATCGGGCGCTGCATCAATTAATTCTTCCAGCGTAAACGGCCCTGTCTGTTCGCCTTCTTCCAGGATATAATATTTGTCGTCCATCTATCGAACTAATTATGGGCGAAAGATATAAAAATTACAATTGATGTTTTTAACTTTATATTAGTCTAAAGTGACGACTTGATGCCACGGTAAAATAACTTGATGGAAAATCAATTTAACCCCGCACGTGCGGGACACAGAGAAAAAAATTGACAAGCTATAAAGGCTTTGTGGCCTCTGTGTCCTCCCCTTTGTGGCAAAATTTTTAAACAATTAATTATAAAGAAGTAATCCATTAAACTGGTTATGTACAAGGCCTTACATCTTAGCCCAATGATCCCGTCGTACAACATGAAGGAAACGGCCGCCTTTTTTATCGACCTGCTTGGCTTCGGCAAAATCATGTATAACGATGGCTATATCATCCTTCAAAAAGACAATCTTACCATACACATCCTGAACGCCGGCGATATCGGCGAAATGGAGTTTTATTTAGAAGTGAATGATGTTGACGGCTTGTGGGAAAGTGTGAAGGATAAATTGGCTGGCCTTAAAGTTAGGGAACCCTTTGATCGGGAATACGGCATGCGCGAAATACACATCATTGTCCCCCACACTAAAACCCTTTTATTTATCGGCCAGGCGATTGCCTGAAGTGCCGTAAACCGATCCCCTGTCATTCAACTGCTTCCTTGTAAAATAAATCTTGCGGTGGTGCAACGTATCCTATAATTCCTATGTCTGTTGTAATAAACCAGATAAAGGAAATTATGAAAACTCTTTTTACACTATTCATTGCAACCTGTATGGGCCTCACCGCCTTTGCGCAGGACGAACACACACCATATCTAACCAAATCATTAGCGAATGACGGCATCAACAACGTAATGGTAAGCACTTCGGCCGGGGGTATAACCGTTAGCGGCAAAAGCGGTGAAGCTCCGCGCGTTGAAGTTTATATTAAAGGCAACAACGGGCACGACTTATCGAAGGAAGAAATTGAAAAACGCCTGAAAGAAGATTATGATATGAATATCTCCGTTAACGGGCATGAGTTGAACGCTACTGTAAAAAATAAGCATGAAATGATAAACTGGCACGAAGGGTTGAGCATATCCTTCAAGATATATGTTCCTGAAGCAACTTCAACCGACCTGCATACCAGCGGCGGCGGCATCGTGCTCGACAATTTGAAAGGAAATGAAACCTTTTCGACCAGCGGCGGCGGACTAATGCTCGACAAACTCGAGGGAACGATACTGGGTAAAACATCAGGCGGCGGCATCGAGGTTTCTAACTGCAGCAACAATATCGACCTGCATACCAGCGGCGGCGGAATCATTGCTAAAGGCTGCGATGGGCAGATCAAACTGGTAACCTCCGGCGGCGGGCTGGAACTTGAAAACCTAAAAGGCACCATTTACGCCCACACCAGCGGCGGCGGTGTAGAGGGCAGCCACATCGAAGGGGAACTGACTACCGGCACGTCCGGAGGGAGCATCGACCTGACAGATATGGCCTGCAGCCTGGAGGCCAATACCAGTGCCGGCGGCATTGAAGTGAAAATGCGGGCCATGGGCAAATTCCTGAAATTAAGGACCAGCGCAGGCAATATCGAGCTGGAGATTCCTGCAAAACAAGGTTTGGACCTTGACTTGAGCGCCGAGCGTATCAGCGATAATATGCTTACCAACTTTACCGGCACCTGGGATAAGAGACATGTAACCGGCAGTGTTAATGGCGGAGGTATCCCGGTTGAAGCACGGGCAACCAGCGGGGATATTGACGTGAGGGTGAATTAAGCAGATTAATATAGCGATAAGAAAGGCCTTGCTGTTTGTATTTACAGCGGGCCTTTTTATTAGAAGCGTTTCGGGAGCATTTAAGGGGCGCAGGCAGTAATACTTTTTATAACGGCAAATCATCATGATTTTTTGTTAAATAAGTATTATATTTTTCGACAAACAACTTCCTATAACGTTCTGTACAATAAATGGTTATGTTTAATAAAACTCGTTTTTGTTTAAAAAGTCATTAAACAATTAGTAAGGTTATATTAATTGTATTTATTTTATAATTATTAAACTGCCAAAAGTCTATATTTTGAAACCAAAAAAGGATCGTAGTTTTTATCCATTAGGTGGTTTGATGCTTAGGTACAAATTTGCGCATCGCTTATTATAAAGAGTTTGGGTGTTTTTAAACATGACATCTGAGGTTTAGTTTTGTTCGGCATTAAATGTTGAGTGCGTTCCGGGGTGAGATACGGAACGCATTTTTTTTACACGATTTTTAAGATTTGAAGGATTTCAGGATTCCACAACGGTGGTTCGGTGTGATGGCATTTCCTCATCGCCCCATCCCAGCACACCGATCATCCTCAAATATTCCGCTTGCAGCGGTGCTTCAATATCAATTTGTGCTTTCGTAACAGGATGTTGAAACGAGAGTTGCGATGCATGCAAAAGCATCGTGTCCAGCTCCCAGCGTTCTGTAAACAGCTTGTTTTGTTTATTGCAGCCGTGGGTACGATCGCCGATGATGGGGTGAAAAATATGGCTGAAATGTTTACGCAGTTGATGCATACGGCCGGTTGCAGGGTTAGCCTCCACCAGCGAATAGCGCGACGTTGGGTGAGCGCCCAGCGGCACATTCAATTCAGCGCGGGCAACGGTTTTGTAGCGGGTAAGGGCCTCCTGCGATCTACCGTTCTCTTTGCGCAACGGGTAATCTATTTCACCTGTGTCTTCCGTATACCCGCGAACAATGGCCAGGTATTTTTTATCCACGCGGTTATCTGCAAATTGCTGTTGCATCAGCTTTTCGACATCTTTGCTCAAGGCAAACAAAAGTACCCCGCCTGTTTTACGGTCGAGGCGATGGGCGGGGAATACACGCCGGTTTAGCTGGTCGCGTAAAAGCTGTAAGGCAAATTCACTTGCATCGCTGGCGATCTGCGACCGGTGCACCAGCAAGCCATGCGGTTTGTTAATGGCGACCATGTGCTTGTCCTGGTAGATAATTTCGAGTGGGGGCATATTGTAAATTAAAATACCCGGTTTATGTCCTGCTGACGTCGGCCGACCAAAAACGATCAACATTCCATCGATCCCATTCCGCCGGAACAATCAAAATTATGATCAGCAAGATGGCCCTTGGTATAACATGCTGCAGGTCCCAAATAGGCTCCATCAGCCCATGCCCAAAGGACACGATCAACAGATCGATAGCAAGCAGGTATAAAGCATATTTTCTGAAAAGGCCGGTGATCAATAAGAACCCGCAGATCAATTCAACATACGAGGTATAATAAGCAGTGCCCCATATTAACCACTTGGGGAGAAAAGTCTTTTCAAAATCTTTAAAAAACATATCGTAAACCTTGGGCACAGTGTAGGTAAATATTTTTCCATAACCCTGCATCAGGAAGATTATTCCCAACAATGCCCTCGTAAAAAATACGGCTACGGCTCTCGATGTTTTATCGTTCACGATTATTCGGATTAAACATATTCCAAATCCGAAATCGAAATTCCGAAATTCGAAATCATAAATCAAACCTCAAACGTCCCATTCCTTTCCTGTTCCTGGTAATTTTGAACGGTTTCGATAGCATTAGTGATCACGTCGCTTAGCGCGACAATAAATGCACCCGGAACGGCAAGGCTCATGGAATGTTTGATGGCATCAACCTCATTTGGTACGATCTCAAATTTCTTTTCCACGTCAACCGATTCAATACCTTCAATCAATAAGCTCAGGATATTTTCGGCAGTGCGCCCGCGCAGAAATTTTTCCTGGCGCAAAATGATGTGGTCAAACATCTCCGCAGATAGCCTGCCCAGTTCGCGGATGTCCTCATCGCGCCGGTCGCCGGTGCCCGCTATAATGCCAATCTTTAACGGCGAATCGATATGCGTCAAAAACTCTTTTATTCCTCTGAAACCCGCCGGGTTATGGGCGAAGTCGATCATAAAGCGGAAATTCCGGAAGTTGAAGATGTTCATCCTGCCCGGCGTTTGCGCCGCCGAAGGGATAAAGGTTTCGAGGGCTATTTTAATGTCCTCGGTTTTAAAATCGTACAAAAATGTTGCAAGCGTGGCTGCCAGCACATTCTCGATCATAAAAGGCACTGTTCCGCCAAAAGTAACCGGGATCAGGCTGCTGCGTTGCACACGTATCTTCCAGTCGCCTTTTTGGATGGTAACAAAGCCATTCTCGTAAATGCAAGCTATCCCGCCTTTTTTGCAATGCGATTTTACGACGGGGTTATTTTCATGCATGCTGAAATAGGCTACTTTGCAATCCGCCTTCTTCCCCATGCGCACGCAATATTCGTTGTCGGCATTCAGTACGGCCCAGCCATCCTTTTTTATCGCGTCGACGATCACGCCTTTTACGCGGGTCAGGTCATCCAGTGTATGAATGTCCGCCAGGCCCAGGTGGTCTTCCTGTATATTGGTCACTACGCCGATGTCGCACTGGCCAAAGCCCAGGCCCGCGCGCAGGATGCCGCCACGGGCGGTTTCCAAAACGGCAAAATCGACTGTCGGGTCCTTCAAAATAAACTCGGCGCTCACCGGGCCGGTGGTATCGCCCTTCAACATCATGTTATTTTGCACATAAATACCGTCCGAGGTGGTGAACCCCACGCGGTAGCCATTGTTTTTTACAATATGGGCTATCAGGCGCGTGGTGGTGGTTTTGCCGTTGGTGCCGGTAATAGCGATAATCGGTATCCTGGACGACTTGCCCGGCGGGTACAGCATATCGATCACATGGCCGGCCACGTTGCGGGGTAAGCCCTCGCTCGGCGCAATATGCATCCGGAAACCGGGAGCTGCGTTTACCTCCAGTATCACGCCGCCATTTTCGGTAAGCGGCTGGGTAAGGTTTTTGGCCATAATATCAATGCCGCAAATATCCAGGCCGATTATTTTTGAGATTCTTTCGCAGATAAACACATTTTGCGGATGTACATGGTCGGTTACATCTATGGACGTGCCGCCGGTGCTCAGGTTCGCTGTAGATTTTACAAAAACTTTCTCGCCTTTTGCCGGTACCGTTTCGAGGTTATAGCCTTTTTTCTCCAGCAGATCCATGGTGTCCCGGTCGATGGTGATCAGGGTTAAAACCTTTTCATGCCCGTAACCCCTCCTGGGATCGGTATTTTCTTTGTCGATCAGCTGTTGAATGTTTGACACCCCGTCGCCTTTAACGTGGGCAGGGTCGCGCAGGGCAGCGGCTACCATTTTATTATCGATCACCAACACCCTGAAATCATAACCGGTCACAAACCGCTCAGCAATTACCCGCCGGGATATTTTAGCGGCATGCTCATAAGCGGCTACAGCGTCTTCGCGGGACCGGATATTGATAGAAATACCCCTGCCGTGGTTGCCGTCCAGCGGTTTAAACACCAATGGGAAGCCAACTTTGCGTATCGCTTCGTCCACCCCTAAAGTGGATGAAATGGTGATGCCTTTTGCTACCGGGATGGCCTGCTCATCCAGCATCCGTTTGGTTTCGTCCTTATTGCTGGCAATATCAACGGCTATACTACTGGTTTTTTCGGTCATCGTGGCGCGGAAGCGTACCTGGTTTTTGCCATAGCCCAATTGCACCAGCGATTGGTTGTTTAACCTGATCCAGGGAATATTTCGCATAATAGCCTCTTCCACGATCGACCCTGTACTTGGGCCCAGGCGCGTATTTTCGCGGATCTCGCGCATCTCCTGTATGTCTTTTTCCAGGTCATAATCAACGCCTTTTATCAGCGCTTCGGCAACGCGCACAGCCGATTCAGCGGCGTAAACGCCAACCTTCTCCTCTATATAAGTAAAAACCACGTTGTAAACCCCGGGTGTTTTGGTTTCGCGCGTACGGCCAAAACCAGTGTCCATGCCGGCCAGGGTTTGTATCTCCAGGGCAAGATGCTCTATCACGTGCCCCATCCAGGTACCGGCAATAACCCGCTTAAAAAACCCGCCAGGTACACCGGGCGAACAGCGGTGCGTATAAAGACTGGGCATCAGTTTTTCAAGCCGCTCATAAAAACCATCTATGGCGTTGGTAGGTTTGTGCTCCAATTCCTCCAGGTTCAAACGCAGCTGGATGAGCTTTTTATGGTTCGCGCTCCAAATATTTGGGCCGCGCAGCACTTGTATATCTTCATAGGTTTGTGGTCTTTATGTGAGGTCAATTTTCCTTTAAAACTAAAAAAACTTAATAATGTTAAAGAATTTTTGGCCTTAAAAAGTGTGATTATTTAATTATAGGCGTTTCCTCCGTTTTAGTTAGCATTGATTTTATATTTGATTTCGAATAAACACCCGCGCACCCGGCTTCGGTTTAAACATAAGTTAACGCTCACCAAATGAAGAAAGCCCATCTCTTTAGGTTCGTGGTTACCGCCGCGCTTCTTTTTCATATTGACGTTAATGCTCAATCGACCAAAGCTAAAAACCAGGAAAACCAAAAGATCGATCTCTCCGGCACGTGGAATCTCCAGCTTGATTCACTCGACAAGGGCGTTACGGAACACTGGTACAATCATCAGCTGCCCGGTAAGATCGTACTCCCCGGCTCGCTTACCACAAATGGCATCGGCAATGATATCGCAGTAAATACGCCGTGGACGGGCTCTATTGCAGATTCGTCATGGTTCCGCCTGCCGCAATACGCGCCATACCGTCAGCCTGGGAACGTAAAGATTCCGTTTTGGCTGCAGCCTGTAAAATATTACAAAGGCGCGGCATGGTACAGCAGGGAGGTAAATATCCCCGCCTCATGGTCGGGCAAGCATACCGAACTTTATATTGAACGAAGCCATTGGGAAACCACCTTATGGGTGGATGATAAGCCGGCCGGCATGCGGAACAGCCTGGCCACGGCGCACGTGTACGATGTGTCGCAGCTATTAACGGCGGGCCATCATAAAATTACCATAAGGGTTGATAACCGGGTGAAGGACGTAAATGTTGGTGAGAATTCGCACAGCATAACCGACCATACCCAAGGCAACTGGAACGGGATGATCGGCAAAATGTATTTAAGCGCCGGGTCGTCAGTTTACATCGACGATGTGCAGCTTTATCCTGATATTAAAAATAAACAGGTAACGGCCCGTATATGGCTAAAAAATATCAGTGGAAAAATGGCAAGGGCGCGAATTGAACTGCTGGCCGCATTGCAGGGCTCACCGGAACATAAGCTAAAGCCCGTTTCAACTCCGCTGACAATCGGTAAAGACACCCTAATCGAAATCGTTTACCCGATGGGCAGCCATCCGAAACTTTGGAGCGAGTTTCACCCGGATATTTACCAAATGCAGGTCGCCGTTTCAACAAAATCTGGTGAAACTGACCAACGGCCCGTAACTTTTGGCATGCGCGAATTTAAGAGCCGGGGCACCCAATTTACTATAAACGGCCAGCTTATTATGCTGCGGGGAACCCTGGAGTGCGCCGTATTTCCAAAAACCGGTTACCCGCCAACGGATGTGGCATCATGGCTGCGTGTTTTGGGTGTTTGTAAAGCTTATGGCCTTAATCACATCCGTTTCCACTCCTGGTGCCCGCCGGATGCGGCTTTTGAGGCAGCGGACCGTTTGGGGTTTTACCTGCATGTTGAATGCGATTCCTGGGCAAACTCTGATGTAACTATCGGCGACGGTAAACCTATCGATCAGTATTTGTACGATGAAAGCCGGAGAATTGTAAAAGCCTATGGCAACCACCCCTCGTTTTGCATGATGGCGTATGGCAATGAGCCGGATGGCAAAAACCTTGAAAATTATCTAAGAGATTTTGTTAAGTACTGGAAAAAGACAGATCCGAGACGCCTTTACACCACTGCATCGGGCTGGCCCATTATTGAAGAAAGCGATTATAACAGCACACCGGAACCCCGGATACAGCAATGGGGCGAGGGCCTTAAAAGTATCATCAACGGCAAACCGCCGGCAAGCGATTACGACTGGCGCGATATTATTAAAAAATGGCAGCACCCAACCGTAAGCCACGAAATTGGCCAGTGGTGTGTGTACCCGGACTTTAGGGAAATAACTAAATATACGGGCATCCTGAAGCCTAAAAACTTCGAGATATTCCGGGATCAGCTTCAAAAGAACCACATGAGTAATCTTGCCGTCGATTTTGTTAATGCTTCCGGAAAATTACAGGCCCTGTGCTATAAAGCTGAAATTGAGGCGGCATTGCGGACACCCGGCTTCGGTGGGTTTCAATTATTGGGTTTGTCTGATTTTCCGGGACAAGGTACTGCGCTGGTAGGTGTCGTCAACCCGTTTTGGGGGGATAAGGGGTATATCAATGCACAGCAATTCAGCAAATTTTGCGGCCCGGTGGTGCCATTAGCCCGGCTGCCGAAAATGGTTTACTTGAATAACGAGATGCTTTCAGCACCGGTAGAGGTAGCACAATTCGGCCCTGAACGGTTGAACAATGTAACGCCTGTTTGGCGCATTACGAACGATGAGGGTAAAATTTTATTTAGCGGCAAACTGGCAAAAACGAATATTCCTATCGGCAACGCATTTTCGTTGGGGGTGATCAAACAGCCCTTAGCAGCCATTGGAAAGCCTTCAAAACTTACCTTAACTGTTGCTATTGCCGGGCATCAAAACTCCTGGGATATTTTTGTTTATCCGGCCGTTTTGCCCGCCACCGGCGATGATGTTTTGGTTACGCAGACACTTGATAAAAAGGCTATTGAAAAACTTAATAGCGGAGGGAAAGTTTTGCTGACCCTTAAGAAGGGTTCGCTAAGAGATGATAAAGGCGGAAATATCGCCGTCGGCTTTTCGAGCATTTTTTGGAACACTGCCTGGACAAACGGCCAGCCACCCGTTACCCTGGGCATTTTATGCGATCCGAAACACCCCGCATTAAAGGAATTTCCCACGCAAAGTTACAGTAACTGGCAATGGTGGGACGCCATGTCGCATTCAAATGCAATTATGCTTGATTCCGTTGCACCAAACGTCCATCCAATCGTCAGGGTAATAGATGATTGGGTTACCGCGCGATCATTGGGGCTTGTTTTTGAATGTAAGGCAGGTAAAGGCAGCCTGGTGGTTTCGGGGATCGACCTTTTAGACAGCCAGGCGAGCAGGCCGGAGGCAAGACAATTGCTTTACAGCCTTAAAAGGTACATGGGTACGCCGGCTTTTTCGCCGGCAGCTTACGTCGATCTGCAAAAAATTAGCACACTATACAAATAATTGTTTTTTATAGCCCGTCATTTTGCAGCTTTTTAACTTAATTTGCAAGGTGTGTTGAGTGGTCAATGGTGAATAGTGAGTAGTCAGCGGTGAACGGCGAATATTTTTGTTGCTGACCGCTCACTACTCACCACTGACATATCCCGGCTTAACCAACAAGGAGAAAAATGGTCATCCCCAAAGGTAAACTAATCATTATAGGCGGCGCGGTAGACATGGGGACCAACCTGGGTTCGCAGGAGGGAATAGTCAAACCAAATTATCTTAAATTTTTCGAGCAGGGGATACTCAAGCGCATCGTTACTGAATCTGCTAAACTGCATGAGTCTGTCGTTGAGATCATCACCACCGCCTCTCAGATCCCGGAACTGGTCGGCGAAGAGTACATAGAAGCGTTTAGACATTTTAACGTAAAAAATGTGGGCGTTTTGGATATCCGCAGCCGCGAAGATGCCAAAAACGAAGTCTATATTGACCGCATCCGCAAGGCCGATGTAGTGATGTTCAGCGGGGGCGACCAGCTTAGGCTGAGCTCCATTTTTGGCGGTACGGAATTTCTTCAAATATTAAAAGCGCGTTATTCCAACGAGCATTTCGTGATCGCCGGGACATCTGCAGGAGCTGCGGCCGCTTCAACCAATATGATTTATCGCGGGCAGAGTAATAAAGCCCTCATCAAAGGCGAAGTGCAGATTACGGCGGGTTTGGGTTTTATCGACTCGGTAATAATTGACACGCATTTTGTACAGCGTGGGCGTATAGGGAGGCTGCTTTATGCTGTCGCCAGCAATCCCGGCATGCTGGGCATTGGCTTAGGCGAAGATGCAGGGCTGCTGATCACCGGCGGCACTATGATGGAAGCCATCGGTTCAGGCCTGACTATCTTGGTGAACGGCAGAAAGATGGCTGAAACCAATATTTACGACGTAGAAATGGGTTCGCCGGTATCCATCCGGAATATGCGGGTTAGTGTAATGTCGATATTTGATAAATACGACCTGGCCGAGAACCAACTTATTATCAAAAAAATTGTTAAGCCAGAAACCGGGCCGTTTGTAAATATGCCCGATGAAAATGCATGAAGCTTAAAGCTGAAAGACCAAAGCAGAAAGCTTTTGAATTATCCATCTGCTTTCAGTTTTTAACTTCTTTAGCTTTCTGCTTTTAGCTTTCCGCTTTAAGCTCAAACTATGAAACTCATCATCCACGGAGGTTTTTTTAGCGAATCGCAAACGAACCAGGAAATAAAGATAGCCAAACAGCAGGCGCTGGAAGGGATCGTAAAACTCGGGTACAAATACCTGCAACATCATACTGCGTTGCAAACGGCTGTTTATGTGGTGGCCCTGCTGGAGGATAGCGAATTGTTTAATGCGGGCACCGGGTCGCAAATTCAAAGCGATGGCAAAATACGTCTCAGCGCTTCGCTGATGGATGGTAAAAGCATGCGTTTTTCGGGGGTGATCAATATTGAAGAGGTGAAGAACCCCATTTGTATTGCCGAAAAACTATTAAGCTATGACGACCGAGTTTTGAGCGGGAAAGGCGCACAAAGTTTCGCCCGCGAAAACGGCTTTGGCTACTACAACCCCGAAACGCCCCAGCGGCGGAAAGAGTATGAAAAAAAACTAAGCGATTCCATCCGCCTGGGCACCGTTGGATGTGTTGCCCTGGATGCCTTCGGCAACCTGGCTGCGGCAACCTCAACCGGCGGCAAAGGTTTTGAAATTCCCGGCAGGGTTAGCGACTCGGCAACCACGGCAGGCAATTATGCAAACGCTTTTGCCGGCATTTCGTGCACCGGCGTTGGTGAGGATATTGTAAGCGGCGCTGTGGCCAGCAATATCGTAACGCGCGTTACAGATGGCCTGTCATTAGCGGCGGCAACCGAAAAATCATTGGATGAACTAAAACCATTTGATGGTTTTGCCGGGGTGATTGGTATTTCGGCTGCGGGCGAAATATATCATGCTGACACGCATCCTTACATGGTTTGGGCTTTGTATGATGAGGGAGTGGAGGTGTTTGGTTGAAGACCAAGATTTACGAAGTTTTTAAAACTTCGTAAATCTGTTGGCTTCGTAAACGTAAATCTGGGGGTTAAGCAGCTTATTGATATTGCTGGTTATACAGTTGGATCGATCTATTTGCATGAAATGCCGCTCTTGCAAAATTAATAATCGATGAAGCTAAAAAGGCCGTTGCCATCCCTGTTAAAACATATGCCCCCGTCAGGTTATGGTGTTGATAAATAAACTCGGGCTGTCCGTTTACAAAAGCCGATGTTATACCGGCGTTTTTATTGTTTCTGGCGAAGTCTAATCCAGCAGCAAAACTTGTTACTGCGAATCCCGAAAACGAGACCCAGGTCCAGGTAATATTATTTCGGGCCGCGTGATAATCCATTGCCGACGGCGTATACGCTAATAACTTGATGGCAACATCCTCGCGCGTTGCCAGTTTGCCCCCGATCGTATAAAGGTAGCCCGTATTCCTGCCATCGCCAAAAGGAATGATTTTAATAATACTGTCGGGCTGCGCTTTGTGTTTAAGGTTGTCTTGTGCTTTAAGCAGAAAAGAGGTTCCGGTCAACAGGATTGTAAGCATGAAAAGCTTTTTCATTTTGATTTTGGTTTTAGTTTAACATTATATAATTTATAATAGTTAAACTGCGCCATTACCAGGTGGTCAATTCGTTATCGTGTAACAAATTCATTATTATTTCATAAAAGCCGGGTCAGAAATAATATTTACGCATAAAGCTATAATTCAGCGCGTTGTAACAATTTAGTTATGCATTAAACGGAGTGGGTTTCCTCATTAGCCTTTTTCTTATAAAGCACCCAAACATAAAAAGGCAAGCCGGCGAGGATCAGTAAAAAACCCCAGTACACACTGCTTTGCCCAGAGCCCGCAATGGCCCATAACGAGTAAGCAAACGCCATAACCGCAATAAAAACTGCCGCAACCCAGCCGCCGCTATATTTTTCCCTTTTGCTGAAGCGGATGATGATATAGGCCGCCGCGCAAAATATATAAGGCACCAGTGTATTGATAGTAGCCAACAGCGATAAAAATTTGAACTGATCTACCAGCCCTTTAGTATAGTTCATCATCATGAAGATCGAAATCAAAACGCTCGATACCATTATGCCGATGTATGGCGAGCCCTTTTTATTTGTCCACCCGAACACGCCGGGAAACAGTTTGTCCTGTGCAATAGCAAATGGTATTTGTCCCTGTATCAAAATCCAGCCATTAAGACAGCCGAATGCGGCAATGGCTGCACCGGCGCCTGCCCAGTAACGGGCGTTGCTGCCAAACATGATAACAGCAGCATCGGCATATGGCGTTGCCGAATGCGCCAGTCTGCCCACCGGGATAATACCCATAATGCTTATGCTGCCCAGCAAATACACAAGCACCGTAACCCCCAGGCCGATCATGGTTGCCCGCGAAACGGTCTTCTCCGGGTGCTCAACGCTTTCGGCCGGTATGGTGGCGCTCTCGATCCCAACCAGGGCAAACATAGCTATAGCCGCGGCGCCTGTCACAGCTTCAAAAACGGATGTTCCGCTGCTGTTAAAAGGATGAAAGTTTGCTGCTTTAATAAAGAAAAGGCCCGCAACTGCTACTACTGTTAGAGGCAGCAATTTTAGTATGGTTGTAATAAGCTGCACTTTTCCTGACGCAATGATGCCCCGCGTGTTTATCCATGTTAGCAGCCAGATAGCCCCTAAACCGGTAAGAACTGATATGACAGGGCTGAATGTGTGCATATTGGATGAATCCAGGGCAGGAATAAAAGTACTCATTGCCCCGACGAATGAAACGGTAATTGCGGCATTGGCAGTAACTACCGATATGTAGTATCCCCACCCAACTAAAAAAGCCGCAAAGTCGCCAAAGCCATGCCGCGTATAGGCATATAATCCTCCGGCCTCGCCGGGGACCATCTTGCTGAGGGCACTAAAAACGCGGGCGATAAAAAAGGTGCCGATGGCAGCAAATAACCAGCCGAGCAGGCCCACACTGCCGAATGAAGCCATAGCGGCGGGTACCAAAAATACGCCGGCGCCTATCATATTGCCCACCACCAGCGAGGTGCTGGTCCAAAGGCCTATTTTTTCGGGTTGTTCTGCCATTAACGGGGCGGCTAAAAAATCAATAGTTAAAAGGAATGTAAAAGCCTAATATATTGAATTTTAATATAATGTGTGTATTGGAATCAAGAACCAAGAGGCAAGAACCAAGAGACGGATCTAAATAAGAAGGCGGGTGCCGCCCAGTTTACCATTAAACAAAGATCCAAAATGTACAAGTTTGCTCCTTTTCAATGAGTTTAACATCTTATCAGCATTTTTCCTGGCTCTTGGCTCCTGGCTCTTGATTCGTATTATTAACTGTTCATTATGGCCCCGCAATTGATATCGATGGCCTGCCCGGTGATGGAGCTTTGGCTTAACAGGTAGGCCACCAAATCAGCAATTTCTTCCGGCCGGCTCATGCGTCTCAGCGGTACACTTTTCATAGCGATATCATAAAACTCCTGCTTGCTGATGCCAATACCGTCGGCAATACCCTGCAGCCCTTGCTGGGCCATATCGGTATCTACCCAGCCCGGGCATATGGCATTAACCAATATATTTTGTGGAGCATATTGTACCGCCCATGAACGCATCAGGCCTAACAAACCGGCTTTTGATGTGCAGTAAGCCGAATAATTAGCCACCCCAAGCCTGGCTAAAATAGAGGATGTTAGGAGGATATGTTTGTCGCCGGGCGCTTTCGCCAGCAAGGGCAAAAACGTACTCACAAAATTATAGGTGCCGGTAAGGTTGGTATCGATGATCTCCTGCCAGCGGTCATCGTCGCCCCAATGGTTTTCGCCGCCCATGCCGGCATTAGCCAATAAGCCGTCTATAGCTGTTTCGCCGAGTTTTTGGCCGGCATTTTTCAGATTTTGTTTATCCCGGATGTCAGCTGAAATTATTAAATGATCGCCGCCTGCCAGCGTTTGCAATGTTTGCAGCAGGTTTGACCCATTACGGCCAAGCAGGATGCAGCGATGCCCATCACTGCTTAATTTTTGCGCTATCGCGCGACCTATCCCACTGCCCGCGCCGCTAACCAGGTAAGTTTTGCTCATAAGGTTAATATTATTGTTAAGTCAATAGTCGTAAGTCCTAAGTCTGTTGCGCTTTCCTGACTTTCGACTCAGGACTAATTATTACTGGTTCATGGCATCGCCGAGAGCTTTCACCCAGGCGTCGTTCTCTTTAATTTTGTGGGTAGCCAAAAAATCATCTATTTTGTTTCCTTCGGCGGCAAAAGCCAGCTTTATCGATTTTTTATTGAGGTTCAGCGGCTGGAATGCGGTTGTGGTTAAATTACTGATATAATAGCTGCTATTATCCGCGTATTCATCGTATAAGTTACCTGTGCTAACCACGCCATCGGTATGGTAATTGGAGGGGACAAACTTTGTAATAGTCAATTTGTAAATCTTATACTTATTGCCTGCGCTAAGTACCTGGCAAAAATGATCGGCGCTGATGCCTGGCATCATTTCAAAAGTATACTGCTGGTCTTGTGGGCCGAACAAAACAAAGGACCTGATATGATTTTTATCCGCAGTTATTACTGAGTTTCTATCCTCTGTCATAAACAGGTCGCCTGTCATTTTATTGTAGTTTAAAAGCAGTGTAGGGGCTTGTACGATGTTGCCCTTTGCGTCTACAATGTAGCCGTGTGCCCACTCGCTAAAAAGGAACTGGCTGCCCCTGGTTTCTTTTACAGTTGTAAAGGTTGCCTGTGAAAATGGTGTAACCCCCGGTTTCCCCAGGTCGTCATGAACGGACTTAAAAGCATCCTCGACCATTTTTTCGTCTTCGTTCGAGACAGCCTGGCCCGCGGGTGTCATATCCTTTTTTAAAATAATATTCATGGCGCTTTTGTCGCTTGCACTTAAGGTGGTTTCGACATACCCTTTACAGGTAATGGTAAGCTGCGCCCCCTGGTTTACAGGTAGCTTAAACTCTCCGAGCGAATCAGTATAAGTTGCGTTTTTTGATTGTTTGTCATAAACAAACGCATAACGCAAAGGCACACCCTGATCGCTCACAGTGCCGGTAGCAACAAAGGTTTGTGCCATGCTGATTTGACCGGCAAACACAAATAATAATAGAATGATCGCTGGTTTTTTCATTTCAAAGAGGTTTATAGATTTAAGTGTCAAGGGTAAACGTTATTTAGTGATGCTTATTGCCCCGAAAGCTTCACCAGCCCCCTGCGCAACAACCGTTGAAGATACAAATCAACTTCCATATCGCCCATACCGTAAATTTTTTCGGTTTGCCAAAATACGCTCAGTATTTCCGGCCAGGTGTGGTAACCGTATTGATAAATGTCCAGCAGTTTTTGCTCGATGGCATTCAGCCCTTTCTTATTTAAGGTCAAACGTTTTAAATGGGCCGCCAGCGCTGCTTTAAGGCAATGCAGGCTTCCCCAAAAATGGGTGCTATTTAAATAGCTTTTTAATTTTTCAGCATCATGGCTCACGTAGATACTCCAGGCTTCTGCAGCAATAATAAAATCTATTTCGCTCAGCTCGGTTCTGATTGTATCGTACAAATATTCCAGCTCTTCGCCGTTCAATTCGCCCATCCCCCCAAAGTTTTCTTTACCGGGATAGTCGGACGGACAAATCAAAAATATCGCCGGCCCCGAAAGGTCGGTTTTCCTTTTCAGATAATTCATTACGCCCAGCATGTTCACCTGGCAATGCAGATCGTACTCAAACCAAAGATTAATTTCGTCAAAGGCTCCATCCAGCCGGGCTAACTCGTTGAGTACGCTTTGCTGATAGTTATCCGGCGTCTCGTTAAAGGCCTCGCTTATCCATTCCGAACGGTTTTGCCAAAACTGCGCTGACACAAGGTCTTCTGATACCGGCCCCTCTGATAACACTTCGCGCCAAACCATCACCTCGCCCTCAAAACCAGTGTCTTTAAAGCTTTCCGCGGTTGAATCGCCGTTAAGGATGTGAAGTACGTTCATTTTTTCTATATGCTTAATCGTTACGCTTAAATAGTAACGATCCTTTACTTCTTCAAGTACAGGCGGCCTTTGCAAAAGTTAATCAATTCGGCAAATTGATCTACAGAAAGTTCAGCTTTTTGGATGGCGATTGAATTCAGAACAGAACTCCCCATGAGTAAAAACAAATAATCCTGATATAACATATAACAGGAAAAGGCGCTCCATTTCCATTCGCTATAGGTTTGAAAATCCTTAAATGTAACACCGTTATCATTCACAACGATCTCGTTATTTTGCGCTTGTTGTTTAGATAAGGCCAGCGCCATCCTGACATTTGCCAGGTGTTTTCTTTTATTTTGATAATTATGGGAAAAATAATAGAGCGACAGAAATATTAAACTTAAGCCAAACGATGACAGAATCCCCCAAAAGTGACCGGATTTTTCGGCGCCAAGGGCCGCCAATCCCATTACAAAAAGTCCTGCAATTGCATAAAAGGTAAAATACACAAGACTCTTTTTAAAGGACAAGTCCCATCGTATCTTGTGTATTTCTAAAAGATTATCGTTAATTTCCCTGTTGATCTTAATTTCCATTTTGTTTATAACCAATCATCTGCAAGATAGTAGTTTAAGATCATCCACAAAACTTCCGGCTCATTTCACATGCAACACCACCGATGCAGCCCTCAACCCCTTCGAGCTGGCCGAAAAAGTAACGTCTCCTCCCGTGTCTTTCGATTGCACGATGGCAAGTGCAAGCCCATTAAATGCCTTACGGTAATTGGCTTTAAAAGGATCATGGCTTACTTCATCGCCGTTATCCACACCGGCAATAAAGCCGGGGCCGTTTACTTTAAAGTTCACCAGGTTATTGGCGTTGGGTACTACATTGCCATCCTTGTCCAATATTTTTACGGTGATAAATGAGAGGTCTTTTCCATCAGCTTTGATATTTTCCCGGTCGGCAACCAACTCAATCTTTGCGGCAGGCCCGGCGGTATGTATCTCGCGGGTTAAAACCACCTTGCCATCCTTGCGCGAAACGGCCTTCAGCGTTCCGGGCTCGTATTTTACATGCCACATGATGTGCAGGTCGTCACCTTCTTTCTTTTTAACACCCAGCGATTTGCCATTCAAAAACAATTCCACCTCGTCGGCGTGATTGTAATAAGCCCAAACGTCAACCATTTGGCCCGGTGTCCAGTTCCAATGCGGGAAGATATGCAATACGGGCTTATCGGTCCATTCGCTCTGGTACATGTAGTAAACATCTTTCGGGAAACCAGCCAGGTCGATAATACCAAAATAGGAGCTGCGCGATGGCCATGAAAACGGCGTTGGCTCACCCAAGTAATCAAACCCGGTCCAGATGAACATTCCCGACAGGAAATCATATTTCTTCATCACTTTCCAGGTCATTTCATGGGTCGATCCCCATGGCGGACGCGTATTGTCATAAGCGGATACGGTATTACCGGGATGGGTAAACGGCTTATCCCATCTTGTAGGCCATACTCTTATGCTATCCGATGGCTGTTCGTAATACCCGCGCATTTCTAATCCGGAAGTTGTTTCGGTAGCGATAAACTTTTTGCCGGGGTAGCGGTCATGAAAGGTGGCATAATCATATTCATGATAATTGTAACCGATCAGGTCGATAGCACCCGATTCAATAATTTTATTGTTTTTACCCGGATTATCATTGGCAGTGGTGATCGGCCGTGTCGTGTCGAGGCTATGAACGATGCCGGCTAATTCCGGCGCCAGGCGTAAGGCGCTGGTATCGCTTTGCTGGGGTATCTCGTTGCCGATGCTCCAGATGATCACGCTGGGGTGGTTGCGGTCGCGCAGCACCTGGTCTTCCAGGTCGCGTTTGTGCCATTCTTTAAAATATAAATGGTAATCGTATTTTGCTTTTTTCCATTCCCAGCAATCAAATGCTTCATCCATCACCAGGAAGCCCATTTTGTCGCAAAGGTCAAGCAGCTCCGGCGCGGGCGGATTGTGCGAAGTGCGGATGGCGTTGCAGCCGAACAACCGCAGCAATTGCAGCTGGCGCTCCAACGCGCGGGTATTGATAGCCGCGCCCAGGCTGCCCAGGTCGTGATGATCACATACGCCGAGGATTTTCATTGGCTTGCCGTTTAAGGAGAAACCTTTGTCGGCGTCGAAGTTGAAATAGCGGATGCCGAAGTTAGTAGTATAACTATCGATCACTTTTTTCCCCAGGATCACATTGGTAACTGCTTTATACAGATATGGCTTTTCAGTCGACCACAAAACGGGGTTTTTGATTTTGAACTGCAAGTTTGAGCTCACTGTTGTGTCATTTATCCGCATCGAAGGGTAGATGAATCCGGCCCCCGCTACCTCCCTATTTTGTTCATCATAAATTACTGACCTTAAAGACAGTTCATTTGTATTGATAGTATTTCCTATCTGTACTTTTATGTTTATTTGGGCTAACTTGTCCGATACCATCGGGGTGGT
>Ga0206935_10185_pt1 | contig 21415 bp, 20 predicted proteins | sample Alteio_BWOrgHeat_13_FD_152924 | JGI IMG/M metagenome (GOLD analysis project Ga0206935, IMG submission 152924) | Enriched cells from forest soil in Barre Woods Harvard Forest LTER site, Petersham, Massachusetts, United States -... | ecosystem: Environmental > Terrestrial > Soil > Temperate forest >...
CAATGCGGTTCAGCCTGTCCGCGGCTTGCGCCAGATCAAGCTCATTTTCCAGCCACACGGAAAAGTCATTGTTGTTCAACTTGATGCGAAGACGGGCGTCAATAAAGTGATAGTAGATGGCATGAATGCTGACCTTGCGCAATCCATCGGCGAACTCTTCCAGATTGCGCGCGACATAGGGCGTTGGCACCACAACTAAATCTGAAGCCATCAGGTAAAAAGGCTCCATGGCCGGACGCACAGCAGCCCGTGGATTTTTCTGCAGGTATTCCTCAATGATGCGGACAATGCGCTCGCGCAATGTTGCGATCGCGGTAAATTCGCGCACATCCAGCGAGGCCAATCGTTCCGCCAGCTCTACTTCATTGCAGGCGGCAAAAGCCCAGTGTGAGAAGTCGTTGGAAAAACCTTCCTTGATGAAGTGATGCTCTTCCAGCGTCTGAAATGTGTGCTGGAAGATGGAAGCATCAGGACAGTTGCGCACGGCATCCAGCAGCTCCTGTAGATTGGTGGCCTTTTCGCGGCCAATACGCAATAAATGTGAAGCGGAGTTGAAATAAAAAGGCGAGCGCGCCCAGCGTGAACGGATTGTGGGCGTCTGAGGTGCAGTAGCCATGAAGACTCCTCTTGCCATCGGGCGTACCCGATTTATTGTGCTGATATTTTTTAGGATGCCTGCTGGATGAGTCCTGTTGCGTGGTCGTGTGAAGGTTTAGCGTCTGCGAAGACCAGAACTGGGGGGCGCGAACAAGAAGGAAAAGCCAATCCCGATCAGCAGCATCCATCCAAGATTAGAACGCGCTGATTCATTGGCCACGCTGATGTTTCCAATCGGGCCGAATAAGAATATGGCAAAGACCAGTGCGGCAAGAACGGTGCCAAGTATCCCGGCTTTTGACCCGAAAAGAGCACCTATCACCAGTAAAACAACGGTGAAAACCAGCGGTACCAGGTTTTTCCAGGAATGCCCTTCCGCTGCGGCAATGGCACCTACGGCAGCGAGACTGCAAATAATTCCGCCAATTGCCGCATCCATCAACGGCACGGTCCAGATTCTTTCAGCGGTAGTTTTCATCGTGCTTTTGTTGAGTAGATGATTAAACTGCATGGTGCTTCTTTAAAACTTCCTGAATTTCTTTTTAGAATTTCAGTCCATTTGTAGGATGACAAAACTCAGGGTAGCTGTGTGAAGAAATCGAGAGCTGGCTTGCATTTTTCCTGCAGCATTGGAATAAGAAGACCGCGAAAGTTAGATTGTGATGAAAAGTGGAATTGAGAGTTCCTGAATTCAACCAGCTACTCTGGATTTAGATAAATATTTAAGCATCTAAAGTTAAGCTAGAATTTAACTGACTTTAATCAAGTTAAGGTTCCGCCCGGGCCCACGCAAGTTTTCATATTTCATGCATACTGCTGATCCATTTCTCTTTCAGCTGTTCTTCATCTTTGTGTGGGCCAAACTCTTTGGTGAGGCCTTTGAGAGAATGCATCTTCCAGCAGTTCTGGGTGAGATTCTGGCAGGAGTGCTTCTGGGTCCGTATGGCGCACGTTTGGTCGTCCCTACGGATGCCATTTATGCCATCGCCGGAATCGGCGCTATTTTCCTCTTGTTTACCGTCGGACTGGAAACGCAACCCAAAGACCTGATCACCGTGGGACGGACATCATTGTCTGTTGCGCTGGCAGGAATTGCCGTACCCTTCCTCTTTGGCGTTTCTTATATGTTGCTGCGCCACGATCCGCTGCATGAGGCTCTATTTGTGGCGGCTGCCATGATGGCGACCAGCGTCGGCATCACGGCCCGAGTACTGGGAGACATGAACCTGTTGCAAAGCTCTGCCGCCAAAATCATTCTGGGAGCTGCGGTTTTTGACGACGTGCTGGGCATGATTGTTCTGGCCGTTGTGGTCGGACTGGTTTCGTCGACTGGATTGGAATGGGCGCAGTTGCTGATTACGGCGATTGAAGCCATCGGCTTCGCCCTGCTGATGATGTTTTATGCGCCACGCGTGGTGAAGCGCATGGAGCCGGGCATGGAGCGCATGTCCACGCAGGATGCGCCATTGATCATCGCCCTGGCCATCTGCCTTGGGCTTTCATACGCCGCGGTAAAAATTGGCATGGCGGCGATTATCGGCGCGTTTTTTGCCGGGCTGGCATTTGCCGAATACTCTCCGCGCTGGAACCTGCGCTCGCGTGTTTTCTCCATCAATGAATTTCTGGCTCCCTTCTTCTTTTTCAGCATGGGTGCGCGCATGAACATGGGAGTGTTTGATCGCAAGCTGATTGTTTCAGCCATCAGCATTTCGCTGCTCGCGATTCTCTCCAAACTGGTGGGATGCGGACTGCCTGTGCTGCACGCCGGCTGGCGAACGTCGCTCAAGGTAGGAATTGGAATGGTGCCGCGCGGCGAAGTTGGATTGATTGTGGCGCTGGTGGGTTTGCAGATGAATATCGTTTCCGAATCGGCATATGCCCTGGTGATTTTCATGACGGGAATCACCACGCTGGTGGCGCCACCCATCATGAAGCTGGTCTTTCGCGATGAAGTTCCCTCGGAACCAGCCTTGGTGGAACGGAGAAGTGTCGGGTGAGGAGAAAATCAGGCGGCGCGCTTTGGATATAATGCGCAGTTAACTTTTCGAAGGAGCAAACAAGAATGCCTGGAGTGACAGGGCGTGTTGTATTGGTGACAGGAGCTTCACAGGGGATTGGCCGCGCGTGCGCGCTGGCGCTGGCGGAGGGCGGAGCATTGATCGCGTTGGCGGCGCGCAATGAAGAGAAGCTGGCTGCCGTGGCCAAGGAGATTGAGAGCAAAGGCGGACAGGCGGCGACCTTCCGCATGGACGTGAGCAAAGAAGACGATGTAAAGAGCGCGGTGAAAGCCGTGATCGAGCGGTTTGGAAAAGTGGAGATCCTGGTCAACAACGCCGGCATGACAAAAGACACGCTTTTGATGCGCATGAAAAAAGAAGACTGGGATTCTGTGTTGCAGACGAACCTGGGCGGCGCATTTTATGCAACCCAGGCTGTGATCAGCTCCATGCTTAAACCGCGCTGGGGCAGGATCATCAATATCTCCAGCGTTTTCGGGCAGACCGGGCAGATAGGCCAGGCCAACTATTCCGCGTCCAAAGCTGGCTTGATCGGTTTCACCATGGCGATGGCGAGGGAAGTGGCTTCGCGCAATATTACGGTGAATGCCGTCGCGCCGGGCTACATTGATACGGCGATGACGGAAGCACTGCCGGCGGAAATGAAGTCCAAGGTGAACGAGATGATTCCGCTGGGCCGCGCTGGAACGGATGCGGAAGTGGCTGCAGCAGTGCGGTTTCTTGCGTCAGAAGAGGCCAGCTATATCACCGGGCATGTGCTCAAGGTGAATGGCGGCATGCTGATGGGCTGACGCAGACGATGCGTGAACAGAGACCTGTTCTCTACATTCTGTTGGCCGGATTCTGGATTGTGCTGGCGTGGTCTGCAATTCATCCGCATGATTACTTCACGTGGGCACTGGAAATCTTTCCGGCGTTGTTGGCGCTGATCGTACTGGCAGTTACCTATCGCAGATTTCAATTCACCACCCTGGTTTATTCACTCATCATGGTCCATGCCTGGATTTTGTTTGTGGGCGGGCATTACACCTACGCTGAAGTTCCTTTAGTCAACTGGATCCGTGACCACTTTCATCTGGCGCGCAATGATTATGACCGCGTGGGACATTTTGCCCAGGGCTTTGTGCCTGCCCTGGTGGCGCGCGAAGTCTTGCTGAGGCAGAAAATTGTTTTGCGACGCGGCTGGCTGTTTTACATCGTATTGAGCATCTGCCTTGCCGTAAGCGCGGCCTACGAACTGCTGGAATGGCGGGTAGCAGTAGCTAGTGGTTCTGCGGCAGATGCTTTTCTGGGCACGCAAGGCGATCCATGGGATACACAGGAAGATATGGCAACTGCCCTGGTTGGGGCGACTGTTGCCCTGTTGTTTTTTTCGCGCTGGCATGACCGGTTGATTGCGAAGAAGGAAGCACGGAAGCTTCAGGCGTGAGCAGCGGAATAAAGTCCGGGTATTTGGCGGTTTCGATGTTAAAGATTCTGCAGGCCGAAACGGTTGAGGACATCAGCCACGCACGCGAGTTGATGATGGAGTATGCGGCGTCACTGGGATTTGATCTCTGCTTTCAGGGTTTTGAAGAAGAGATGCGATTATTGCCAGGAAAGTATGCGCCGCCGTCAGGGCGGCTCTTTCTTGCTCACTGGGATGAACGGCTTGCGGGCGTGATCGCGTTGCGAGCTCAGGAAGAACCCGGCGTATGCGAGATGAAACGGCTTTATGTGCGGCCGGAATTTCGTGGCCATCAGATTGGGCGCAGGCTGGCGGAATATCTAATCAGAGAAGCCGCGAAGATGGGCTATTGGCGCATGAGACTGGATACGGTCCCGGGCAGTCATGACCGCGCGATTGCCATGTATCGCGAATTGGGGTTCAGCGAAGTTGCTGCTTACTACAAGTCTTCTGTAGATCGCACGTTATTCATGGAGCTGGCTCTGGATGGCGCTAAAGCAGCGGACATTTAAAGGTCAAAATATCGGGGCTCAGGCGAATTGCTGGCGTTAATTAAATGGTAAATATCCAGTTTTTGGAAGATTGATCGATGTTTTTGAATTGGACACAAAAAATGTTTTTTGGCAGGGCATTCGCAGGGGAAAAGAATGTTATGTAATGAGTAAAAATGTGCTTGCAGAAAGTTGATTCTCTGGTTACTATCCAAGCAACTCTCGGGAATCTAACTAACAAAGTTGCTACCTGCATGAATATTGGCGAAACAATAAGAACCTACAGGCTGCAGAAGGGCATGTCACAGGGGGACATTGAAAAGCGCACCGGTCTTTTGCGCTGCTATCTCTCCCGCGTGGAAAACGGCCATACCATTCCATCACTGGATACACTTTCAAAAATTGCCGGCGCCATGGAGTTGCCGCTGGGCCAGTTCTTTACCGACCATTTATCCAATGGCAGCGCCAAGAACCTTCCTCCGCTGACGGAAGATGAAGTCCGCTTCCTCACGCAGATTCGGCGTTATTCCATGGGCCTCAATGACAGCGACCGCAAGCTGGTGTTGACCATGGTAAAGAAGATGGCCGCTGGGGCAGGGAAATAGCTGCGAACACTTAGCACGTCTACAATCAGAATTCAGCCAAGTTGAAGTGATAGAAGACCGCCCACGCTGTGGATAGTAAGGATTCACGCCAAGAGTCATCGCAGCCCTGAAGGTTGTTCTTACGATAGGGGTTCCCTCACCCACACCTATCCTGATTCATTGCGATTGAATGGGGTTGTCGATACGCGGGTTCGGGATTAAAAACAAAAGCTAAGCTGCCTTGCTGGCCTCACTCAACGCCAGAACAGCAAGCTCCAGCCGGTCACGTGCGCCGGTCTTGGTAAAAATGCTTTGCAGATGGCGCTTCACGGTGTTCTCACTGATGGTGAGCGCTTCGCCAATGTCTTTATTCTTCATGCCACGGGCAACGTGATAAGCAATCTGTCGTTCACGGGTGGAGAGACGGCCCATGGTGTTTGCGGTGTTTTTGGATTCTGCGGTCATCGTGGAGAGCACCTGTTGTGCGAGTTCGTCTGAAAATGCCAGTTCACCATTGGCTACCGTACGGATGGCGGCAAACAGTTTTTCGGGACCGTCGCTCTTCAGCACCAGGCCGCGAGCGCCCAGCTTGACGACCTGGGCATAGTCCAACTCATTGTCTGAGCCGGTAAGCACCACAGCAGCTACCCGGCTGCCGGCCCGGTCAAGGGTACGCAGAACCTCAAACCCATCGCCATCGGGCATAAAGAGGTCAAGAAGCAATACATCCGGTGGATGCTCCTGCACTATGGCTACGGCTTCCTGTCCATTGGAAGCGCGGCCTTCCACCACGAAATCCGGTTGTGTGCCGAGCAAAGAGGCCAGGGATTCCCGCAAAACTGTATGATCGTCGGCAATCACAATCCGGGTGCGATTTTTAGAAACTGCTTTAGGGACCATATTCATGACGTTTTCTTAGATGCAATTCAGAGGGAGGATGAAAGGCAGGACTTTCAGGTTGGCCAATCCGGCATCAAAAATAATTGAGCGGGCGAAAAATGGCAGGGGACAGGATGAATTTGTCCATAGGCTCAAAGGCACTGCAGGGCGTGTATACCCGTGTACTTTGAGCACGTAGGAGCCGTTCTGGGCTCTATGGTATATTCCGCTTAAAGCTCCCCGTGAGCGCTTTCGACCCGGAAATGGAGCCAGGATTTGGCGATTGATGAAGAACTTACGGTATTGGAAGACCAGCTTCGCCGGCTGAAGGTGGAATATGACATGTATTTCGGCGGAGGCTCCAAGAAACCACCGGCCGATATCGAGTGGAAAGTTAAGACCCTGCTTAAGAAGTTCTCTGATGGAAGCCGGATGAATTATGCCCAGCGCTTCCGCTATACCACCATCCAGCAACGCTATGCACTCTACAATGCCTTATGGCAGCAAAAGCTGGTGATCAAGGAAGAAGGATATCGCCGTCCGCAGGACGCTGTGCTGGGAATCCAGGGATTGCGGTCGGACGAAGAGCATGAAGCGGCGAAGGCGCTTAAGCATCATCATGGCCCGGTCACGGCAGATCGCCCGTTCAGCACGTCTTTTACCGATGCCGATACAGATTCGAAACAGGTTGAGTCTCTCTATCAGGCGTTGACTGAGGCGCGCAAGAAGGTTGGTGAGAACAGCCCCGCCAACCTGGATTCATTCAAAAAATTCGTGAAGCAGAAGACCACACAACTGCAAAAAGAATATGGCTGCAAAGCAGTGGAATATACCGTTGAAATGCAGAACGGGCAGGCCAAGCTGAAGGCCAAACCGAAATAGATTCTCACCGCAAAGGTGCGAACACAATTATTTCTGCGCAGCTGAGAATTCTGTTCAAATTTCAGATCCCTTTTGACTTATTCAGTTTTCAAAGATCCATTTACAAAATGCAGTGAATTCGCTGGAGCGACAAAGGCTCTAGCTCTTTTTTTTCTTTTTGGACGCCGCGGACTTCGTACTGCCTGACCCGCATTTGCATTTGCGAAAGAGCTCTTTGCATTTGGGACAGCGCAGCCCAACAGCAATTTCATATTCCGAGTCGGTGATCCTGCGCCGTGATGTTGACACGGTGAAAGATTGGTCAAGATATTTCATGAGTTCTCTTTCAGTCTAACCTACAAGCTTTTTTAGTCGTTTAAAATTTTTTTTCACGATCTGCCATGCGAAGAGCTGCAAGGGGCTTCCGGCAAAGGCGTGGGCAATGGCGAAAACATTGATGACGCGAAAATGGCTGTCATTCACCACCACGTAAGCAGGCTCAGAGTAATGCGGACGAAATTTGTATTTGTAATACTCAAGACCTTTGAAGTTATAAAGCGGATTAGCAGTCGCTCGCATGAAGCGGAACAGTGCGCGCAACCATGCCGGCCCGGGTTCGCCGGGTGGCAGGGCGCGGGCGGAAAGAGGCACAAGGCCCATGGTGACTTCACGGAAATTTTCGCGCGCAAATGCAGTCATGGCAGAGTGCACCAACAACTCGCTTGTTCCCAGCGGCGATTGAGCATCATGCGCCCATTGCTCAAAGAGCCATCCTTCGCGGTTAGGCATCGGCGAGCAGAGCAGGTAAGCGATGGTCCGCTGATGACGCGTGGCAACAAAGAGACGGCGGTCGGTCAATTCTCCAAAAATATCTGGCTCGATGAGAAAGTGCAGCGGCGGCAGGTGTTTTCTGCTGAGCCATTGCTGCCGGATATCGCGCAACTCCCGCGAAGCGGCGGCAATGGTTGCCGGCATTTCCGTGACTTCAACGCCTTTGCGTCTGGCGCGCGAGATCTGGTATCGCAGCGAGGCGTTGGATTTTACGATCGCTTCCCAGCCCATTGGATTCCAGTAAGGCAGCGCACCGATGGAAGCGATCGAGTGATTCGGAGAGTTCTCAACCACGCCGGCAAAACGCGGACCAACGTGAAAGTAGCAAACATTCTCTTTCGCTCGCGTGGCATCGGCCTCAAACTCTTCAATCACGGCGTGAATTCTCTGCGGATCGCAGATAGGCGCGCCGGCAACAACACGAACGTTACTGCTGGTAATGTAGCCGATCACCGCATCGCCTGCTCGGCTGAACCAGTGCTGAATGCCCGGGTTCAGGATTTGATAGGCGATCGGATTCAGACTATGCGCGAAAACAAGTTCACGCGCGAGCTCCGGGCTGGTGTTTGAAATTAAAGACACATGATTGAAGACTTAAAACTCAAGTTTTATTTTCCCGTGTACGTGACTCTCCAGATGATTTTGGAGCCATCATCGCTCACAAAAAGTGATCCATCATTGCCCACCGTCACGCCCACCGGACGTCCCCAGACATGGTCGTTATCCACCACAAATCCGGTCATAAAGTCTTCGTACACGCCGGTCGCTTTGCCGTTTTTCATGGGCACGCGGACCACCTCATAACCGGCGCGGCGGCTGCGGTTCCATGAGCCATGCTCCGCGGCAAAGATGTCTCCGTGGTATTCCTGCGGAAACTGCTTGCCTTCATAAAACGTCATCTCCAGAGACGCCATATGCGGCTGCACCAGCACGTCCGGCACAATCACTTTGCTCTGCAGCTCCGGATGCTTGCCCTGATGCTTGGGGTCCCAATTCGCCCCAATGTAATACCAGGGCCAGCCGTAAAAGCCGCCGTCTTTGATCGACGTGATGTAGTCCGGCGGAAGCGCATCGCCCAGCTCGTCACGCTCGTTGACAGATCCCCAGAGCTCGCCGGTTTCCGGGCTCACGGCAATGCCCACGGCGTTGCGCAGGCCGGCCGCGTAGATGCGGCGTCCGCTGCCATCAGGATTCATCTCCAGCACATCGGCGCGCTCTTTTTCTTCCGGATGCGTGTCCGCATCGTCATTGTTGGAATGCGAGCCCACGGAGACAAACATCTTCTTGCCGTCTTTGGAAAAGGCGATGTCGCGCGTCCAGTGGCCGCCGCCGCGCAGGCGTCCTCCGCCAGGCAGGTCGGCGATTTTCTGCGCCTCGCCGCGCGCTTTCATCTCGCCCGAGTGGTAAGCAAAGCGGACAACCGAATCCGTGTTGCCCACATAAACCCATTCCGGGTTTGCTCCCGGAGGATAAAAGGCAATGCCAAACGGCTGTGAGAGGCCCGTGGCAAAGGTCTCCGTCTGCGCCGCCTTGCCGTCTTTGCCGATGCCGCGAAAAACCTTGATCTCGCCCTTGTGGCTCTCGGCCAGAAAAATATCGCCATTGGGCGCGGTGCGCATCTCGCGCGGATAATCCAGGCCTTCCGCATAGACCTCTACCTTGAATCCGGCCGGCACCTGTGGCATGGCGCCTTTTGGACGCGGGGCCATCTCCGGACCGTTATCTACAGATTGCGTCGCGTGTGGCTGGGGCAGGTCAGCGGCGGTGATTTTGCGGAAGGTTCCGGGCTTTTGCTGTGTCCAGTCGGCATAGGCGGCCGTTCCGGTGATGGGGTGGTCTTTGCTTGTGCCTGCTTGCGTTGCGCCAGAGCCAGCGTTGGACGATTGGGGGTAAGAAGCCATGGGCAGCAGTGCAGTAAGAAGCAGAATGGATTTATGGAGCGCTCGCATGAATCGTGTCCTCAGGTGTTTTCAGATGCGCCAAAGATTTTATAAACGGGGTTGGGATTACCCGATGACCCGATCACCCACCCGGGCCTCCCCCCTGTTCCCTTCGATTAGGATTCTAAAGGATTTACACAATTCATCCCCGGTAATGGCTTTTCTCTGATGCGCCTTGGGCGATGGATCCAATCTCATTTGCTCTCCTTCGCGTTCCTTCGTGTCCTTTGTGGTGAGGCCCGGTTTTCCGATGTCCCGATGACGCGCGGTGTCGGCGATCAACCGATCTAGCTGTGCTTCGCATGCCCCTCCCCCTCTGCACTCATCCCAGTTTGGCGTAGGTTTCAGAGAGGTCATCCCAATCCATCCCAATTTGGCGTAGACTTCAGCAACTTACCCCAAATTGGCGTAGGGTTGAGCGATGCGATCCGGAGTCTTTAGCGACCGAGCTAATAACCAAATACTAAAAACTAAGTTCTGCTTTTCCATTTTCAAAGAGCGCCACAACTGCTTTCCTTGCTGAAAGGGAAATAGCGCAATATGCCATTTATTCGCCCATCATGTCAATGCGAATACAGACCCAAAATGAGAACTCTTGGAAATTTGGCTATCAGTTAGAGCCATCTGATCTGTATTGATGGCCTAAATTTCAGTTGATTTTGTAGTTAGGACATGACCGGACATTCAGCAGTGGGTCGCAAAAGACAGTGACCGGTATGACTGTACGACTTCGCAGATGATTTTGTCGCTGAGTCTCGCTATAGTAGGGATGGTTCAAGCGAACAATCATCGCGGTTACCGCTGATTGTTCGACCAATGAAATTCTTTGGGGCATGTACGGTTTCCTGTTAAACTTCGTACAGGAGACCAGTACCCAAACGCACGACTTGTGACAATCGCGATTTCGATCAAGATAAACGACGGCCTTGTCCTTGCCTCGGACAGCGCATCCACCGTTCTCGGACAAGTCCCAGAAACGGGTGAATTACAAGTCTTAAATGTCTATAACAACGCCATCAAAGTCTTTAATCTACGAAAGGGACTTCCGATCGGCGCAATAACGTGGGGTTCAGGTAGTATCGGCCAAGATTCAATCACAACGATTATTAAGGATTTAAGAGAGCGCTTTACAGGCGACAATCCAGATCATCTAGATTGGGAGATAGATCCAGATAGTTACCGGATTGATGAGGTCGCAAACAAACTAAAACAGTTCGTCTACGATAATCTTTATTTGACTGCATTTAAAGATTTTCCTCAAAAGCCATCGCTAGGCTTTATCGTTGCAGGATATTCCGCGCGTGCACCCATAGCTGAGGAGTATCAGATAGATATTCAAAATGGTCAGTGCAGTGGTCCGCGTTTATTAAGGAAGCAAGAAGAATCAGGAATGACATGGGCAGGAGAACCTGAGGCGTTGAACAGGTTGATAAGTGGGATTGGAGGCGGCCTCCCAATGACATTGCAGCAGGATTTCGGAGTACCTGAAGAAGAAATCCCCGGTGCAATTTCAACCATCAAACAAAATCTGACCGTTCCTATGATACTCCCGGCAATGCCCCTTCAAGATGCTATTGATTTAGCCGAATTCATGGTAGACGTAACAATCAAATTTGCGCGTTTTACACCTGGGCCACCAACCGTAGGAGGCCCAATTGAAATTGCTGCGATAAGCAAACACGAAGGTTTTCGGTGGGTTCAAAGGAAATATTACTTTAGTCGGGAACTTAATCCTGAGGAAAAGTTCACAAGAGTATATGAACCCGATAACAAGGAAGGAACAACGTCACAAAATGAAAAAGGAGGACAAAAAAATGCCTGATTTTAACCCGCGGCCACCTATCACCAGTGATAGTAGTTCTGTAACTATGTCACCTTGTACGCAACCCACTCAAGGCAACGGTGTCCCCTCCTACAGCTCTATGTCATACACAGTTGTGAATGCCACACCTGTGGTTGTGCAGAGCAATGTAGAGCCACCAAGGCCTTTGAATGAGGCGACCATTCGAGTTATCAATTCCGTTTTCCATGCCAAAGTAAATGAAGCGGCAATTCGTCGTGATGAGAGCGAGGATTTTTAAGCGTTGTATTTGACTCAAGAAAGTGAAGGGTTTGATACCACAAGCCTGCGACAAGGGGATATCTTAGCTGGTATCCCCTTTCCTTTGTTAGATCGTCAATCTTTGACTATTCTTGGTGCAATTCAAGAAAATTATGACTACACGGGCCTCCCAATAATTTCAGCACGTACTCATAAGCATCGTTTCGATAACGAATGGGTTACAGCACAATTGCCCATTCGATTTGGGCTATGCGCGGTTCTTTCAAATTGCTGCGATTTAGAGCCACGAAATGGGAAAATTCTAGCGCGTACGATAACATTAGCGCGGCTGCGCCCAGTGAGCGCAGATATCCGACATGATCCCATTCGTTTTGCGAGTTTAAGTTCTAACAAAGATCCGCGCGATCCGGTCGACCCCGGATATATCGATTATTTCTATCTTCAATCTCACACTTTATTGCAGAATCAAGACTGGAATGTTGAATATAGTCAATGCCTTAGTATTCCGTCTTCCGACATAAATATCTTACTGCGCAAGAAAACTCTTCAGCTTAATGATCGGACCCGAGTGAAGTTCAAAATAAAATTAGCCTTCACCCTGGGTAGGCTTAATAACGATGAAGCGCAGGCTGGTTTGGAAAATCCTTGGCAAGAACCGAAATCTGTGCCGACCGAAGGTCATCCAGAACAGGGGTAAGTTTGCGAAGCAGATATAGTGTCTACATTGAATGCAAACGAAGGGTTTGCGGAAAATGAAAGGCATGTCAGGTCAAAGGGTGAAAGTCAATGTTGAGATGAGGAAAACCAAAAACCAGGACGTGATGTGGATCAACAACCTGGAGTATATCCCGTCGGGAGCATGACCGCAGAGTGTTTCAGGAATTTTGGAAGGGCTTCGAGTTGCTTTCTTTGCAGGTGGCGAAGCCCTTATTGATTTGACTTCAATTTACTGCTTTCCAACCCGGTTGCACGCCCTCCTTTTGCACTGATACCTTATTCCTTAATCCTTCACCCTTCCGAGGAAACAACCGAGTGCCCAAAATTCAGCGAGCTATCCTGAGCGTCACCGATAAAACCGGACTGGTCGAGTTTGCCAAACAGCTTGCCGACATGAACGTGGAACTGGTCTCCACTGGTGGAACGGCCAAGCAGCTGCGCGATGCCGGCATCAGCGTGAAAGACATCTCTGACCTCACCGGCTTCCCGGAGATGATGGATGGCCGCGTGAAGACGCTGCATCCCAAGGTGCATGGCGGCATCCTGCATATTCGCGGCAATGAGAAGCATGTGGCTTCAGCCAAGGAGCACGGCATTCAGCCCATCGACATGGTGGTGGTAAATCTTTATGCCTTTGAGAAGACTGCCTCCAAGGCCGGCGTGCATTTTGACGAGGTGATCGAGAACATCGATATCGGCGGGCCGTCGATGGTGCGGTCGGCAGCCAAGAATTTTCGCGATGTGGCGATTGTGACCTCGCCGGACGACTATGCTGCCATCGCCAAAGAGATGAAAGATTCCGGCGGCGAGCTGGGATTAGCGACACGCTGGCGTCTGGCACAGAGAGCGTTTGCCACGACGGCAGCTTATGACAGCGCGATCGCCGCTACACTGGCCGCAACTGGATTGAGCGAAGACACGAAACAATTTCAGCTTCCGCAGGCCGGCAATGATTTTCCGGCAGTCCTGCGCTTTGGCCTGAACAAAGTGATGGATCTGCGTTATGGAGAGAATCCACATCAGCGGGCCGCCATGTACTCTGACGGTTCTGGCACGGGTGTTGGCAACGGAAAGCAGCTCCAAGGCAAGGAACTTTCATTCAACAACATTGTTGATCTGCAGGCGGCGTGGGACCTGGCGCAGGAATTTGAAGAGACGGCGTGCGCCATTATCAAGCATACGAATCCGTCGGGCGCGGCCACGGGCAAAAATTTACTGGAAGCTTACATGAAGGCCAAAGAGACCGATCCGGTCTCGGCCTTTGGCGGCGTGATTGGCGTGAATCGCGTGATTGATGGAACGGCCGCGGAAGAGATTGCCAAATTATTTGTGGAGGCCATTGCCGCTCCGGAATTTTCTCCTGAAGCAAAAGAGAAATTTGCCGCCAAGAAAAACCTGCGCCTGGTGGAAGTGAAATCTAGTATGCAAAAGTTTGCCATGAAGCCGGTTTCCGGGGGAATGCTGGTGCAGGATGCGGATGTGCGCCCGCTCGCCGATGCGGACCTGAAGATCGCCAGTTCGCGCCAGCCTACCGCGGAAGAGATGCGGGCCCTGCTGTTTGCCTGGAAGGTCTGTAAGCATGTGAAATCAAACGCGATTGTTTATGCGCGTGAAGGGCAGACGGTGGGTGTGGGCGCAGGGCAGATGTCACGCGTGGATTCCTGCAAGATTGGGGCAATGAAGGCGATCTTACCTTTGAAAGGTACGGTAGCGGCTTCAGACGCCTTTTTCCCATTTCCAGATGGTGTGGAAGAGATTGCCAGGGCCGGCGCAACGGCCATTATTCAACCCGGCGGATCCATGCGCGATCAGGAAGTAATTGATACGGCAAACCGCTTAGGGCTGGCGATGGTGCTCACAGGTGTGCGTCACTTCCGTCACTAGTCAAGAATTGTAATGTCATGCAAAAACTACGGGACTAAGGGCTAGAATTAGCTCAGGATAAAGGTGAATAGCTGCTACCGGGAATAGCGCCTGTGCATCCAATAAAAAGGTAAATTTCGGTCCGTTCTATGACTTTCATAAAAACACGCTTTCTTATGGCAGGCATGCTCCTGCTCTTAGCAGTCTCCGTTCAAGCGCAATCCGGCGCCACCCAGAAGGCGCCAGCGTCTTCAAAAAAAGATTCAGCGGCGAAAGATACTACGTCCACGCAGAACAAGACGGACAAGCAGCCTGACCAGGCTGAGGCTTACTATCATTTCTCTCTTGGCCACATGTATGAAGAGATGATGGCGATGTACGGACGCGCGGAATACGCCAACAAGGCCATCGATGAATACCGGCTGGCCCTGGAGAACGATCCTTCTTCTGAATATCTGAATACGGCGCTGGCTGAGCTTTATGCCAAGACCGGCCGCATCCGTGACGCGGTTGTAGAAGCACAGGACATGATCAAGCGCGACCCGAACAATCTGGAGGCGCGCAAACTTCTGGGAAGAATTTATGTGCGTTCGCTGGGCGATTTGCAGCCGGGAACGCAATCACACGAAGTGCTGGGACTGGCCATTGAGCAGTACGAGGCCATGGTCAGGATTGAGCCCAAGAATCCTGATAATCATCTTGTGCTCGGCCAGCTTTATGCCGCAAACCGGGACCTGATCAAGGCAGAAAACGAATACAAGACCGTCATTCAGCTTGATCCTGATTCAGAAGACGCGGTTGTGAAACTGGTTTATCTGTATAACGACGAGGGTGACACCAAGAAGGCCAATGAAGTTCTGGCTTCAATCCCGGCAGCGCAGCGCACCTCAAAGATTTACTCTGCTATGGGCACCACCTACGAGCAGCAGAAAGACTATAAAAAAGCTATTGAATCTTTTAAACAGGCCCTGGCGCTCGACAAAGAAAATCTTGACGCAATGCGCGGACTGGCCCAGAACCTGGCCAACGACAATCAGATAGAAGCATCGCTGGAGCAATACCGTGCGATTCAGGATGCCGATCCGCAAGACGCTACCGCTGCGCTGCGTGTGGCAGAAATCTATCGCAGCATGGGCAAGTTTGATCTTGCCATGGAGAACCTGAAGAAAGCGGCTGCGCTTGAACCGGACCTGCTGGAGATTCCTTATAACCAGGCGCTGATTCTGGAGGCCCAGGGCAAATACGATGACGCTGCGGCAATCCTGCAGAAGTTGGTGAGCCATCCGCTGACGGCGGATGCGCGCGCAGTTGACAAGAGCACTCGGGCATTGTTCCTGGAGCGGTTGGGAAATATCTATCGTGAAGAAAACCGGCCCATGCTGGCGATTGAGACCTTCCGCAAGATTATTGATCTGGGCGGAAAAGAAGCGTCACGCGGCTATCAGGACCTGATTGAGGCGTATCGCGACCAGAAGCAATGGGCGGAAGCCACGCGGGTAGCGAATGAAGCTGCAAAAAAGTTGCCGGACGACAAAGACATCAAGCTGACACTTGCGCAGCAGATGGCGGATTCAGGCAAGGGAGACGAAAGCGTTCAACTGGCCAAGTCAGTGCTGAAGGGCGGCCCGGAAGATCGCGATTCGTACATCATGCTGTCACAGATTTACATGCGGCTGAAGCGCTGGAAGGATTCAGAAGACGCTCTGGCGCAGGCAGAGAAGCTGGCGGCGCATCCTGAAGAAAAAGAATATATTCGCTTCCTGCAGGGCTCGATCTATGAGCGGCAGAAAAAATATGACCAGGCGGAGCAGGCGTTCCGTCAGGTGCTGCAACAGGATCCCAGCAACAGCATGGCGCTGAATTATCTGGGATACATGCTGGCCGACCGCAATACGCATCTGGAAGAGGCGCTAACGCTGGTCAAGAAAGCGCTGGACCTTGATCCGCAGAATTACAACTATATCGATTCCCTGGGCTGGGTCTATTTCAAGCTGGGCAATTACGACCAGGCGGAAGAGAACCTTCGCCGCGCCGCGGACAAGAGCCCAAATGACGCAACGATCCAGGACCACCTGGGCGAGCTCTATGCACGCACCAATCGCTTCAAGCTTGCGGCCGCACATTGGGAGCACGCACTGGATGAATGGAACAAATCAGTGCCGGCCGATGTCGACCAGCAGGATGTGTCCCGTGTTACCAAGAAGCTGGAAAGCACCAAAGTCAAGCTGGCGCAGCAGGTGCAGAAGGAATAGTCTTCCAAACCAATTTAGAAAAAAGCCCTTCGCTTAAAAACGAAGGGCTTCTTGTTTTAGTGAATCAATTGCACCCGGGGTTAGATTGATTGCTGATTTTGCTGCGCGAGATCGGGCCTGTTCATCAGGCTCATCATATGGCTGATATCGAAAGCCTCGCGACGAATGCGCTGATCATAGTAGGTCAGGGTAATTGCGATAGCGCTGATGGGACCGAAAAGGATCGTAGTAATGGTCGCAATCACCTGGTCCCATGCTTCTTTGGCAATTCCATGGTTTCCGAAAGCCAGGCCTACGGCCGACAAAATAGTTCTGAGTACCAGTGCCATGATAAACGCTAGAATAGCAGCCAGGAAATAAACCACAATCACCCGGCCAACCGATCCTGAGGTTAACGTCGAACTGCGCTTTAATCCCTGGCCGGGCGCAATATTCTCAAGAACAACAGCAGGTACGGCCAGTCCATATAGTCCTGCCCAATAGATTCCGGGGACTACTAGAAGAATGATTCCCACGATGATGATCAATCCAACCGCGATTGACACCCCTAGAACCCGCATTACTTTATCGGACACACGGGAGAAACACGATGCCGCGGTGGTAGGCGTTTCCAGATAGATGTCAGATACACCAAGCGTAGTAGCGGCGGTAACCAGCGATGTAGCAAACAGGGAGGCAAAAACTGCGACAAGGCCGCCAAGCGCAGCCAAAAGAGAATTAGGTTCGGAACTGTTTTGGGCTGCAAGCTTTGAACCCAGCTGTAGCACCAGCACGATGGAGTTGGGAATTGCGCTGATGGTGACAAACAGCACAAAGTTGTTGCGATAGATATTGAAGGTCTCGTCAAGAATTTGTCCGAGCGATAATGGGCGGAGCGTGCGGGCCATTCCTTCTCCTGTAAAGACAATTGTTGTAAGAGTTGCGGAATTGTACCTGAGAACGGGTCGCTGGGATAAACTAAATTATGCTCGCTTCTTATGCGTTGCGTGCCGAAGACAGCCGTGGACGGCGCTATCCTGAGGCTGGGCATCCTTATCGCAACGACTTTCAGCGTGACCGTGACCGCGTGGTGCATTCGCGCGCATTTCGCCGCCTGGAAAATAAAACGCAGGTCTTCACTCGAAGACACTCGGACCATTTTCGCAACCGGCTCACGCACACCATAGAAGTAGCGCAGATATCGCGCACAATTGCTGCCGAGCTGCGCCTGAATGAAGATCTGGTAGAGGCCCTGGCGCTGGTGCATGATGTGGGGCATCCGCCGTTTGGGCACGCAGGTGAGCGCACTCTAAATATCGCCATGCAGGAGTATGGCGATCTCTTCGATCACAACCTGCATGCCCTGCGCATCGTGGAACAATTTGAGCAGCGTTATGCGGATTTTCTAGGATTGAACCTGACGTTTGAAGTGCGCGAAGGAATCGTGAAGCACTCGCGTGACTACAACGCGAAGGAATTTCCTCAGCTGGCTGAGTATCTGCTGGATGCGAGTCCGCCACTGGAAGCCCAGCTGATTGACCTGACAGATGAGATCGCGTATTCCACGGCTGACCTGGACGATGGGGTGGAAGCAAAAATCCTTACGCGAGACCAGATCCGGCGAGATGTGCCAGTGTTTGCGCGTTTGCATGCTGAGGTCGAGCAGCTCTATCCAACAGCGCCGGAAAAACTTAAGTTCAATGAGACGCTCAAGCGTGTGCTGGACCGCCTGGTGAGCGATCTGATTGTCAATACGCAAAAGCAAATCGATGAAGCCGGAGTGAAGTCAGTTGAGGACGTGCGGAAATTTCCGCAAAGGCTCTGCAGCTTCAGTCCTGAGGTTGAGCTGGAGAGGCGGCAGATAAAGGATTTTCTATATCAGCATGTCTATTTCAGCCCTGCGTTGCAGCGGGATAAGCATCAGGCAGAACAGGTGATCTCAGAGATGTTTGCGTTTTTTATGGCATCACCCAAAGAGTTGCCGGCAAGCTACCAGGAAAAGACGCGCCAGGAACCTCTCTATCGAGTTGTGTGTGATTACATTGCCGGTTCAACTGACCTCTTTATCCTGGACCAGCATCAGCGCTTTTGTCCGCTAAAGAGGCAGGTAAGAGTTTAGCTTCTCAGGCGCGCGTAAGCTTGGAACTTTTTTCAAATTCTTCACGTATCATCTGTCACGCACACTTGTGCCCTTGGAGAAAGCATGAAACCTCTGATTGTTCGCCTTCTGGTGTTGTTTGCGTCTTTTCAGCTCACTCTCTGCCTGCAAGCCCAAAGCCCCGTCGATAAGGATTTTGTCCCTAACGGAAAGGTGGAGATGACATTGGAATCAGGCAACTATGAAATCCAGCCAAGCTCTGACAACAAGATCCATGTGCGCTGGAATGAGGCGCTCAAAAGTGTCCGGGTAAAAGTGGACGTCAACGGCAAGTCTGCTGATGTTCGCGTAGAGAACACGCCCCATGATAATTTCCACGCCACCATTGAGATTCCGGCAGAAACCAGCATGAGAATCCGCATGACCGCTGGCAACATTACGGTGAGTGGAATCAAAGGCGATAAGGATATTGAGCTCAATGCCGGTAACCTGAAGATTTCTGTCGGCGACTCGAAAGACTGGGGCAAGGTGGATGCGTCCGTGACGGCAGGAAACGTCGTCGCCTCACCCTTTGCCGCCAACAAAAGCGGGCTGTTCCGTTCTTTTGACTGGAATGGTCCCGGCCGTTACCGTCTCCATGCCCATCTCATGGCCGGAAATATAGACTTGATCAAGTAACCATTAGAAATTATGGAGGGCCACTTATGCCGAAAGAATGAGAGTACCTCATCTCAGGTATCTAAACAAAACTAGTGGCGCTGCATCCATTTCAGCGCATGCTCGCCTAAGAATAGACCGACCAACACATACAACGGCCATAAGTATGGATGGCTGCAAAGTGCGTTCCAGTAATCGACAGATGGGCTTTTCCAGAGCAGTATTTGAAGTGTGGCGCCACCTACCAAAGTCGCTCCAGCTCCGATAATGCGAGCAATCCATATCTTGACGACTAGCATTTGCAAATTAATGTGACAGTGATCCTTCGTGACGATTCTATTCCGATGCCGCTCGGTCATGACGGCCGATCTCTTATTGGCCCACTCATCCGCCACCATGCATTTTGGCCAGCCGGGGTCGAGCAATATTTACTCGATGGGCCTTACTCTGGAACTACCCATGGTCTAAGGTGTTGACCGTAAATTGCTGAAAATAAAGGATTCCATCTTTGCCCTTTAAATTCAGGAGTTTGGCATTCGCAATGCATTACTCAGAAGCGTAGCGTTATGCGCACTCGGGGGTTTGCTGGAAACCCTGTCACAAAGCGTGGCCCCGATGCTCGAACGACCCCCGGTTCGGAGGATTTTTTCCCAATGAAGAATTATCTATTGTCGTTATCGCTTGTAGCCGCCATGGCAGTCCCAGCGGTTGCACAGCAGGACCAGAACAGCAACAACTCAAATCAACCGCAGGCGCAGCAAGCGCAACAGGCACAGAGCAACGATCAGTCCGCTACCGGAAAAGATCCGTTGACCTACGAGCGCAAAGAGGGTTTCTGGGGACACCTGAACCCATTCGCCCGCAAAAAATATGTCAGCCGCCAGCTGGATCCCATCCGCGGTCGCGTAAATGAGCTGGATGAGCTCACCGCGAAGAACTCCAAGATGATTGCCGATGTGGATGCTCGTGCCACGGAAGGCATCCGCAATGCCATGAGCAAGGCGAATGAAGCTGATACGCATGCTCTGGACGCGGGCAACCGCGCAAACCAGGCGCAGCAGACGGCGCAGCAGGCCCACGCCCGCATCGCCACCGTGGAAGAGACTGTCAGCAAGATTGATCAGTATCAGCCGATTACCCAGGCTGAAATTCGCTTCCGCGCCGGCCAGTCCGTCCTGAGCAAGAACGCGAAAGACGCTCTGGATCAGATGGCGACCTCGCTGAAAGACCAGAAGGGCTACATTGTTGAAGTGCAGGGCTTCTCGCCCGGCAACGGTGTCCATGCCATTGAAAACTCGCGTGAAATGGCGCAGATGGTTGTCCGTTACCTCGTCCTGAACCATGAGATCCCGGTTTACCGCATCTACACCGTCGGTATGGGCAATGCTCCTATCCAGGCGGAAGATGGAAAGATCCATCGTCAGAAGGGCGGCACAGTTGAGATCAGCCTGTTGAAGAACGGCTTGGGCGATCTGAACGCGAACAACAACTCTCCGGCAGCCAGCGGCAGCGGTGTGACCGCGACCCCGGCGCCAGCAGCTCCGGCTACGCAGCCTGCTGCTCAGCCAACCGGCGGCGACCAGCCGAAACAATAAGCAAGTTTAGGTAAGTCCTTTTTACCAAACGCATCCCTCCTGCCACTCATGTGGCAGGGGGGTTTTTTATTTGCGATAAAAAGTGAAATTAGCGAGATGTGGCTGTGTCCCCTTTGCTTGGGCTTCAGTGGTTAAAAAAATCTCTATTTAATCATCTGGTCTCGGATCCTCGTCACTCGCTGGACGATTTTCTGTTGTTACGTGAATACCATTCTGTTCCATAAGATAGTTTTTTGATCCTGTTTTATTAAATTCAACAGGCGTGGCCGTAAGTTCAAAACTTCCTGGGTTACCTGGCATTCCATTGCTGAGGCTCGTTCTTACATAACGAAATTCGTAACCGTCTTTGATAAGTGGGTCAGCGGCAAAAGATTTGTCCAACGCTTGATAGTTGAAAGATCTGTTGTTGCTGTCTGTGTTAATAGGCTCTGTTAAAACATCTAACGTGGAAGGATAACCGCTGGAGAGCCGTCCGTTTAAACTTGCGTACATATACTGCCGCAGATTTTGTCCCAACTGATGCAGCGTCTCCAGGGCAGCAGCC
>Ga0206935_10187_pt1 | contig 21281 bp, 3 predicted proteins | sample Alteio_BWOrgHeat_13_FD_152924 | JGI IMG/M metagenome (GOLD analysis project Ga0206935, IMG submission 152924) | Enriched cells from forest soil in Barre Woods Harvard Forest LTER site, Petersham, Massachusetts, United States -... | ecosystem: Environmental > Terrestrial > Soil > Temperate forest >...
AATGTTTACGCCGCTCCCATTCTCGGCGGTTACATAGTAAGTGGCAGCGGGCGTCACATCAGCTGGGGTTCCGCTGATCATACCTGTTGTGCCGCCGAAAGTTAAACCGGCAGGCAAACCTGGGTTTATTCCATAACCTTCCAAATTTATAGCCCGGATGGTTTGATTCCCATAGTCAACGACATAGAGGTTATTTGAAGCATTAATGGCTAATCCATTAATAGAACTAAAGCTTGCTGCCGTACCTATACCGTCTAACTTAGTATATGTTGAATTTCCGGCTATGGTAGTTACCAAACCGGCAGCTGTGATCCGTCTTATCAAATTGCCGTCTCCAACATATAAATTTCCAAAACCATCTGATGTCATGCCTTCAGGGAATAAAAATGTCGCGGCAGTGCCGATACCGTCAGTTGAGCCATAAGTACCACCGGCAAATGTAGTTACGACACCTGCGGGGGTAATTTTGCGGATCGCCCGGTTATTCCCATCAGCCACATATATGTTACCAAGGGCGTCAACTGCTAAGCCTCCAGGAGCGCTGAAACTTGCCGCTGTACCGGTAGCGTTGACAAACCCGTACGTCCCGTTGCCGGCAATTGTGGTTACTACGCCCGCCGGGGTTATCTTCCTAATCGTATTGTTCCCTTCATCAGATACATATACGTTATAATTGCCATCCACTGCCACGAAAGCCAGAGAGCCAAAGCTCGCGGCTGTGCCCGTCCCATCCACAAAACCATAACTACCGCTGCCGGCCAGCGTTGTTACCACACCCGCCGGGCTTATTTTGCGGACCACTTCATTGGCCCTATCCGCCACATATAAGTTGCCACCTGCGTCTGAAGCTAAACCTTCGGGGTTGTTAAAACTTGCCGCTGTACCTGTACCATTTATATAACCGGCCGTGCCGCTTCCAGCAAAAGTGGTTACAACGCCCGCAGGAGTTATCTTCCGGATAACGTTATTGGACTCATCGGCAATATACACATTGCCTAAAGCATCTGTTGCGCACCCAAAGGGGTTATTGAAGCTTGCCGCTGTACCCGTGCCATTTACATTACCGTGGGTACCGCTGCCTGCAAGGGTAATAACCGTAGCATAACTCTGCGCCGGCACCGCACCGCCTGAGTTGGACGGTGACAACGAAGCAATAGCAGCCCCGGCGGTATAAGCCTGCGGACCCTGGTAAGCGATATTCGGCGCGCTTCCTGATGGCAGTGTGCCGCCGATCTTCCGGATAGCGTTATTACCATTATCGCCTACATATAAATAGCCGTTGTTATCAATGATCAGGTCGGTTAAAAAGCCCATTTCGGCTAATGCGGCAGAGCCGCCGTCGCCGGTATAGCCATCCACGCCTGTGCCTGCATAGGTGCTGATCTTTTGTGTAGCCGCATCTATTTTGCGGATGGTGTTGGTGGGCTGGTCGGCAATGTACACGTTGCCCGCAGCATCAACCACTACTGCCATGGGGTCTTCAAATTGTGCGGAATTCGCCGGGCCGCCGTCACCGGAGTTGCCGTAGGTTCCGTTCCCCCCAATGATTGATAGTGTACTGGTTGACAGATTATACTTATTGATCGTTGATTTTGCTTGATCTCCAAAATACATATTTCCATTTTGGTCGAACACCATTCTCTCCACCCCTACATTGGATAATACGACCGAGATGCTTTGGGTAGCAGCATCTATCTTCACTATCCTGGAATTAAATACATCGGCTATATAAATATTATTACTGGCGTCAACAATGATGCCGCCCGGAGAAGATAATTGTGCGGAAGTAGCCGGGCCGCCAATGCCGGCGCTGCCGCCAACCCCGGTACCGGCAATCGTTGTGATATTATGCGTCGTGGCATCTACGTTCCTGACACGGTTATTACCGGCGTCGCCGATGTAGACATTGCCAGCCGCATCTACGCCGAGCCCGGGCAGCGCTGAAGAAAGGTTAAGTTGTGCGCTTGTGGCGGGGCCGCTATCGCCCGAGTAACCCGCAACGCCGGTACCCGCGTACACGGTAACCGCCTGGGTAGCTGCATCAACCCTGTACACCACGTTGTCATTCAGAGATGCTACGTAAAGATTGCCCGACGCGTCTCTTACGGTTCCGTAAGGATCATTTACGCGGCCTACGGTATAGATATTGGGTACTGTTGCGGGGTTGACTGAATTTGCTACACCGATTGTTACATTGGCAGTAGCCGTACCGCTGCTGTTGGCAGCCGTAACGGTGTACGCAGTTGGTCCCATAACCGAAGTTGGTGTGCCACTGAACGTACCGGCCGACAAGTTAAACGTTAACCCGGCCGGTAATGACGGCGGGTTTAAGGCGTATCCTGTAATGGAAATTTTCCGAATCAGGTGATTATCGGAATCTCCAACGTACATGTTACCTGTTGCATCGATTACTATGCCAACAGGATGATAGAAACTTACGGCGATACCCGTTCCATTTGCTGACCCCTGATAACCATTTCCTGCGAAAGTAGTCACGATGCCAGCTGGAGTAATTTTGCGAATGAGGAAATTAAAATCATCTGCAACGTAAACATTGCCGGATGCGTCCGCCGCAACACCAAAGGCACCGTTAAAACTTGCCGCCGTTCCGGTGCCATTGGCGAAGCCCGCAGCGCCGTTACCGGCGATAGTGGTTACTACACCCGAAGAGGTGATCTTTCTGATTAAGTTATTGCCTTCGTCGGCCACATATATATTCCCCGACAGATCCATTGCTATTCCGAATGGAGCCGTAAAACTCGCGGCGGTACCGGTGCCATCTGCGGACCCGGCAAACCCACTTCCGGCTAAAGTAGAAACAACACCCAACGGGCTAATTTTGCGAATTAAGTAATTGTGCAGATCGGTGACATATATATTGCCCGACGGATCTACCACCAGGCTTGCGGGATAGCTAAAGCTTGCTGCAGTGCCTATGCCGTTAGCCGACCCAAGCGCTCCGCTTCCGGCAAATGTAGTAACCACACCAGCTGGTGTAATCTTACGTATAAGGTTATTTTGCGAGTCCGCGACGTAAACATTGCCCGAAACGTCTGTTGCCACTCCATTTGGATAGTTGAAGCTTGCTGCTATGCCTGTGCCATTTGCAGCGCCTATCGTTCCGCTGCCTGCTAAAGTTGTTACCACACCGGATGGACTGATTTTCCTTATCAAATGATTGAAGGTATCTGCTATATATATGTTGCCTGCCGCATCGGTTGCAACCCCGCGCGGACCATTAAAGCTGGCCGCAGTGCCTGTTCCATTGGCAGAACCGGCTGTACCGCTGCCGGCAAAGGTGCTTACCTGGCCGTAAACTGTGGCCGGAATAGCCCCCCCCGGTATTTGTCGGCGTTAATGTATTAATAACTGTGCCTTCAGTATAACTATTCGGGCCGGTATAGCTTAATGCAGGAGCCAATAAGCCCTGGTTCACCGTAATTTTTAACGTTGCCGAGCCGCTGCCGCCGCCATTAAATGCGGTTATCGCATAGGTAGTTTGCGGAGTCGCGGTAGTTGGCGTTCCCCCTATGACACCTGTGGCTACATCAAGCCCCAGGCCGACAGGTAAAGCGGGGGTAATGGTAAATCCGGTAACGTTGATATCCCTGATCTCGTTATTATAATAATCGGCTACAAACAAATTGCCATTGCCGTCCAGCGCAACGCCGCCGGGGTGGTTAAATGCCGCCGCTGATCCTGTTCCGTTCGCAATCCCCGCGATGGTTGTGCCCGCTAACGTAGTGACTATCCCGGTGGAAGTGATCATGCGGATTTCGTTGTTATTGTAATCTGCGACATATAAATTGCCCGAACCATCGACAGTGACAGCGTAAGGGTTATAGAAACTCGCCGCCGTTCCCTTGCCGTTAGCGGACCCTGCTGTTCCGTTGCCCGCGAAAGTGGTCACAACACCGGCGGAGGTGATCTTTCGAATCTCATGATTCAACTGATCGGTCACATAAATATTTCCGCTTGCATCAACCGTTATTCCTGTAGGATAGTGAAAACTTGCCGCCGTGCCTGTACCGTTAGTTGAGTCGGCTGTGCCATTGCCGGCCAGCGTGGTAACCACACCGGCAGTGTTTATCTTGCGGATAAGGTTATTAAGCAGATCTGTTACGTACAGATTGCCTGCCGCATCCCGCGCAATGACAGTAGGCAGATTGAAACTTGCTGCAACGCCCGTTCCATTGGCCGACCCGGCTGTTCCGCTTCCGGCAAAAGTAGTTACTACCCCGCCGGGTGTTATTTTACGAATAAGGTTATTGCTTTGATCGGCCACATAAACGTTGCCCGATGCATCAACCGCAACCCCCGTGGGATGGTTGAAACTGGCCGCCGTACCGGTGCCATTTATCGCACCCTGCGCGCCGCTGCCGGCCAGCGTGGCAACAATTCCCGCCGGTGTTATTTTGCGAATGAGGTTATTCTCTTCATCAGCCGCATAAATATTGCCCGATCCGTCTATAGCTATTCCCAGCGGCCCGTTGAAGCTGGCCGATGTGCCGGCGCCATTGGCAGACCCCTGTGTGGTGGTACCAACAAAATTGCTCACCAATCCAAAGGCGCCGGCTGATACTGTTCCACCGGTATTTACAGGCGACAGCGGCGTGATACCAACGGACGTGGTATAGGTTTGCGGCCCTGCATAGCTGATCACCGGCGGACCGGTTATCGTAATGCTTACCGTTGTGACACCCCTGCCGAAAAGATTGTAGGCACTTATCGTATAGGTTTTAGCAGCTAATACCGTTACGGGTATGCCGCTGATAACTCCCGTGCCGCTGATGTACAATCCTTTAGGTAAGGTTGGAGAAATAGAATATCCCAGGTTAACTATTTTCCTGACCTGGTTGTTGCTCGCATCAGCAACATACAAATTGTCGGATGCATCAACTGCTATGCCCGCAGGATTATTAAAACTTGCGGCAGTCCCGACAGCATTGGCCGATCCGGCGGTTCCACTGCCCGCCAGCGTATTTACTAAACCTGCCGAAGATATTTTTCGGATGAGGTTATTGCCAATATCGCAAACGTAAACATTGCCGGCAGCATCAACCCTTAGTCCGGCCGGGGTATTAAACGTTGCAATTGTGCCTGCGCCATTCACCGCGCCGACAGCACCGGTACCGGCAAACACACTTACGGCCCCGGCTGACGTCACTTTAAATACCCGGTTACTTGCATCGGCCACATATACGTTTCCGGCAGCATCGACTGCGATGCCGTCAGGTGCGCTAAAACCTGAGCCAAAAGAAGTTACGGAGCCGCCGGGGATTAACTTTTGAACTAAATTATCAACTTTGTCAACGGTATAAATATTACCGGACTTGTCTATCGCTACGTCGATAGGATTAGTGAATGTACCTGCTACCGTGGTTACTACCCCGGCCGGGGTGATCATACGGACTGAGCCATTGCCAAAATCTGCGACATAAATATTGCCGGAAGCATCCGCCGCCAGGCCATACGGCGCATTAAAACTTGCCGCACTACCCGTGCCATTGGCCGAGCCGGCCGCACCGCTGCCCGCGAAGGTAGTTACGACCCCTGCTGTGGTTATTTTGCGGACAAGATTATTTGCCTGATCTGCTATATAAACATTTCCCGAACCATCCGTAACAGCGCCATAAGGGTGATTGAAACTTGCTGCCGTACCCGTGCCATTTGCCGACCCAGAGGTTGCGCTGCCCGCAAATGTGGTGGTAGTGCCATATACGCCGTTTGGAACAGCGCTGCCGGTGCTTACCGGGCTTAGCGCATTTATTGCTTTACCGGTTACATAGGTTTGCGGGCCCGCATAGCTTATAATAGGTGCGCCGTTTACGGTTATATTAATATTGGCTGAACCTGCGCCGCTGATGTTAGAAGCTGTTACAGTATACAACACAGTCGGGGTGCTTACGGTTGGCGTACCGCTGATGACGCCAGCGGTGCTGATATTTAAGCCTTTTGGCAAAGCCGGGTTTACGCCGTAGCCTGCGTTGATTACTTTTCTGACCAGGTTACCGCTCTGGTCAGTTACATATATGTTATTGGAAGCATCCAAGGCAATTCCATACGGACCGTTAAAGGTCGCTGCTGTGCCGGAACCATTGGTTGCACCTGCGGCTCCACTACCCGCCAGGGTTGTTACTACGCCAGAGGGGCTGATCTTTCTAATTAAATTATTGCCACTGTCACCTACATACAAATATCCCGCGGCATCTACTTTTAAACAATTTGGATTATTGAAACTGGCAGCGGCACCCGCGCCATTGGTTGCGCCCGTTGCACCACTTCCCGCCAAAACCGTTACTACACCCGCCGGGGTCACTTTAAATATTCGCATGCTAAAATCGGATACGTAGGCGTTCCCGGCAGCATCGACCGCTACGCCAAACGGCGATTGAAAATACGCTATTGCCGTTACGACACCTGTGGCAGATATTTTATTAAGAATGCCGTTTCCATTTACATTAACATCATAAACATTTCCGTTTGGATCAACAGCAACATCAGTTGGGTAATTATCAACGGCAAAAGTGCTCACGACACCTGCCGGGGTGATTTCCCTGATGGCGCTGTTACCGTAATCGGCAACGTATACATTCCCTGATTTGTCTACGGCAATACCTGAAGGAAAGTTGAAACTTGCCGCGGTACCGTTACCGTTTACAAATCCAGCGGCGCCGCTGCCTGCCAAGGTGGTAACAAGACCTGCTGACGTTATCTTCCTGATTAAATTATTGCCAAAATCCGCTACGTAAATGTTGCCCGATGCATCGGCTGCTACACCACCAGGGGTTTTAAAGCTTGCCGCTGTTCCGGTACCATTTGTAGAACCCGCTGTACCGCTGCCTGCAAAAGTGCTTACCTGTGCATAAACAGCTGCCGGCACCGCACCGCCTGTATTTGAAGGTGTTAGCGGCGTTATCGCCGTTCCGTCAGAAAACACCTGCGGACTAACATAGCTAATTTTTGGCGCCGCCAGGTTGGTTACCGTCAACACCCCGGCAACATAGCTTATGCTATAGTTTGTTGCAGCTGCCCCGCTGGCTGTTATGGGGTATGTGCCCGCCGGCGAAGAAGTTGTGGCTGTAGTGGTAACCGTAGGCTGTGTTGTTAATGCAGTTTGTGTTTGACCATTCACAAAACCGGCGTAGCTTACCGTTAGCGTTGGATTAGCGGCGCCCGCAGCTTTAGCCTGGTTGTTAGCGGTGATCGTTAACGGCGCCTTTGAGACCGTTAAAGTACCTGCTGTATAGGTAAAACTGTAATTAGTGGCGCCGGCTCCGCTGGCCGTAATGGGGTAAGTACCCACAGCCGAAGTTGCGATTGCTGTTGAGGTTATCGTTGGCGCGGTGGTAACCGCACTTTGTGTATCGCCGTTTAAAAAACCGCTGTAGCTAACTGTGAATGTCGGATTTGCCGCTCCGTAAATCCTGGTTTGATTATTGGCGGTTACTGCCAAAGTTGCCTGGGTTACCGTTAACGTCCCTGCAACGTAGGCGAAGGTATAATTAGCCGCCGCTGCGCCGGTTGCGGTTATTGGATAGCTGCCCACTGCCGATCCTGTGGTTGCTGTAGTGGTTACCGTTGGTGCGGTGGTGATCACGCTTTGTGTATTACCGTTAACAAAACCGGTGTAGCTTACGGTCAACGCAGGATTCGCGGCGCCGTATTTTTTTGTCTTATTAACAGCTGTTACGGTTAGCGTAGCCGGGGTTACCGTTAAGGTACCGGCAACGTATACGAAACTATAATTCGACGATACACCGCCGCTGGCTGTTATCGGGTAGTTACCGACCGCTGAGGACGTGCTTGCAGTTGAATTAGCCGCTGGCTGGGTGGTTAGATTGGCTTGAGTTTCGTTGTTTACAAAGCCGCTGTAACTAACCGTGAATGCCGGGTTAGCGGCGCCAAATATTTTTGATGCGTTTACTGCGGTTACGGTTAAGGTTGCCTGGGTTACCGTTAAAGTACCGGCAACGTATACGAAACTATAGTTTAACGATCCGCCGCCGCTGGCTGTTATCGTATAGCTACCCACCGCTGAGGAAGCGGTCGCGGTTGTATTAGCTGTTGGCTGCGTGGTTAGATTGGCTTGCGTGTCGTTGTTTACAAAACCGCTATAGCTAACTGTTAAAGCAGGTATTGCCGCGCCATATATTTTGGATGCGTTTACGGCTGTTACGGTTAAGGTTGCCTGGGTTACCGTTAATGTACCGGCAACGTATACAAAACTATAGTTTAACGATCCGCCGCCCGCTGCTGTTATCGGGTAGGTTCCCACGGTTGAGGAAGCGGTTGCGACCGTATTAGTTGTTGGCTGTGCGGTTAAATTGGTTTGCGTGTCGTTGTTTACAAAACCGCTATAGCTAACCGTTAAAGCAGGTATTGCCGCGCCATATATTTTGGATGCGTTCGCTGCGGTTACCGTTAGGGTTGCCTGGGTTACCGTTAAGGTGCCCGCAACGTAGCTGATTGTATAGTTTGCCTTTGATGCTCCGCTCACAGTTATTGAGTACGAGCCCACTGCAGACGCCGTTGTTGCAGTTGTGTTTATTGTTGGCGTTATACCCGATTGCGTATCTCCGTTTACAAAACCTGCATAGCTTACGGTTAAAGCCGGAAGAGCCGCGCCGTATATTTTTGTTTGGTTATTCGCCGTAATTGTCAGGGTAGCGGGCGTTACGGTCAAAGTTCCGGCAGTGTAGCTTATAGTGTAGTTGGCAGCTGATGCCGCGCTCACAGTTATTGGATATGTGCCTATAGCTGAGGCTGTGGTTGCCGTAGTAGTTATACTTAGCCCTGTTACAACGGCCTGGTTATCGCCATTTACAAAACCAGTGTACGAGGGTGTTAGTGTTGGATTAGCTGCCCCATAAATTTTGGTTTGATTATTGGCAGTTATGGTTAAAGCCGCCGGTGTTACGGTTAAAGTCTGTTGTTGTGTCGTCGTTCCGTCTGTTGCTGTAATAGTTGAGGTACCCACTCCGATGATGTGAATATTGCCCGATACGATCGTTGCGACGGCGAGATTGCTGCTGGTATAGGTAATGGTGTTATTACTGATAGCGCCAGGGCCAAAGTCGGTTGTACCATATACTTTTGAAGGAATAGGCGCGAATGAAAGCGTCGCGGCGGTTACGGTTAAAGTTCCGGTTACATACGATATGGAATAGTTGGGTGCAACCGCCCCGCTTGCTATGATCGGGTAACTTCCGGGCGCTGATGAAGTCGTTGCCGTGGTGTTAATTGCCGGCGCCGTGGTTACTACCGCGGGGATATCGCTATCGCCATTCACAAAGCCGCTGAAGCTTACGGTAAGCGTGGGGTTTGGTACGCCGGTTGGCTTTGATAAATTATTAGCGGTTATGGTAAGCGGCGCCGGGGTAACTGTTAAACTGCCGGCAACATAACTGATGGTGTACTTTGAAGAACCCGCGCCGCTTGCGTTGATCGGATAGCTTCCTACTCCCGAAGAAACGGTTGCCGTTGTCGCTATTGCCGGCAGCGGCGACACCGCAGCTTGCGTATCTCCATTTACAAAGCCGCTGTAGGTTACAGCGAGTGCAGGGTTTGCAGCGCCATAAACTTTGGTTGCATTGCTGGCTGTAATGGTTAAAGGCGCAGGGGTTACTGTTAATGTTTGGGTGGCGGTGGCACTGCCATCATTGGCGGTGATGGTCGTAGTCCCCGGCGCAATAATATGGATGTTGCCCGACACGATTGTCGCCACGGCAGGATTGCTGCTGGTATAGGTAATACTGGCGCTGCTTGTCGCACCCGGGTTAAAATCGGCTGTGCCGTATACTTGTGAAGTAATCGGGTTAAAAGTGATCGGCACGCTGTTAATAGTCAATGTACCGGGTATGTAGGTAATGGCATAATTTGCATCGACAGCGCCACTTACCGTAATAGGGTAAGTGCCTACCGGTGAGTTTGTAGTTGCTCCTGTGCTGAAATTAGGCTGTGGGTTTAAGCTGGCTTGGGTATCACCGTTTACAAAACCACTGTAACTTGCGGTAAAAGCAGGGTTAGCAGCGCCGTAGAATTTCGAAAAATTGTTGGCGGTGATCGTAAGCGCCGCAGGGGTAACGGTGAGCGTGCCATTAACGTAGGTTATAGCATAATTCGCCGATAAAGCACTCGGAGTTAACGTATAGGTTCCGATTGGCGATGAGGTTTGAGCGGTTGTTGCAACCGTTGGCGCCGGGCTTATCTGTGTATCATTATTTACCAACCCGCTATAGCTGACGGTAAATACAGGGTTTGCCGCCCCGTATACTTTAGTTTGATTATTAGCGGTAATGGTTAGCGATGCCTGCGTTATGGTAAACGTACCGGCTACATAGGTAATGGTATAATTCGGATCGACGGCCCCAGTCGCGGTGATTGCGTAATTACCTACCCCTGATGTGGTGGTCGCACCTGTTGACAGATTAGGTTGTGTACTTAAGTTTGCCTGCGTCTCGCCGTTAACAAAGCCCGAAAAGTTAGGGGTTAAGGATATGGTAACCGCACCGTAAACCTGGCTTTGGTTTGCGGGGGTAATGGTAAGGGCTGCCGGGTTCACCGTAAGCGCCTGGATAACCGATGCAGCGGGATCATAATTTATATTGCCTGCCTGCGATGCCGTAATGTTGGTTGTCCCTGCCCCCACTATATGAATATTACCGGCAACAATAGTCGCCACGGCGGGATTGCTGCTGATATAAGTGATGGGGATGGTGGTATTTGTGCTGGTTGCACCGGATGCAAAATCAGCGGCTCCATACGTTACTGCGTTTGTAGCTGCAAACGTAATAGTTTGGGTTGCAGCCCGGTTTATGTTAATGGTGTAGGTTTGCGTAGTTGAGCCGTCCTGGGCCAGAACTGTTACCAAAACAGTGTTATTGCCCACGCCGAGTGGGACAACCGCCGAAGAATTGGCAAGTTGAGCCGAAGCTCCGCTTATGGAGATCGTCGCATTCAAACTAACAGTCGCGGCCGTAACAGTCAGCGAACTGGTTGCGTTATTGACGCCGAACGAATAAGTTGTGGTCGCCGCGTTGAATACTGGACTTAATGTTCCCGCGCTAACGGTAAGACTTTTTAAATTATCATTATGCGAAGGGGTGTAAATTAAGCTTACCGTTTTTGTGGCTGCAACAAGCGTGCTAAACGTGCCGTCGCTGGCCGTAAAGGCTATCGTACGGCTAGCCACGTTCGGCGAAACATTGTTGGTATTGTTATAAGTTACCGCGCTTAAAGCCGCCTGCCATTGTGCCACGGTAGCGGTTGAGCCGGAAGAAGTTAAAGACAAAACACCTGTAGTTGAATTATAAGCGCCTGCAATATTGCCCATTGACGCAGCTACGTTGGTAAAACCAAGCACATCCTGGCTGCTGGTAAAATTGCCTGTTATGGAAACCGTTGCGCTGGCTAAAGTAGCGAGGCTCTTATCGGTAACACTGAGGCCGTTATCGATAACTACCGGCACGGGAGTAATGTCTCCCATTGATGCAAAGGCGGTAGTTGGTGCTGTTGTAGCAACAACCGGTGGGTATATTACCGTTATATTGACTGTGGCGTTTCCTGCTCCCGCGCTGTTGTAACCCGTTACATTGTAAGCGGTATTAGCCGAGGACAAGATGGGCGTACCGCTGATAATGCCGGTAGTGCCGTCAAAACCAAGGCCATCGGGCAGAAAAGTATTTATGGTATAACCGGAAATATTGATCTTCCGGATCAAATTATTATTTGTATCTCCAATGTACAGGTTGCCAAAATTATCAGCAGCCGCACTTTGCGGGCCGTAGAAACTGGCTGCATTGCCAACGCCATTAGCGGCCCCGGCTGTTCCGCTGCCTGCTATGGTGGTAACAACACCGGCCGGGCTAATCTTCCGGATCAAATCATTACTCGCATCCGTCACATAAACGTTGCCGGCCGCATCCACCGAAGTTACGTAAGAACTACCACTGAAACTTGCGGCAGTACCTGTACCATCTGCATCCCCATTAACGCCGCTGCCCGCAAAAGTGCTTACTGCACCGGCCGGGGTTATTTTGCGGATCAGGTTATTTGACTGGTCACCCACATACAGGTTACCTGCAGCATCAATGGCAAGGCTGGTGGGATAATAAAAGGTTGCGCTCGTGCCGGTTGTACTGTTAGCATGACCCGCTATACCACTGCCTGCAAGAGTTGTTACAGCCCCGGCCGGTGTAATTTTCCTAATCCTCTGATTATTTGGATCGGCGACGTACACATTTCCTGATGCATCAACCGCTATACCTGTTGGGTAGTAAAACTCGGCTTTGGCGCCGTTAACGTTGTTTGCGAACCCGGCAGTGCCGTTGCCGGCTAAGGTGGTTACCACGCCCGCAGGCGTAATTTTCCGGATCATCGAGTTGTATTGGTCTGCTACATAAATGTTAAAACTATTGTCAACAGCCAATGCTGTAGGGTAATAAAAACTTGCCGCTGTTCCGGTTCCATTAGCAGACCCACCGGTGCCGTTTCCGGCAACAGTGGTTACAACACCTGCCGGTGAAATACGCCTGATGGTGTAATTGACTTGATCGGCCACATAAACATTTCCGTAAGCATCGGTAGCTAAACCAGTGGGCGTGTTAAACGCTGCCATCGCGCCCACTGCATCGATGTTACCTACGGAGCCGCTGCCTGCAAAAGTGCTGGCTTGGCTATAAATTGCGGCGGCCACAGCTCCACCACCAGAGGTAGTGGTTGGCTGCAAGGCAGTGATGGCCTGCCCCACCGCGTATAAATTTGGCGTAACATAGCTGAACGCAGGAACAGCAGGAAGCGCCGGCGGGGCGGTTCCGGTCACCACACCTATTGTTACGGTAGCCGTGCCGCTTCCACCCATATTGTACGCCGAAACGACATAATTTCCGGCAGCAGTTACCAGCAAGGGCAAACCGGCAATCGTTCCGGTGGTAGCATCAAAAGTTAGGCCCGGTGGCAACGTTGCATTGATTGTATAACCCACAGCCGATATTTTCCTTATCGCCGGTCCGTCCGCAACATAAACGTTACCCGACGCGTCAACTGCAATCCCTTGAGGATTGGTGCTTAGGAGCGCAGTGGAACCTACGCCATCGATAGTTCCGGGGTTGCCATAAACGCCTGCCAGGGTGCTTACCACACCGAGAGGGGTTATCTTCCTAACCGTATAGCTATCGGTGACATAAACGTTTCCGGCCAGGTCAACGGCAATTCCATCGAGACCGGCAAAGCTTGCTGCCGCACCGGTGCCGTTTACCGCGCCCGGGGCGCCGCTTCCCGCCAATGTGGTTACCACGCCCGCCGGTGTGATCATCCTAACCATATTGTTTCCTAAATCAGCAACGTAAACATTTCCTGAAGCATCAATAGCCAGGCTGTAAGGGTTCGAGAAACTCGCTGCGGTGCCCGTTCCGTTTGCCGAAGCTGCGGTTGTACTGCCGGCAAAAGTGCTTACTTCGCCCGCAGGCGTAATCTTGCGGATCATGTTGTTGTAGCTATCTGCCACATACACGTTACCATAGGAGTCTACAGCTATCCCCACAGGATTATAAAATTCAGCCATATTTCCCGGCCCGTCGATGTATCCCGTTTTACCGTTGCCGGCGAGTGTGCTCACCAACCCCGACGGCGTGATCTTCCGAATCACGTTATTATTCGCATCAGCTACGTATTTATTCCCCTGGGCGTCAATCGCTATTGCATATGGGCTGGAAAAGCTGGCAGCTGTTCCCTGTCCGTCGGTGAATCCGCTGGTACCGCTGCCTGCCAGTAGGCTTACCACACCCGAACTGATCGTGTAAATATTATAATTGTTGGTAACATAAATATTGCCCGATGCGTCCACAGCTAAACCTGTAGGGCTACTAATAGCGCTTGTACCGGTTAAAGTGGTGGTTTTACCGTATATCATTGCCGGCACTGCCCCACCCGTGTTGGCCGGTACAAGGTTGCTGATGGCCGTACCTGCGGGGTAAGAATTTGTTGCAGGCGTGTATGAAATATTTGGCGGATTGATGGCAGGGGGTACCACAGGCAGCGTGCCGGTAACCGAGACAATAACACTGGTCGTATCGCTGCCACCTCTATTATAGGCAGTAACCGAATAACTTGCGGCGGTGGTTGCCAAAACAGGCGTACCGCTTATGGTACCGGTAGTTGCGTCAAAAACAAGCCCGGCTGGTAATGGCGTATTTAACGTATAACCGGCTATAGAAATTTTCCGGATATAGCTGCCGTCAGTAGCATATAAATTACCCTGTCCGTCACAAGCAATTCCCGACATATTTACACCTAATGCGGCTGCAGCGCCAACACCATCGCCTGTGCCGGCGCCGGTGCTTGTCCCCGCGATGGTGGTTACCACTCCGGCAGGCGTTATCTTCCTGATGGTGTAGTTATCTGTTGCGTAAATATTTCCGACGGCATCAACAGTCAAACCATACGGATTACTGAACGTTGCCGCAGTGCCGATTCCATCGATTTCGCCTTGAGTTGTGCCGCCGGCTAAAGTAGTTACGATACCTCCGGGGGCTATTTTCCGTATCTCATTTCCATCGGCGACATACACATTGCCGGATGCGTCAACAGCCAGGCTTTGCGGATATATGAAACCCGCCGCCGTACCTGTTCCGTCAGTCGCGGTACCTCCGCCGGCCACATTACCAGCCAGCGTGCTTACTACGCCTGCCGGAGTGATTTCCCTGATCAGGTAATTACCCAGGTCGGCAACATAAACATTGCCCAAAAGGTCAACGGCTATGCCGGTCGGGTTATTAAACATGGCCGATGCTGCAGGGCCATTGCCTGCCCCAGCTATTCCTTTACCTGCAAACGTGCTCACCACACCCGAAGGACTAATTTTACGGATCAGGTTGTTGCCGTTATCGGCTAAATATAAATTACCTGCGGCATCAAACGCCATTCCTTCCTGTATCTGGTACAAGCTAAAGCTGGCAGCAGTGCCTTTGCCGTTAACCGCGCCGGAGGCGCCGCTGCCGGCAAATACGCTTGCCACGCCGGCTGAGTTTATCTTATATATTTTGTAGCTCGCCGAAGCATATAAATTCCCCGCCGGATCAATTGCCAGGCCATAAGCCGATAAAGTGGCCGGCGATGTTGTAAGGGTAGTAACTTTTGCGTATATCTGTGCTGGCACCGCACCACCGGAGTTGGCGGGCGTTAACGGGCTGATAGTTGTTCCTGCTGTATAGGTCGGCGGGTTGGTGTAAGAAATGTTTGGGGGATTCACCGCAGGCGGCGTAACCACGCTGCCATTGACAGTAATGCCGACAGTGCCCGTGCTGCTGCCCCCGCCATTATAGGCCGTTACCGAGTACGTTGTGGAAGCCAGCGGATCGGTTGGCGTGCCGTTAATTGTACCCGTGGCTCCAGCGAATGTTAAACCTGCAGGTAAAGCGTTATCGATGGTGTAACCCGTTGCTGTGATTTTCCGGACAACATTGTTCGTCATTTCCGAAACATACACATTGCCCGATGCATCCGCCGCTATGCCATCCATGCCATTAAAACTCGCGGCAATACCTACGCCATTGACAAATCCAGGTGTACTTGTGCCTGCAAGCGTACTTACTACCCCGGCACTTGTAATCTTACGAACCAGGTTATTGGTAACATCAACGACGTACAGGTTGCCAACTTTGTCGCAAGTAATTTGATTTACAGCGCTAAAGCTTGCGGCAGTTCCGGCGCCGTCATTGGCGCCGGCTCCGCCGCTGCCGGCAAAGGTGGTCACTACTTTAGCAGGCGTTATTTTTCTTATATCGTTATTTACCGCTTCAGTAACGTATAAATTACCCGAAGGATCAATAGCAATGCTGTTTGGATTGGCAAAGCTGGCATTTACGCCGGAACCATTGTCTGTTCCATATGATCCATAGGACCCGCTTCCCACATAGGTGCTCACCGCACCGGTTGAAATTATAATTTTTCGTATTAAATAATTTTGCTGATCGACCACATAAAGATTTCCCGATGCATCTGCGGCTACGCCTGTCGGGTTATAAAAGCTGGCATGAACTCCTGTTCCATTAGCAAAAGTTGCGGTCCCGCTGCCGGCCAGTGTGGTAACTACGCCGGCCGGGGTTATTTCCCTGATCAACTGGTTACCTTCGTCTGCGGCATATAAATTGCCAGAGGCATCGATGGCCAGCGCCTGCACATTTGAAAAGCTTGCGGCCGTGCCGGTTCCGTTAACGTTGCCATACGACCCGTTGCCGGCAAACGTGCTGACAATGCCGGATGGGCTTATTTTACGGATCAGGTAATTATTTTGATCGAAGACATAGAGGTTGCCAAAGGCGTCGACCACAGATGCTCCCGGTTGACCAAAAGTTGCTATCGTCGCCGGCCCGTCATTCCGGCCGGTGGCGCCGCTGCCCGCAAAAGTGCTCACCTGGCCGAATATAGTTGCGGGTACGGCGCCACCTGTATTGGATGGCGATAACGGCGTTATTGCCGTACCGGTAGTGTACGTTTGCGGGCCGGTATAGCTGATAGCCGGCGCAGCCACTGTTGCAGGCGGTGTTGCGGTACCCGTAACGGTTATACTTACCGTAGCGGAATTGCTGCCGCCGGTATTATAGGCAGATACGAGACAGTTTGCAGCTGTTGTAGTAGCCAGCGTAGGCAGGCCGGCAATATTACCGGTTGTCGGGTCGAACGTTAAACCGGCCGGTAACACAGGGGTTATGTTATAGCCAACAGCCGATACCTTGCGCACATAACTGTTACCGTCGTTGACATATAGGTTTCCGGCCCCATCATTTGTAATATAAGTGGGTTGGTTAAAACCGGCCGAGGCCCCTGTGCCATCCTGGTAGCCTGATGCCCCACCGGCAATGGTACTGACAACTCCGGCGGGTGTGATCCTGCGAATGAGGTAGTTATATTCATCAGCCACGTACAAATTGCCGGCGGCATCCTGCGTAAGGCCATCAGGATAATAAAAACTTGCGCCTGTCCCTGTACCGTTAACCGCGCCGTTAGTGCCCGTACCGGCAAAGGTTGTTACCACGCCGGCCGCGGTGATCTTTCTGATCAGTTCATTGGACCGGTCTGCCACATAAACATTTCCGGCTGCATCAACCACAATACCTTGTACATCAGCAAAACCTGCCGCAGTACCGGTTCCATTAGCTGCACCGTAAGTGCCACCGGCAAGTGTACTAACCACTCCGTTCGGGCTGATAACACGAATTGCAGAATTGCCGTTATCCGCTACATACACGTTCCTGAAAACATCCACAGCTATACCACTTGGGCTGCTAAAACTGGCCGAAGCGGCAGATCCGTTAGTAAAACCAGCGATACCGTTGCCTGCCAATGTGGTTACAAGCCCCGCCGGTGTAATCTTGCGGATTAGATTATTGTTCGCATCAGCAACATATAAATTGCCTGTAGCATCGATAGCAAGGCCCTGCGGGTTATTAAAACTTGCGGCCGTACCTGTTCCGTTTGCGGATCCCGGAGCGACCGTACCTGCAAAAACACTTACGACCCCTGACGGACTGATCTTTTTAACCTGGTTGCCGTTAGTACCTGTATTTACATAGATATTACCGGATGCGTCCATTGCAATACCGGTAACATAATTTAGCGTGGCCAAAGTGTTTGTTTGACCGTATGCTACCCCGGGGACCGCACCACCATTTGTATTCGTGGGCGATAGCGTTGTGATAGCCGTACCTGCCTGATAGGATTGCGGGCTTTGATAACTAATGTTAGGCGCCATGATGGTCGGCGGCGGTATGGTAATAGCGCCCGTTACCGCGATATTTACTGTAGCAGTGGCACTGCCGCTGATATTATAACCTGTTACCGTGTAATTCGTTGCGGCAGCCGCCAGCAACGGCGTGCCGCTGATGTTACCGGTTGAAGGATCAAAAGATAAACCGGGCGGCAACGGCATATTTAAAGCATAACCCGCTAACGGGAGCTTAAAGATTGTAGAAGAAGAAGATATAAATAGATTGCCGGCGGCATCGGCCGTCATAACTGTCGGGTTAGTTAAACTGGCTACTGTAGTAACCACCCCGGCCGGGGTAACTTTCCGCAGATAGTTATTCTGATAATCAGCCACCATTATATTCCCGGCCGCATCAAAGGCCAAGCCATAGGGCTCATAAAAACTGGCGCCTGAACCTGTGCCATCTGCGTAGGCATAGGCGCCGCTGCCCGCCAGGGTTGTTACCACCCCACCGGAAGTTATCTTCCTGATGCGGTTGTTGTATTGGTCGCTTACGTATAAATTCCCGTTATTATCTGCGATTATAGCTGTTGGATTATAGAAGCTTGCGGCTGTTCCGGTACCATCAGCAAAAGTCCCCGGTCCGCCTCCTGCCAGGGTAGTAACTACCCCGGTCGGTGTTATTTTCCTGATAAGCGCATTATTTTGATCGACTACATAAACATTTCCGGTTTGGTCAACCGCGACAGCAGCCGGGTAGTAAAAAGTTGCCAATGTGCCCGTCGGCGAATTTTTTGAGCCAATGGCGCCACTGCCGGCTAAGGTGGTAACTACGCCGTTGGGGCTGATCTTGCGGATCTTATTATTATTTCCGTCAGCTACGTAAACGTAGCCCGCTGCGTCAACCGCCAGGCCCTGTGGATTATAAAAACTTGCGCCGGTGCCGGTGCCGTCTACCGCCCCGGATGCGGCAGTCCCCGCCAACGGAGTGACGATGCCTGCAGCGCTTACTTTTTCAATTTGATCGCCGTTCGTGATATATAAAATTTTATGAATGGTATCCATCACCATTCCCGTTGCAGAGACACCGGGCCCAAACGGCGTCACCTGCCCATAAAACCCGCCGGGTACGGCACCACCGGTGTTCGTCAGTGATAATGTACTGATGGCGGTGCCTGCTGTATAGCTTTGCGCTCCGCCCGGATAGCTCAAAACAGGCGCTTGTGCAAAAACAGAATTAACTGCTGATAAAACCGATAAAAAAATGACGGCGGGTAAAATTTTTTTCATAACGGAACGTTTAAGTTGAAAACCTAAAATTAGCGGTAGCCGACCGAAGGCTGCAGGCATTAATACGGTACTATTCCAGGTGTTTTTACGGTATCTGTAAAGACAGCTGAATCATTTTAAATTCCCGGAAATAGTAGGTATTGATGCTGTTACCCCAAGGCGAGCCGACTGCCGACCTTATATGTCACAAGTCTATCATAATAAACAGGGCGCGGCAATAGCCATATATGGCTATTTTTAGCAAGGCTAAAAAGCCTTATTCCAGCGGAAATTTGATTTAAATCCCGCCATTGCTTGGATATTATCAAAACTTTTCAATATCTTTCCATTGCGTTTGTGCGCTATATAAAATTGATTAAACCCCCCTTCGCTTTTTTTGATAATGGCCAACAACCAAAACCTCACCTGGATAAGCTATATGAACAGCTTATTCAGTCGCAGCTATAGCCCGGAAGAGTTGAATATCGGCGGCATTGAAAAATTTTTGAATTTCAACCATCATTTTCACTCCATTTTTCACCACAGTATCCCGATGATCTATCTGGTCGACTACACTACCGGTCAGTATTTGCTGATGTCGAAAGCGGTGCGCAATACCATGGGATATGACCCACAGGATTTTATCAGTGAAGGGATTGCTTTTACCATACAAAATTACCACCCTGATGACCTGCGGCTTTTTAATGAGGAGATATTTCCGGAGCGGGTCCGGTTATTGAAAAATATTCCGCCCGATGAGCATACCAATTACTTATTTTCCTACAACTACCGCTACCGGAACAAGAAAAAAGAGTACAGCAATTTTTTGCAGCGAAACTGTTTTATAAAATCGGACGAAAAAGGCAATCCGCTTTTGAGCCTGGGTATGATCATGAATATAACCCACTTTATACACGAAAGCCCGATTATACAGGTGGTGGAGAAGTTTAGCGACGATCCGCAGATGCCTGCCGAAACCATTCATAAAAAAGCATTCTACCTGAACAATGAAGGACGGCTTTTTACCAAAAGAGAAAAGGAAGTGTTATTGTGGACCGCTGATGGTTTAACAAGTAAAGAAATTGCCGGCAAACTGTTCACCAGCGAAAGCACCATCATCAATCACCGTAAAAACATGCTTCAAAAAGCAGATGCACGCAATATTTCCGAGCTGGTAAGCTTCTCCATCCGGCAGGGCATCATCTGAAACAATCCTCCGTAAAATCTTTTACCAACTTATTAAACGCTTCGGGCTGGTCGATATGTACCAGGTGGCTGGCGCCGGGTATCTTAAATATCTGCTCTCCCCATAATGGCAACAGCACCTCGTCCAGGTAACTATTTTCTATAACCTTTTCATCTTTGCCAAAAACAACCAGCAGGGGGATGTTTTTTTGCCGGAGCAGCGCTATTTCATCACTGTAGTCTTTATTTCCGATACTTTGCGCCAAAGCTGAGCGAAAGGGTGATTGCACTGCCTGAAAGTCCTCCATGAATACCCGCAGGTCATCTTCCTCCCCTGAAAGCGAGGTTTCCCCGGCATAGCTTTTTACATCGCCCAAATCGGGCTCATCCGTAAAAACGACGTTTACATGTGTGCCTTCCTTAATGATATTTTCTACCGGAATGCCAGTGCCGATGATAGAAGGACCCGCAAGTACCAGCCCCTTCGGATCGATACCAAATGCAAGCATTTCTGCCGCGATGTTAGTGCTTAATGACACCCCGGCCAGCATATACGGATGGCCATTGGTAAGCAGTTGCAAAGTTTTCGCCATAATTAATCCCAATTGCGGCAGCGTGCAGGCCTGGTACGGATTGGCAGCAGCGCCGGAATCGCCGTGGGAAGGCAAATCGATGGACACTAACCGATAGTCACGGAATGACGGGTCGGCAAATTGTTTTCGCCAGGTACGGCTGCTCACAGAATTGCCATGAACAAAAAAAATAGTATTATGACCCGGGTGATCGTTTTCTTCCAGATAAGCAATTCGAATGCCTTCAACCAATATAAATTTTTTATCCATGAGCCTTTCTTGTCTTCAGCTTTGTCTAAAATACAAATCCTGCCCGATTTAGCAAATTTCAGCGGTTTGAAGAAAGCCTATTTTGACATGAACTTGTTTAGCGCTTCAATCTTGTTTTGAACGTGAAGCTTTTTGTAGATGCTTTTTATGTGGTTTTTCACGGTATTATCGCTGATAAAAAGCTTATCCGCTATTTCTTTATACAAGAGGCCGGAACTCATTAATTTTAAAACTTCCTGTTCCCGCTCGCTCAATCCATACAGGTTAGGCTGTGGCTC
>Ga0206935_10188_pt1 | contig 21123 bp, 19 predicted proteins | sample Alteio_BWOrgHeat_13_FD_152924 | JGI IMG/M metagenome (GOLD analysis project Ga0206935, IMG submission 152924) | Enriched cells from forest soil in Barre Woods Harvard Forest LTER site, Petersham, Massachusetts, United States -... | ecosystem: Environmental > Terrestrial > Soil > Temperate forest >...
GGCAATAGCTGCCTCAGGCTGATCACCTTATCCACCAGCAAGGGTTGTTTGATATCCAGCACCGCCTCCAGGCTACCCGGGTAAAACTTAACGGTGAAGATATTGTCCGTCGGCGTATTATAGCGCTCGACTATTGAGTTTCTAAGGATCAATATATCCTCGTCGGCCCCAATAAAATGATGTTTATTGCCAACCTGTATTTCATACGGCGAACCCAGGTTGATATAAAACGTCGGCGTCCAGCTGGCAAACATTTTTACCGAAAAATTTTTACCGGATACGTGTTGTTGGGTCGCCTCAATGGAGGATTCGGAGAAAAATTCGATATGATCAGCCAATTCTTCGCAAGGCTGCTGAAAGGTGTATAATTTGCGGATGTTTTGGAAGATCTCGACCATTGAAAATCGCCTGTTGATGATATGACGTGATTTAAAAAAAATAGTTACAGGGCAATCGTAAAGGATTAGTTTTTATACCTTTACAAAGACTAAACTGACAAATTCATCGAAATCCACACCTTTCACTCAAACCAGATTAATATGAGCACCTTAAATCCAGATTTGATAAAATCTTACATGCACTCATTTTATGGATATGGAAACTGGAAAAGTAACTTTTGGTTTGTTGGCATCGAAGAAGGGGGTGGTGGAGATATAGATAATGTAAGGCGCAGACTTGATAGTTGGAATCGACATAAGGTCGACTTATTGGATAACCAAGAACATCATTCTTACATCAGGCTTGACTGTTTCTTCGTTAAGGGTCAATTACAAAACACTTGGAGAAAACTAATTCTAACTAAGTTAAGTTTTGAAAATAAAGCAATCGATATAGAATGTGTTAGATACGTTCAGCAAAAAGATTGGGGCCATTTAAACTCAACGAATCTATTGATAGAACTTTTTCCTCTACCGTCTCCAAATAATACGTGTTGGTGTTATAAAGAATGGACCGGGTTAGATATATTAGAAAGTCGGGAATCATACTATAACTATATTACCGCAGAAAGAATAAATTACATAAAAAATAAAATCAGTGACTATCAGCCTTCCGTAATAATATTCTATGGAAAAAAAATGGAAGATAATTGGAACAAGATTATCGGGACAAACGCATCTGAAGAAATTTTGGTCAGAAAATCGAAGATCAAGTTTATAAAAATAAATAACACGTACTACTTCCAATCTCCACACCCAGCCAGTGTATACTCAAATAAATTTTGGATCGAATTGGGAGTTAAGGTAAGAGAACTCTTGGAAAGTTAGATTTGAATTGTTTAGACACAACACGTTGTCTAAACGATGTGTGACCACGACCAATTGGGACAACAACGAAAATATTGCCGACGCATCAATGTGATATTGACAGATTTTTATGTTAACCCTCTATTTTTTAACATATTGATTATCAATTATTTAAATTAATGTTAACATGAAATATGTTAAGTTGTGTTAACCCTTTTCCTTGTTTGATTTGTCAATGCAGGTTCAGATAGTGAGGATCATCCCTGTTTTTTACCCGTAATTTAACCCACACCATGCAACATCGGCCCCGAAATTCCGGCCCATTGGGTAAAGCGGCATTTGTCATCATTTCATAACAATTCCGTTCCCATCAAACTTTTAAAAAAAATTATCCGTTCCTTTATATCAGAAAGGGTATCCCATGCGCGGTTTTGAGTTTTCGAAGTATAAGCCCAGCCAGCTTCCTAAAGGCGGGTTTGAAGATCTGCTAAAATTATTCCTTGAATTGCTGAACTATACCGCCGGCGATGCTGGCGAAGCTTTGGCCTGGATGAATGAGCTGGACAAGCAATACAACATTACCAACGACCAGTACGGTATGGGTAATTTTATTGACGACCTGAAGGAAAAAGGCTACCTGACGGAAGAAAATGAAAAAGGGGAGTTCCGTATCACTGCCAAAACCGAGCAGAGCATCCGCCAATCAGCGCTGGAGGAAATTTTTGGCAAGCTGAAAAAATCAGGAAGAGGTAACCATCGTTCGCCGCAATCGGGCCAGGGCGAGGAAAAAAATGCGGAACGCAGGGAGTTTGAGTTTGGCGACAGCTCCGACCAGATCGACATGACGCAGTCCATCCACAACGCCCAGGTCAACCACGGCATCGGCGATTTTATGATGACCGAACGCGACCTGGAAGTGGAGGAAATGGACTATAAAACGCTGACCTCCACAGTCCTGATGATCGATATATCGCACTCCATGATCCTTTATGGCGAGGACCGTATAACGCCTGCCAAAAAGGTGGCCATGGCGCTGGCGGAACTGATCAAAACAAAATACCCGAAAGACACTTTGGATATTGTGGTGTTTGGCAACGATGCCTGGCCGATCACTTTGAAGGATCTGCCTTATTTGCAGGTTGGCCCCTATCATACTAATACCTACGCCGGGCTTGAACTGGCGACCGATTTATTGAGGCGCCGCAAAACGCATAACAAGCAGATATTTATGATCACCGACGGAAAGCCTACGTGCCTGAAAGAGGGGACAAAATATTATAAAAACAGCATCGGCCTGGACCGTAAAGTGGTTAATAAAACCCTGAACATGGCAGCCCAATGCAAACGACTAAAAATACCGATCACCACATTTATGATCGCCAAAGACCCCTACCTGCAGCAATTTGTTCGTAAATTTACCGAGACAAACGGCGGCAAAGCATTTTACAGCTCGCTAAACGGTTTGGGTGAATATATTTTTGAAGATTATATCCGCAACCGGCGGAAAACGGTTAGATGATGTGTCCCGCACGTGCGGGATGCGGATATGAAGATGATGTGATAAAAGGACGCTGCCACCAATGACTAATGACTAATGACCACTACCCATGAAAGTTGAACGTATTGATCACCTTGTTTTAACGGTAAACGATGTAGAGGCGACCTGCGATTTTTACCGGGATGTATTGGGTATGGAGGTTGAGACGGTTTCGGTAAGGAAAAAGGCGTTAAGGTTCGGCAGTCAAAGGATTGATCTCCGCCCCAAGGGACGTGAGTTTTTTGCAACGGCTCACTTGACAATACCCGGTACCATCGACATTTGTTTTGTGGTTACGGAATCGATAGAGCAGGTAAAAAGTGAGCTGGAAAGTAAAAACATCACTATAGAGGGTGTGGTTCAGCGCAGCGGGGGAACCGGGAAGATACATTCGGTCTATTTCCGCGACCCGGATCAAAACCTGATTGAAGTTTGCAGCTACGCTTGATGATGTGCGGATGTGCAGATATGCAAATGTGCAGATATGCAAATGTGCAGATGTTGGAATGATGCACTAATGAATAATGACAATTGACTAATGACTAACAAATTACAGATAAAAACACTCGGCGAGTTAAAAGCGACGGGGTACAAAAGCCGTTCGGTAAAGGAAGAGTTACGGGAAAACCTGATCACGCAGCTGCGCAAGGGCGAGGGTGGTTTTGAAGGGATCGTGGGCTTTGAGGATACCGTTATACCCGACCTGCAAACTGCCATTCTTTCGCGCCATAACATTTTACTGCTTGGTTTGCGGGGGCAGGCTAAAACCCGCATCGCCAGGCTGCTGGTTAACCTGCTGGATGAATATGTGCCTTATATTGAAGGTTCGGAATTGTATGACGATCCGCTGGCCCCCATATCCTGGTACGGCCATCACCAGTTAAGCGTTCATGGTGATAATACCCCGATTGCCTGGGTCCATCGGTCGGAGCGTTACACCGAAAAGCTGGCGACACCGGATGTTACCGTAGCGGATTTAATAGGCGACGTCGACCCGATCAAAGCGGCTACAATGAAGCTGACTTATTCGGATGAAAGGGTGATCCACTTCGGATTGATCCCGCGCGCGCACAGGGGCATTTTTGTGATCAATGAATTACCCGACCTGCAGGCACGCATCCAGGTTTCCCTGTTCAATATCCTGCAGGAACGTGATATACAAATACGCGGCTTCAAGCTTCGGCTGCCGCTTGATATACAATTTGTATTCACCGCCAACCCGGAAGATTATACCAACCGTGGGTCCATCGTTACGCCGCTGAAGGATCGTATCGAAAGCCAGATATTGACACACTACCCGCGTTCGGTTGAGATTTCGCGCAAAATTACCCAGCAGGAAGCATCGCTTACCGCCGACCAAACTGCGGCAATCGAAGTAGACGGGCTGGTGAAAGATTTGATTGAGCAAATCGCCTTTGAGGCGCGCAATTCTGAGTATATCGATAAAAAATCGGGGGTATCAGCGCGGCTGACCATAACAGCCTATGAAAACCTGGTGAGCAATGCCGAGCGCCGCATGCTGATCAATAACGAAAAAAACACTTTTGTGCGCATCAGTGATTTCCTGGGCGTTATCCCGGCCATAACCGGTAAAATCGAACTGGTTTACGAAGGTGAGTTGGAAGGCCCGGGAAAAGTGGCCAACATCCTGATCGGCAAAGCCATAAAAACATTGCTGATTAAATTCTTTCCCGATCCTGAAAAGACCAAAAAGGCCAAGGCGCCAAATCCCTATGCCGAAATAATTAACTGGTTTGGCGATGGCAATAACCTGTCGGTGATAGATGAGCTGCCTCAGCAGGAATACAAAAAGGCGCTGAACTCCGTTAGCGGTTTAAAGGCCCTGGTTAAAAAACTGCATCCGCGTTTAAATGAAAACCAGGAGCTTTTGCTGATGGAATTTGTTTTACACGGTCTGTCGGAGTTTTCGCAGCTTAACAAAGGGTTCCTGGACAATGGTTTCGCATTTTCGGATATGTTTAACAGCCTGTTTAACCTGCAGCCCGACGACGATGACCTTGATCTGGATGACGACAGGTATTGAAACGAACCAAGAGTCAAGAACCAGGAACCAAGAGCCGCTAAAAGCATTAATAGGGCGTCTAACCCTTCTGGTGTTTTTTTCTTCTTATCTTGATTCCTGGCTCTTGTCTCTTGGTTCTCTTTATTAAATTTGACAATAATTTAACTACTATTTATGAAGGGAATATCCCTCAATTTGTTGCTTTTTATCGCAGCAACCTTATTGATCGATGTTTATGCATTTAACGGCCTGCGCGCCTTATCAAAAAAATGGCTTTTTCTTGGCAGGAAGTGGTTTTTTTATAGCTACTGGGCCTACCTGGTATTGTTGCTGGCAAGCCTGATATTCGTGGTTTACGTAAAAGTCGATCTCGGTGTAAGGCTGGCAATAATTGTATCTTTTTTTGGCTCGCTTTTATTTGAATTTTGCTTCGCCTTATTTTTATTCGCTGACGACCTCAGGCGCCTAACCGTTTTTGTCCGCCGAAAATTTAAAAAACAAAACACCCCCCGGCAGGATAAAAAACCGGGCATCGACGCTATTCCCCGATCAGAATTTCTTTTAAAAGCCGGCTTGCTTGCAGGAGCCGTGCCCCTGGCAGCCTTGAAACTGGAAATGAAAAGCGGTTTATACGATTATCATATTATACGCCAGGACCTGCACCTTGCCAACCTGCCTAAAGCTTTTGACGGGCTTCGGATCGGGCAGATATCAGATATCCACTCCGGCAGTTTTTTCAATAAAAAAGCTGTGCAGGGTGGTGTTGAAATGCTGATGCGCGAAAGGGCCGACCTGATTTTCTTTACAGGCGACCTGGTAAACGTATTGAGCAGCGACATGCGCGATTACCAGGACATATTCAGTAAGGTAAAGGCCCCGCTTGGGGTATTTTCGTCATTGGGGAACCACGATTACGGCGATTATATTGACTGGCCGACGCCGGCAGCTAAAAAGAAAAACTTTGATGAAATAACCGGTGCCCATAAAAATATGGGTTGGGATTTGCTGCGAAATGAAAACCGCAGATTAAAGGTGGGCAACGAAGAAATCGGCATATTGGGAATTGAGAATTGGGGCGACCTGAGCCGTTTCCCGAAATACGGAAGAATGGACCTGGCCGTGAAAAATACCGACGACCTGCCCGTAAAGCTCTTGTTGTCGCACGATCCATCGCACTGGCGCGCGCAAGTGCTGCCGCAGTACCCACAAATTGACATGGTTTTTGCCGGACATACCCACGGCATGCAATGCGGCATACGGACGAAGGATTTTCAATGGAGCCCGGTGGAATACCTGTACCGTGAATGGGCGGGCCTTTATCGAGAAGGGAAGCAGCAGATATATGTAAATGTGGGTTATGGTTTTTATGGCCTCGCCGGACGCGTTGGAATATTGCCGGAGATTACGATATTTACATTAAAATCCGCCGCCGGTCCGTCACTTATTAATACCTAACAAAAGGCGCGGTTTACCATCCTGTTAAAAGATGAAAAAAATATTTCTGCAAGCATTTGATTTCCTGCTTTTCAGTAATGTTTTTATGGCGCTGTGTGCTGTTGCACAAGGGTTGGTCACGTTTTACCTGCTGGGTTCAAAACCCGTGGTGGCGGTTCTGGGCTTGCTTTTCACATCAACGCTCGGGATTTATAACTTCTCGATCCTTTTCCCAAAACCACAAAACCCCGAAAACTCCCAATACAAACGGGTACGCTGGTTTTTTTCGCATTACCGCTTAATGGCAACCTTTACCATCGTTTGCCTTTTGTCCCTGGTCCCGCTGTTTTTTTTGATTTCAATAGAATCCCGGATACTGCTCATCTTTTTAGGGGTAATTTCATTTGCTTATGGCGTCCCGTTGTTTACCATCGGCGAGCAGAAATTCAGCCTGCGCAATATCCCCGGGCTTAAACAATTCCTGATCACGCTGGTATGGACCATGAGCACGGTGCTGCTGCCCATTATGGAAGCGCAGCACGCGCACCTGGCAACCATTTCCATGCGTGATACGACCATCCTGATTGCCAAACGTTTCTTATTGATCGGCGCGCTAACCGTTCCTTTTGATATCCGCGACCTGTTCGAGGACCGCCAATCGGGCCTTAAAACGGTCCCGGTAATGTGGGGCGAAAAAAAAGCTTACCTGTTTTGCCAGGTGTTACTGGCCGGTTATATCGCCTTGCTATTCCTGTTCAGAAATGAGGGGTTCAATCCTGATTTTTTTGCACTTGCCCTTACCGCGGTACTAGCCGGGTGGCTTATTTTTAAATCGACCTGGGAAAAGAATGAGTATTACTACTTTTTTTATATAGATGGCGTGCTGATACTGCAGTATTTGTTTTTATTGCTGTTTAACTGGGCGTGGACTTTCTTTTAGCTATTTGTCATTTCGACCGCGGGGAGAAATCTTAGACGCGTGACATTACCGCCTGCATAGTTCCGATGCATGATATATAAGATTTCTCGCTATCGCTCGAAATGACAAGTGGGTAATTTTATACCCCCAGCAACAACCTCGCCGGGTCTTCCAGCAGTTGCTTCACCCTTACCAAAAAGCTTACCGATTCGCGGCCGTCGATGATGCGATGGTCATAAGACAAAGCCACATACATCATCGGGCGGATCACTACCTGGCCATTTACAGCAACCGGGCGCTCAATAATATTATGCATACCTAAAATGGCCGACTGTGGTGAGTTGATGATCGGGGTCGACATCATCGAACCAAAAACACCGCCGTTGGTGATGGTAAAGGTGCCGCCGGTCATTTCTTCAATGGTGAGTTTGTTGTCGCGGGCCTTACCAGCCAGGGCCGCTACTGCTTTTTCAATTTCGGCCAGGCTCATACTTTCGGCATTGCGGATCACTGGTACTACCAGGCCCTTCGGCGCAGAAACAGCAATCGAGATATCTGCAAAGTTGCTGTAAACAACTTCTTCGCCTTCGATACGGGCGCCCACCGCCGGCCATTCCTTCAGCGCCTCGCAAACAGCTTTGGTGAAAAACGACATGAAGCCAAGGCCAACGCCATACTTCTCCTTAAATTTATCCTTGTATTTTGCGCGAAGCTCCATAATTGGCGACATGTCCACCTCGTTAAAAGTGGTTAGCATGGCGGTTTCATTCTTAACGGCTACCAAACGTTTCGCCACTGTTTTGCGCAACGATGACATTTTTTCGCGGCGGTCCGTCCTTGAGCCGGGAGCTGCTGCAACCACTGGCTTTGGTGCTTCCATTTTCGGAGCAGGCACTGCCGGTTTCAAATTTTCCTTGCTGGCCTGGGGATTTTCGGATGTTTTTTCCGCCATCACGGCATCTTCTTTGGTAATGCGTCCGCCAACGCCAGTACCGCTCACAGCTTGCGGCGCTACTCCTTTTTCGGCTAATATTTTGGCTGCTGCAGGTGAGGGGGTGCCGGAAGCATAAGAAGAAGTGGTAGTTGCAGGTTGTGGAGCAGACCCAGTTTCCTTACTGCCACTTTCAACTGCTACTGACGAAGGCGCAGCCCCTGCTCCTTCGATGGTACAAATAACCGCGCCAATCGGCAGGGTATCGCCTTCTTTTGCTAATGTTTTTAATATGCCGGCTTTCTCGGCAGTAAGTTCAAAGGTAGCTTTGTCGGATTCCAACTCCGCAATGGCTTCATCCATCGCAACGGTATCGCCATCCTTTTTTATCCAGCGCGAAAGCGTTACTTCGGTTATCGATTCACCTACAGTTGGGACCTTAACTTGTAAAGAAGTGGCAGTAGCAGTAGCAGGTTGTGAGGAAGTAGCAGGTGCAGTTTCTTTACTACTACCGCTACTTGCAACTGCTACCGGCGCAGCTTCTTTACTGCTACTATTAACTGCTGCTGGCGAAGGCACAGCGGCATTAGCAGCAACAGCCGGCGCGGCCTCTTTCACCGGGGCCGAAGAAACGCCGTTTTCTTCAATCGTGGCAACAACAGCCCCGATTGGTAAGGTGTCTCCTTCCTTTGCAGCTGTTTTTAATATTCCTGCCTTTTCAGCCGTTAGCTCAAAAGTGGCTTTATCTGATTCTAACTCGGCAATTACTTCGTCCATTTCCACTTTGTCGCCGTCTTTCTTTTTCCAGCTTGAAAGGGTTACCTCGGTAATTGATTCGCCAACCGGCGGAACTTTGATCGTTAAACTCATATTGATATGTATCTTGTGTAGAGACGTCCCGTACGTACGGGACAGCTCGGGCATGCATTGGTTGGAGACGCAAAATATTGCGTCTCTACATTAAATTCGTATTAATCCGCACCTGCGTGGGCCATTTTCGCGGCTGTGTCTTTAACAGCTGCCTTTACCTGCTTACCAACAGGTGCCTCAAACGCTTTCGATACAATATGCAACTGTTGTGCAGCATGTTGTTTGGCGAAACCGGTTGCGGTACTGCTGCCTTCGGGGCGCGAGATCACAGTTAGGTTTATTAATTTATCATTATGGAATTTGCGGCAAATATATGGCCATGCGCCCATGTTTTCAGGTTCTTCCTGCACCCAGGTAAATTCGGTGGCCTTGTTATATTTTGCTTTAACTTTCAATATCTGCACCAATGGTGTAGGATACAATTGCTCTACGCGAACAATAGCTACATCCCTGCGCTTATCAGCCTGCTGTTTCTCCAGCAGGTCGTAATATATTTTACCGGTACAAAGCAGTACGCGCTTTACCTTTTTGGGGTCAACATACTCATCATCGATCAGCTCGTGGAACTTGCCTTTGGTAAATTCTTCCAGCTTCGAAACGCATTTCGGACTGCGCAGCAAACTTTTTGGCGTAAAGATAATAAGCGGCTTCCTGAAATCCCGTTTCATCTGCCGTCTCAGGATGTGGAACAGGTTAGCAGGAGTGGTACAATTAGCCACCTGTATATTGCTGTCGGCACAAAGCTCCAAAAAGCGCTCAACCCGTGCCGAAGAGTGTTCAGGCCCCTGGCCTTCATATCCATGCGGCAACAGCATCACCAACCCGTTGCCGCGCTGCCATTTGGTTTCGGCGCTGGCAATATATTGGTCTACGATGATTTGAGCGCCGTTAAAAAAGTCGCCAAACTGTGCTTCCCAAATCGTGAGGGCGTTGGGGTTTGCCATCGCGTAGCCATATTCAAAACCTAAAACGCCATATTCGGATAACAAAGAGTTGTAAATACTAAACTTGGCTTCCGTTCCAATGGTATCCAGCGGTGTGTATTCATCTTCCGAATCAACCAAAGTTAATACCGCGTGGCGGTGCGAGAATGTCCCGCGTTTAACGTCCTCACCGCTGATCCTAACCGGGTGGCTATCTTTTAACAGCGTACCATAAGCCAAAAGTTCACCCATTGCCCAGTCAAATACGTGAGTTTTGGTGACCATCTTATTGCGTTCTTCAAAAAGCTTTTCAATTTTCTTGAAAAACTCTTTTCCTTCGGGCAAAACAGTAATTTTCTTGCCAATCTCTAATAACTCTTCTTCCGGAACAGCCGTTTCTATTGGCGCGAAAAATTCACGCTGGCTGGCGATGTGCAATCCCTGCCATGCGCCTTCAAACATTTGATTGGTTTCGGTAAAGTGATCTTCCGATTTTGATTCGTCAAGATTCTGCTGCAGCAAAGCGCGGAAGTCTTTTTCGAGCTTCGAGGCATAATTTGCATCGACGCTGCCTTCCTGCGCCAGCTTTTGCTTATAAATTTCAAGCGGGTTGGGGTGGGCCTCTATTGCCTTGTACAATACCGGTTGTGTGAATTTCGGTTCATCAGCTTCGTTATGACCGTACCTGCGGTAGCATAAAATATCGATGAAAACATCCTCATGGAAAACCTGGCGGTATTCCATGGCAAGGTTCACCACGTAAGCCAGCGCCTCCACGTCATCGCCGTTTACATGGAAAACAGGCGACAATACTGTCTTGGCCACGTCGGTACAATAGGTACTCGAGCGCGCGTCCTTATAGTTGGTGGTGAAACCGATCTGGTTATTGATAACGATGTGGATGGTGCCGCCGGTACGGTAACCGTCCAGTTTTTCCATCTGCAAAACCTCGTAAACAATACCCTGGCCCGCAACGGAAGCATCGCCGTGAATCAATATCGGGGCAATTTTTGACTCGTCGGCTTTATATTTAAATTCGATCTTGGAGCGGGTCAACCCTTCAACTACCGGGTCAACTGCTTCCAGGTGCGATGGATTTGGGCAAAGGCTTAAATGCACCTTTTTGCCGCGTTGGGTAACAATATCAGTTGAGTAACCCAGGTGATATTTTACGTCCCCGCCAAAAGGGGTATCCTCATCAAAATTCTTTCCTTCAAATTCCGAAAAAACCTCCTTGTAGGGTTTCTCCATGATGTTGGTTAGCACATTCAGTCTTCCGCGGTGTGCCATACCGATGATAAACTCCTCTATGCCCAGTTCAGAGCCATTTTGTATAACCGAATCTAAAGCAGGTATCAGGGCCTCTGCACCCTCAAGTGAAAATCGTTTCTGACCTAAAAATTTGGTGCCTAAAAAATTCTCAAAAACAACCGCCTCATTCAGCTTATTCAGCATCAGCTTTTTTTCGTCGCTCGTAAAGGATGGCGTGTTGCGCTTGCTTTCCATCCGGTCCTCAAACCATTTGGTTTTTATGGGATTACGGATATAAATGTATTCAGCCCCTATGGACTCGCAATAAGTTTGCTCCAGCAGGTCGCGGATGTCTCTCAAGGTAGCGGGACCCAAACCTACCTGCCTGCCGGCATTAAAAACCGTATCCAGGTCGGCATCGCTCAAACCAAATGTTTCCAGTTCTTTACCGGGATAATACTTGCGGCGCTCGCGAACGGGGTTGGTCTTGGTAAAAAGATGGCCGCGACCGCGGTAACCATCTATCAAATTAAGCACATTTATTTCCTTAAAAATATGCTCTGGTGTCTCCCCTTCAAATGAAGCAGGGACCGCCGGCATATCCTTTCCAAAATCAAAGCCCTCGAAGAATTTCTGCCATCCAAAGTCAACCGATTCAGGTTCTTGTTTGTATACTTCGTATAATGAGTTTATGTAGGCAGCGTTGCCGCTGTTAATATAATTGAGACGATCCATGAGAAAACCAATCTTTAAAACGGTACAAAAGTAAGCATAACCCGTTATATACTTTGTAATTTATTTTTAAAAGTGGGGTAACCTATAAGGCATTGATCCTTTGCGGGCTCGCAGTTCATTTTTTGGGGTAAAAAGCCTTTCGTGCCAATTTGTTGCATTGAATAAATAAAAACCATCCACGTTATGCCTTCCGGTGGAAAAGCTTTTGCAGGAAATCGCGCACATACGAAAATGCCTCGAACAGGATAGCGAGGACGCCAATGATTACCGTAAATTGCTCAAATGAGTTCATACAGTTGTATGACGCTAAGATAGTGGAAAAGTTACCTTATAAAAGATTATTTTACAACAAAGTGATCAAAGTCTTCGTGATAATCAAGGTCTTTCAGCAACGGCAGCCAGGTATCGATAAATTCACTTTTCGTTTCCAGTTCTACAGCCGGCTTTGTGGCAACATGGTAGCGGCTTTCGCGGGCGTCGTTCACGCCGGCAATAAAAGCCCAATTGCCCCAATTGCTGGCCGGCGAGTAGTCGATCAGCCGCTCTTCGAAATATGCGGCGCCCTTTGTCCAATCCACTTTCAGCTCGTTCACCAGGAAGCCGGCTGTTATTTGGCGGCTTTGGTTCCCGATATACCCGGTTGCGTTTAATTCATGCATAATAGCATCAACCATCGGCACCCCGGTTTTGCCATTTTTCCAGCTTTCAAAAAGTGTATCCTGGTTTGATGCAGGTTCATGTTGCTCGCCGCTATTTTTCGCCGTGATGAATTTTTGACCGTGTTTTTTAAACATAAATCTAAAGTAATCGCGCCACAACAAATCAAGTAGCATGGCATTATACTGATTGTTATGGGTTGATTGCTGATGTTTTGCCACCTCGTGGTACACGTGCCGCATGGAAATGCAGCCAAGCGCAATCCAGGCCGATAGCCCTGACGAATAGGGAGCAGTCAGCGACCGGTGGCCTTTGCTGTGTTCACTACGGTCATTAATTGCGAAAAATTTTTCAAGGCGGCTTAACGCAGCAGTTTCTCCTCCCAAAAATTCTTCATCCGAACGCGGATCATGCAATGGCTCGTCCAACCCCAGCTCCTGCAGGGTAGGTAAATTACCGGGCTGGTTTATGACCGGGGTGACAACCCTTTCGGGCGTACCCAAACATGGCCGCACGGTGCTGTCGCGTTCAATTTTCTTTTTAAAGATTGCAAAGCTGTCGGGAATATCTTTTATTGGAAATGGAAGGTCCTCTTTGTGATACAAGGTATGGCCGATGAAATGCTTCAGGTTGAGCCGTATTTTCCATAACGCAGTTTCAACCTGTTCGGATATTTCGGTCTCTTCGTGGGCCACTTCGCGGTGGTGGTATACTTCGTTCACCTGGAATTCTTCCGCAAGTTTTGGTAAAACCTCGGCCGGGTTACCCACCCGGACAATGAGCTCACCGCCAATAGCACATAGGTTTTTGCGAAGATCGGCTACTGACTCAAGTAGAAACCTGGCACGTATGCTGCCTGTTTTGGGATTACCTGACGCGTTGGTTTGGAAATAATAAGGATCGAAACAATAAACGGGTAATATTTTATCGGCCTTGCGGAACGCCTCTAACAATATCTCGTTGTCATGAATGCGCAAGTCATTTCTAAACCAAACCAATATTGTTCTGTCGCTCATAGTCAACCAGGGTTTCGGGGATCGCAGCCTGCAAATTTGCAATTTATTTGGCTTTTAAAACAATTTGCGCCAATATTTGACATCATCCCAACATTTAGGCCTTAAATTTGCTGAAATAAACCGGGTTTACTAATGTAAAAACAATTTTGTGGAAAACCACAGGCATTTTTTAGCGTTGTCCGGTAATAAGCTGATTGAAACACAAAAAATACCTTATTCTATGGCAAACGAAGAAAAATTAAGCGGAGCTGACCTGGCGATGCTTATTGTGATCGTGCTGATCCTTTTATTCTTTCCCTATAAGATGATAAGCGAACATCAGCAGGATGCAACGGCGATGAGCTATTACCATAATGGTAAATAAGATTTTGCATTTGCGACATTATTACCTTACATTTGGTAAAATTGTCGCTTATGAAAATTGCTGAAAAGCATAGCAAAAAGTTTCACAATCCTGGACTTATTGGCTTGCTGGGAGGAAAAGACGTTGTCAGCATGCCGATTCATTCCGAGTTTGACCTTATTTTGTTGAGCAATGAAGGCATCACCAAACAATCATTGGAGTCGCTTATAAGCTATTTGGGTATTTCAAAAAAAACCTTCTCTGAAAATATACTGGACGCATCCGTCAAAACGCTTGAACGCAAAAAAAACACGGATAAATTAAGTAAGCACACTTCTTCCCTTGCCATCGAGATAGCAAAGGTAGTTAAACATGCATTGGATGTTTTTGAAGATGAAGAAAAAGTGAAAGGGTGGCTCAATTCACCTATCAGGGCACTTAATTATTCCAAACCGATCGATCTTTTTTATTTACCCACCGGCTTGAAGATGGTAGACAATGTTTTAGGAAGAATTGAGCACGGCGTTTACTCCTGATTTAAATGTTTGTTTACCGAATTACGCAAACAGAAGAACGAGCCCGTGATCTTTCGGGAACCGGCGCCTTTTTATATGGTGGCAGATGGAACAGCGCAGGCATTTACATGCTTTACACAAGCATGAACAGTTCACTGGCCTACCTGGAAACCCTGGTACATTTTAATGAGCTTAACATGCCGTCCCGTTTGCATATTACCCAACTTGAGCTTGGTGGCAGTTTAATTGACCAGGTACCTGATCGGGATTATCCCGAATTTTGGCGACAGCCGGACAATATTGAAACACAAGCCCTGGGCGATAGCTGGATGAGGGCAAATAAATACCTGGGATTCGAGGTTAAATCGGCAATAAATCCGTCAGAGTTCAATTTTTTATTAAATCCACTATTTCCGCGTTTTCATGACCTGGTAAAGATCACTTTGGTAATGCCTTTGGAAATTGATACACGCCTCTTCAGGTAGCAAAACCTTATCTCATGTACTATCCGCAACCACAAGGCGTTAATTTATAGATATGCATGACATTTACTTATGAGTAATGTTATAATTTTATAACGTTAATTTTAACACCTATGGCAACAGTTGAAAGTATTCAGAAAGCCTATATCGATTTTGTGTTGACGGAGGGTGAGCAGCCCAAATCCGTGTATGTTTTTTCGAAGAAAAATAAGATGCCCGAAGAGGAATTCTATAAATATTTTGCTTCGTTCGATGCTATTGAACAAAATATATGGACCGGCTTTGCGGTAAAAACCATTTCCGAAATAAAAACCCAGGAAGTTTGGCCGCAGTACACCTCGCGCGAAAAGGCCCTTTCATTTTTTTACAGCTTTTTTGAACTGGTAAAGGGTAGCCGCAGTTTCGTGGTTTACAGCGTAAAAAAACAACCCAAAACTTTTTCGACCCCCCAGATATTTGTGGGCATTAAAGAAGTTTTTGAGACTTTTTGCAATGACCTTATTGTTGAGGGCATCGAATCAAATGAGCTTTCCGAGCGTAAGTTTTTCAGCAACCGATACAAGGATGCGCTTTGGGTACAACTGGTTTTTGTGCTCCATTTCTGGATAAATGACAATTCAACCGGCTTCGAGAAAACAGACGAGGCTATCGAAAAAGGTATCAATGTTACTTTCGATCTTTTCCAGCGCTCGCCCATCGATAACCTGATTGAATACGGAAGGTTCCTGGCCAAACACGGCGGTATAAAACAAAGCATGGGTTTTGGGAACAACTAGCCTCACCCCACCCTCTCCAAAAGAGAGGGCTTTAGAAGCGCTTGCAGCTAAAGTCTCCCCGACCGGGGGAGATTTAGAGGGGGCTTTACCCGGAACTTTCGCCGCCATTTTTGATATGGATGGCACGCTTATCGACAACACACCTTACCACTTTAAGTCGTGGCAAATGCTGTATAAAAAGTACGGCAAGGGTGAACTAAGCAAAGAGACTTACTATCGGGATATTAGCGGGGTGCCTGTTTTGGAAACGATCAGGCGTGTATTTGGCGAGGGTAGAAGTGAGGATGAACTAAAAGCGCTTTTGAACGAAAAAGAATCTTTTTACCGCGAGTCATACGCGCCGTACATCCGCCCGATCAGTGGCTTGCTGAATTTTTTAGCTGAACTGAAAGGCGCAGGTGTAAAAATCGCCATGGGCACATCTGCAACGCAGGAGGATATCAATTTCGTTTTCGATCACATGGCCATCCGGGATTATTTCGACGTGATTATCAACTCAACGATGGTTACCAAACCCAAGCCCAACCCCCAGGTTTACCTGAAGGCCGCCGAAAAGATAAAAACGCCTCCCGCCCGTTGTGTAGTGTTCGAGGATTCATTGGCGGGGATTAAATCAGCCAACGGTGCTGGCATGAAAGTAGTGGGAATAACCACGGGCCACACCGCCGCAGAGTTGCAGCCGGTTAATTTGGTGATCGATGATTATTCGGAATTAACGGTGGAAAAAATTGCTGCCTTATTTGAAGATTAGGACAAAAAAGCGATTGAATTTTAACCGCAGAGATCACTAAGAAGGCGCGGAGAACACAGAGAAAAAACGACAGACTATAAAGGTTTTGCGCACTTTGCGTTTTTCCCTTTGTGATCTTTGCGGTAAAATCCTTGCGTAGTTTATTAGTTATACAAATTATCATGAGTGATCAGAAAGAACAAAACAGCATACCCACCACCAAAACGCAGCGGTCGGCTAAATTTGTAAAGACTGGCTTTAAGATTGGCGGTAACTATATCAAACATTATTCGAAAAAGCTGTTTAACCCCGACCTGGATAAAACCGAGCTGAACGAAGATAATGCTTCCGATATCTACGAATCGCTGAGCGAACTGAAAGGCAGTGCGCTAAAGGTGGCCCAAATGCTGAGCATGGATAAAAACCTGCTGCCGCAGGCTTATACCGACAAATTTTCTCAGTCGCAGTATAATGCGCCGCCGCTCTCGGGGCCGCTGATCGTTCAGACTTTCCGGAAATATTTCGGCAAAACACCTGATAAAATTTACGACAAATTCAATGTTCGCTCCAGCAATGCGGCGTCCATTGGCCAGGTTCACCAGGCTGAATTGAACGGTAAAAAGCTGGCGGTGAAAGTGCAATACCCCGGTGTAGGTGATTCCATATCGTCCGACCTGAAAATGGTTAAACCGATTGCATTCCGGATGTTGGGCATGAGCGAAAAAGAATTGGATGTTTACATGAAGGAGGTTGAGGAGCGCTTAGTGGAGGAAACGGATTACGAACTTGAGGTGCGCCGCTCGATTGAATTTTCCACCGCATGCGCCGGGCTTGAGAACGTAGTTTTCCCGAAATATTATCCCGAATTATCCAGCCGCCGAATCATTACCATGGACTGGCTGGAGGGCCTGCATCTTCGGGAGTTTTTAAACACTAACCCCAGCCAGCAAATGCGCAACAAGATAGGCCAGGCGCTTTGGGATTTTTACAACTTTCAGCAGCATGAGCTGCGGGCGGTTCACGCGGACCCGCATCCCGGCAATTTTATGATTACCGGCGATGATAAACTGGGCATTATTGATTTTGGCTGCATAAAGGAAATGCCGGATGATTTTTATTATCCTTTCTTTAGCCTGACCTCAACCAATTTAATGGAGAACAAACCTGAAACCATTAAGGCATTCCGTCAGCTGGATATGGTTCACCCGTCTGACACTCCGGCGCAGGTAGAGTTTTATTACCAAATGTACCGGCAAATGATCGGCTTGTTTGCCAAACCTTATACCACTGATCATTTCGACTTTAGCCAAACTGCCTTTTTTGATGAATTATACGGTTTTGGCGAAAAGGTATCTAAAATGCCCGAATTTAAACAAGCCCGCGGGGTGAAGCATTTTATCTATATCAACCGAACTAACTTTGGGCTTTACAATATTCTGCATGAACTTAAGGCGTGTGTCAAAACAGATACCTTTAAGCCGCACGTGGTGCAGCAGTTTGCGTAATATCCATGTGTGCATCAACCTAATCAAAGCGTAAACCAGATGGACATGCAATGAAGGCCCGGACGATTTTCAATCGGTTTTTATCGCGGTGATAACAATCCAGCCATATTGACCCATTGCTGTTGGGTCAAGGTGCCAGTCGAGGCTGACATTCCTTGGAAAGGTCAGATTTTGAGGTAATCCAAGCGCCCCGAAATCGGAGTTGGTGCGATAAAAGGCTGGTGGGTTTTTCGAGGGATCATTCTTGATCTGCACCTTTTGTCCTCCACAAGTTTGGCACGTGGCCAAATCCGGGCCAAGCAATACCCCCTGGCTTTGATAAACCTGGGTTTTCTCTTTTTTACAGGCTGCCAGTAACGACAGGCACAATAAACACACAACCAGTCTTTTCATATTCCAAATTACGGGTGTAAAGGGCAAAATGCTACACTGAACCGATATTTTTTATCGCTCAAACCTTTTTCTTCATCGGCCCGAATGGCCCGTATTTATGCTGTTTTTCGCTGAAGCCGTCGGCGTAAGGACCAAAGGGGAAATCGATGGGTTTATTTTTCAGATCATTCCAGTCCTTATGCTGGTCATAATGCGGCCGCGGCTGCGAGTTGATAAATGCCGCCACATTCCAGGCTTCCTCATTGCTTAGCTGCGGGCTTTTATAAGTGGCGCCAAAGGGCATATTGTTTTTTACAAAACCAGCCAGGTTGCCGATGCGGTACATGCCTGCGCCATCGTTATAGCTGTTCGGTCCCCACAATGGCGGGTAGGTGTAGGCCCTTTTATCAACTGCCGGCAAGCCCTCGCCGTTAACCCCGTGGCAAACTTTGCATTTCGCCATATAAATTACCTGCCCCTTAACCGGGTCGGCTGCGACTGTCAAAAACGGCAGCTTTTCACTGGCGGTCCCTTTTATTTTCTCACCTTTTTTAACTCCCTGCCCTATCCATTTGATATAGGCGATCATGGCCTGCACCTCCCTCCCATTCGTATCCGGCGCCTTACCCGCCAGGCTGCGGTTAAAGCAATCCGTTATGCGCTGGCTTATGGGTTGCATTTTGCCGCTGCGAAAACTCAATTTGGGATAACTGGCTGCCACAACCGAGTAATTATTGGCGAAAAGACGGCTGCCGCCCTCCAAATGACAATTCTGGCAATTCATCCCGTTAGACAAGTGAGCGATGGTGCCGTTCGGTCCAAAATATTCGGCGGTATGGGCCAAAAGTTCTTTGCCGTAGCGGATCATATCGCCGGATTTATCATTATGGATGGCGTTGGAATCAGGTGCTGACCAGGTTTGCGCGGAAACTTTAGCTGGTTTTGAGACGTATTGGGTTTTGTCTGTCGCCGGTTTGCCGTTATTGCATGCTATAGCCAGTAGCGTAAATATGCCCGTTATTAATAAAAGTGTTGTATATCGCGAAAGCATGAGGATGGGTTTGAAATTGCAAAGATGTTTCTGACGATAAATATAACTTTATTTAAAAATAAAGGATGGGGAAATCGCTTTAAAGTCTTGTCGGATAAATATAACGGCGTTAATGGGAAATTGGGCGGATTGGTTTTTGAGCTTCAAACATAAACCCTTTTTGCTAAAGAATTTTTTTTTGATCGTACATGGTCTGAATGCATTTGCTGATAGTACGCAATAGTTTTGGCGGCTTTTTGGAAGTGGTGCGGCATTGTTTTATCAGTTCTCCGCTGTAAGTGTTCACGAAAATCTTGAAAAATGGCACAATTTGGGTTATCACTGATTTTTAAGTGTCTAAAAATGAGTGTTTTCGTATGCGGTTTGCAGGGTGTATGTGTGCAAAACGTGAACACTTTGAAAGGGGTTTTGGAGGCCATTCGTAATGGAAAAAGACGCAATGAATTTAGATGCCCTGCCCGGGACTTTAGGGTTTTCTGTCGCGTCCCTCCCACATTTATCTTAACTTTACCGCCGTTTTATCCATGCAAACCAACGTCAGCACAAATACTACCCAGCGCAATAACAAAATCATACTTTGGTTTCTGCTGGCCTGGACCGCATTAAACATCGTCCAAGCGTGTACCCTCGAACTCCAAGGCGATGAAGCTTATTACTGGATGTATTCCCGCTACCTCGACTGGGGCTATTTCGACCATCCGCCCATGGTGGCGATTTTTATCCGCATTGGCGACTGGCTTATGCATAACGAATTTGGCCTTAGGCTGCTTACCGTTTTCTCAAGCACGTTTTCCATCTGGCTGCTTTGGCTCACTGTTAAAAAATATGCCGTCGATGCCCTGGGCTTTGCGCTTGTGGTATCGAGCATATTTATTTTTCACATTTACGGCTTTACCACCACGCCTGATGCGCCGCTCTTCCTGTTTACAGCCCTGTTCTACTACTTTTACCAGCGCTATATCGAAGAAGATAAGCTCAGCCTGGCCTTAATCCTTGCGGTCATCGTCGCGGCTCTTTTCTATAGCAAATACAATGCGGTTTTGGTTGTCGGCTTTACCGTTTTGGCAAACTTCAAACTGTTAACGCGCTGGAGCTTCTGGCTCATCGTCGTACTGGCCGCAGCGCTTTATCTACCCCATATTTTATGGCAGATCAGCCATGGCTATCCATCCATCAGCTATCATCTTTTCGAGCGCTCTGGCGAAACGTACAGCTTCATCAATAGCCTGTCCTACATCCCCGACCAACTCCTGATGGCAGGTCCGCTTGTAGGTTGGTTCTTCTTTTACAAAGCTTTCAGCGTAAAAGTTAAAGATCCGTTTATCCGCTGCCTGCTGGTTAACTGCGTGGGCACGCTGATATTCTTTTTTATCAGCAGCATAAAAAACGAGGTGCAGCCGCAGTGGACTTTCGTGCTTTTCGCACCCCTGGTAATGCTGGTAGCTATTGCGTTTAAACAGGCCGGCCGCCGCCCAAAATGGCTTGCGCCGCTGGCATCGGTAAACATCGGTATCATCGTCGCCGTCAGGATCATCATCATACTGGGCCTCGGCTTTGCCAAAACGTATGGTCACCTAAAAAGCTATTACGGTTTTAAGGATTGGACCAACGCGGTTAAGCAAAAGGCGGGCAACAGTTACGTGGTAATGATAGAAGGCTTTCAAAACCCATCGAAATACAATTATTACACCAACAGCCTCAAATGTTTTGCTTATGATACCCGCTATTACCGCCGTACGCAATTCGACATCTGGCCCATGGAAGACAGCCTGCAGCATAAACGAGTTTATTATTTAACCTATTACAATG
>Ga0206935_10189_pt1 | contig 21045 bp, 19 predicted proteins | sample Alteio_BWOrgHeat_13_FD_152924 | JGI IMG/M metagenome (GOLD analysis project Ga0206935, IMG submission 152924) | Enriched cells from forest soil in Barre Woods Harvard Forest LTER site, Petersham, Massachusetts, United States -... | ecosystem: Environmental > Terrestrial > Soil > Temperate forest >...
CCACCGTCAATGCATTGTTACTGTGCAAAAGCCGGCTGGTTTTTGCCCGGACCTGGGCGGCATTGGTGATTGGCGCGGGTGCCCTGGCTATCCTCGGAGTAATTCAATCCATCGGCCATGCCGATCAACTGCTTTGGATGATCCCTCTTAAGAACATCCGCTTCTTTGCCTCCTTTCCCCATCCGGCGCTTTGGAGCGCCTTTGCCATACTCTGGATGGGTGCCGGTTTGGGTCTCCTTGGCTGGCTGGCTTCTCAACGAGGCTGGAACTGGCAGTCGAGCGAAGGCTGGCTGCTGTTGGGCTGCACTGCCCTGTTAGCATTGAGCATCGCGATTGCAGGTGATCCTCTTCACAAAATTTTGGGGGGCTTGGTGGCTGTGGTGGGTTGTTTCGTCATTGCCTGGCAAACCCGGCAGCAACGCCGCGATAGCAACCATCAGGGCCTGGGCCTGTCCATTCCCACTTGGATTATTGCCGGGCTGCTTTTCGCCGCTGGAGCCGCCTTTATCGCCTTCCAACATCCCACGAATGAGTGGATTAGGTACGACGGCCAGACTCCCGACTGGCCCCTGCATGCCCGGGTAATCGAAGACACCCGCAACCTCTGGCTCCAGCGCAAATGGCTGGGCTGGGGATACAATTCCTTCCCCGTAGTGTATTCTTTTTTCCAGGGCATCGATCAAAATGACACCTACCATGCCGTGGCCCGGTCCGATTTTTGGCAAAGCCTCGCGGAGCACGGCATCATTGGAACCTTGGTGTGGTGGGTGCCGGGACTGTGGCTCATCGGCCGGTTGTTGCTTCAACGCCGCTTGTTGATGTTTCTGCTCGCACCGCTCGCCGCTTTGGCCGCCATTGCGGTCCTCTCCTTGGTAGATTTCCCCCTCTATTGCCCGGCGGTCTTTTTCGGTTTCTGGTTGATATTTTTTTCCGTCGTACGCTGGAACGAAGTCGACCGCCCTGATACCGTCTTCGATCCAGGTGAACGCAAACGTATCGAGAAAAAACGCGGATTGGGTGAAACACTTGCCAAATCGCCCACCACTTTTGGCACTCCGTCCAGCAAGCCAAAGCCTTGAGGGATTATTTTCCTGCGGGCATCGAGGGACCCACACTCTCCACGGAAATATTCAACTCGGCCATCCAGCTCATCAGCTCCATCGTAAAATCCGATAACGAAATATCATTCAAGTCGGTCGCCACAAATCCCAACCGCCAATGCTGCTGGTCTCCATCGATAATCGCTGAATCATAGTCCACCCACCGGTTATTGAAATAAAACTGCGTCCACATGTGGAACCCAAGGATATCCGGCTTCCCTTCGTATTCCGGTAGATAGACCAACCCCGCCACCACTCGTGTGGGCAGGCCACGAATGCGGCCCAGCGCCGCCAGCAGGACCGCGTGCTCCGTGCAATCGCCTTCGTGGCTTTGCGCCGTTTCAGAAGCCGTGGCAAATCCAACGCTCAGGTCTTTTTGTGTTATGTAGTCGGCCACGTACTTGCGCAAATTGCGCGCCACGGTCTGCGGGTCGGTGTCGGTGCCACCACCTATTGTGGCCAGCCGGTGCAAGGCCGGATCATTGAGATCGAGAAACGAATTGCGCGCCAGATAGGGCGACAAGTCCTTGATCGGTTTGGCTGGCGCTGCCTGATTATTTAGATGCGACAATGTCAGCCGCACGCTGCCATCCGGCAGCACATCGCCATGCTCGGACAGCGATTCCGGCGGCACCGGCAGCGGTTGCTTGTCTTTGCGAGTTAACCGCAGCGTCACCGTAGTCGCATCATCCGGCAAAATCTGGCCCAGCGGGATGAGTGAACCGGCAAAAATATCCTTGGGCAGGAAATCCGCCAAAGCCTGCTCCTTGGTGGCAATGTCCATTTCCATCGACATCCCACCCATCGGCATGCTGGCCCGAATAGTGCGATTTTCCGCATCGACCCAGGAAAGCGTGTCCATCCCACCGCTTCCATTGGTCGAGGTGACATGGGTGTTCACCCGCGCGGCTTCAATTGAAGTTCCGCTTATCTCCAGTTTCTCCCGGGCGCCCACGGTAACCTTCGCGGGCAAAGCTTCAAACGGATTATCCGAAGGATCGTAAGTCAAAAAATCATAAACGATGCCAGGGGCAAAACCTTTCGTCCGGGCCAGCCGTTCCTCACCCCAGGGCAGCAAAGTCCCCGGCGGAAAGGTCACTTGCTTTTGCTCCTGGTAATTTCCCGTCTGCATGGAGATGGTGAAGGTCTTCCCGTCGCCATGACCATCCACCACCGTCGGCGCGCTCGCCAGTTGGCTGACACTGTGGAAAGAGCGCGCTTCGCCCGCCAAAGTTTCCTCCGTCTGCACCACGCTGGAAATTTCCAGCACACTGTCCAACCGGCCCAGACGCATCGACTGGTGCTGCTCGCTGAAAATGCGGTCGCCCTCGCGGCGGAAAAATTCATGAGCATAGCCGATTTTCTGTCCCGCCATGAAGACCTCCATCCACTCGTCATCAAATATCCCCTGCGGCGGATTGTGAAAATCATACGCCGCCGGCAATGGCAGGGCTGCTGGTGCCGCTGCCTGGGCGAAGCCCCGTAGTGTCACCCCACAGGCAAGACCGATGCTGAGTATAAAGTAACGTGGCTTCATGGTGACGATGAAATGCGCAAATCGTGTCGTTGGAAAACCTATTATGAATGGGTGGACGATTAGCCCAGCCAATCATGATTGGCTGGGTGTACCCGCCGCATTACCACTTGCTGGCTTCACGACCACCCGGTTTTTGCAGGCTGCGGGTATATTCGGGTCAATCTCTTGTGCATAGTCATAGTCTGCCTGTGCGCCGGTACTGTCACTCAAAGCCTTTCGGACATCCCCGCGGTGCCGGTAGCCATCCGGATCTTTGGGGACAAGGATAATGTAGCGATTAAAATCAGTCAAAGCCGAGCGGCCATCGCCCATCTTCTGGTAACTTTCGCCCCTGTTGTAGTAGGCCAACGCATTTTTGGGATTGAGTTCTATTGCCTTGGAATAATCAGCCAGCGCGGCTGCCGCGTCGCCCTGGTAGTCTTTGGCCACTCCCCGATAATTATACGCATTGGCAATATTCGTATTAGCGAATCTGGGATTGAATGCGATAAATTGGTCAAAATCGGCAATGGCCCTGCGATAGTCGTGCTGGTTAAACTTGGCGATGCCGGCCTCCATGTGTTGCTCATACAAGTCCGCCCGGAAAAGAAAACCCGACAGCACAACCAAGCCTGCCAGTGCCGCAATTACGGTCACCTTCATTACCCGTGTCATAATCGAACGCTCATGCGGTACCCGGAAAATTTCAGTTTCGGGCACTTCTCCAATTTGATTCGCCGCCAGGGAAAAACTACCTTCGCGAAAACTAATCCATGCTGACTGCAGCGCTACTGCAACACGTCTTTCTGTTTCCGCAATGTCAACCTGGTCGGCTCCAGCCAACTGCCGCAAGTAAGGTTCATCATACCGGCCACACTGGGCGGCCACACTCCCGTCGGTCGCCAGGCGAATCCACGAACAATGCCGCCATTGCCACCGTGGAAAATAAAGTGCGCTCAAAGCCGTTTTAGTCTCTATCATTGCCTTGGCGGGATGTAGTCGCAGCAACAAACTGTCCCGACTCTGAGTCCATTGGTAGTCAGACAGTAGATTCCGTACTCCAAGAAATCGGGCGAAAGCCAGCAGTTTTGCGCGGGAGAGATTCCCCTCCGCTGGCGATGAAGGTGCCATCTCACCGGTGGTTTTAAGCAACCCCATTCGTTCGCGCAAAAACAAGCTGCCGTCCATGCGAGGCGAATCCACGGTGCAGGTGATCGGGATTACTGGAATTAACATTACCAGGCATACCAAGAGAATCCAAGACTCTGGCAACAGGCCCAACCCCACGGCAATCGGTCCGCTGCAAGCCATCAGGGCAAAAACCAGCATGGAGAGGCTATGTTTTCGCCGATCAATTTGAATATAGCGCATCGAATATAACAAAGGTGGCAGGAACCCCACCCCGAACAGACCAAATCCGATTTTCTCACCAACTAGAATGCTAATAATGAAAAATAGCGAAATTACCCCCCCTGCCTGCACCCAAAACCACATCAAACCATGCCGGGAAAGATCGCGCTGGATTTGCGCGCGAAAACCTTCCGGCTCGCGGTAATTCCTCCGCTCCAGTTTCGCAATCCACCAAAAAATCCCCGAGGCCGAAATGGCCGACGCCATATTGGCAAACACTACCGCGAGGCCAAAAGGCAGCACCTTGCCCAGTCCCGCCAGCAAGGTCGTGCCCAAAGCCGCGCCTCCCGCCTTGGTCGTCGAAGTGGATGCAATGATGCCCATCACCCCCGGCACCATTGAATGCGACGGCTGCAAGCGCGTGAGTGATTCGCCCAAACGGGCTTCGAGCCGCTCGCGCAACGCCGCCCGTGCGCGCATCAAACGCATTCTCAGCGCCGATTCTGAAATCCCCAACGCCGTCGCCGCCTCGCCGCCTTTTTTACCTTCGAGATAATAAAGCACCAAACTTTCGCGATCCATTTCTGACAGTTCCGCCAGTGTCTGACGCAAGAGTTCTGGCGGACATCTTTCGTCGATCGATGCCGCCGGCGGTTCAAACTCCGGCTGCTCCACCGCCCAGCGCGCGCGCTTTTCCAATTCCCGGCGGTGCTTTAAGCCGAGGCTGTGCGCCGTGTTGCGCGCAATCGCCGTCACCCACGCCGCAAATTTTGCCCCATTGCCGAGCAACGGCAGCGAACGGTAGGCGCGAATAAAGGCCTCCTGCGCGGCGTCTTCCGCCATGGCGGCGTCACCCAGGCGGCTCCACGCCACCGCATAAACCAGCCGCTCGTAATGCTCGACCAGTTCGCGATAGCATACCATATCGCCGCCGAGCACCGCCGCCACCGCCTGCTCATCGCGCAAAGCGGTATCAAGGACTTCGTTAACTGGGTATGAGTTGGGCATGTTCTCAAGACTGTACGCCGGACCTTTTTGTAACGGTATTTCTGTACACTTGTCCATGCACTTGTGTTTTACCGCGCCTTGGCTCAACCTTGGGGTAACTCACCTCTTTTAGCCTACCATCTTTCGCCGTGTCGCGATAGAACGAAAAATCTCCCTTACGTCATGCCTCAATCATTTGATTACATTGTCATCGGCGGCGGCAGCGCCGGGTACGCCGGCGCCCGCACGGCCCATGATGCCGGCGCCAAAGTGGCCGTCGTCGATGGCGCCGCTGAGCTCGGGGGCCTATGCATCTTGCGCGGCTGCATGCCTTCGAAAATCCTGATTTACGCCGCCGAAGTTTTGCACCACGCCCAGCATGGCACCGCTTTAGGCCTCGAGATTCCCTCCGCCCGCGCCAATCTCGCAGCGCTGCAGGAACGCAAACGCCGTCTCGTCGCTGAATTTGCGGACCATCGAGTCAAACAACTCGAATCCGGCCGGTTTCAATTATTCCGCCAGCGCGCGCGCTTCACCGGCCCGCGCGAAGTAATGCTCGCCGACGGCACCATCCTCACCGCCAAACATTTCCTCGTCGCCACCGGCTCGGTCATTGCCCGCCCGCCCGTGCCGGGCCTGGATAAAGTCAACGCCTTGACCAGCGACGATATATTAAATTTATCTCAAGCCCCCGAGTCCGTCATCGTCCTTGGCGGTGGCGAGGTGGCTTGCGAACTCGCGCAATTTCTCCAGCGCATCGGCAGCAAGGTGACGCTCATCCAGCGCAGCCCGCACGTCCTCAAAGGATACAGCCCGGAATCCGCCAAAGTTGTGGAAAAAGCCCTGCGCGATGAAGGGATGACTGTCTTCACCGGCACCTGCATCGAAGAAATTACTCCGCTGCCCAATGGAGGCGCCCGCGTGACTTTCACGCACTCAGGAAAACGCCAAATTTGCGAAGCGAAAACTCTCTTCAATGCCCTCGGCCGCGAGCCTGCCACCCAAAATCTCGGCCTGCACCATGCTGAAGTCGCTTTGCGGCCCGACGGCCATGTGCAGACGGACGAGTTCATGCGCACGACCAATCCCGCCATTTATGCGGCGGGCGATTGCGCCGGCCCGCATGAAATCGTCCACGTCGCCATCATGCAGGGCGAAACCGCCGCACGCCACGCCCTCGGCCACCCTGCTACGCCCGTCAACGAAAACCATTTGGTGAAAGTCGTTTTCACCGACCCGCAAGTCGCCAGCGCGGGCTTGTCCGAAAAACAAATCAAGGAGCGCGGCATCCCCTACGTCACCGCCTCCTACCCCTTCGACGACCATGGCAAATCCATCCTCATGGAAGCCCGCTATGGCTTTGTGAAAATCTTCGCGCGCAAACCCGACGGCCTCCTCCTTGGCGCGGAATGTGTTGGCCGCGACGCCTCCGAACTCATCCACGCCCCCGCGGTGGCGTTGCCGTTAAATGCGACCATGCACGATTTATTGCGCGCGCATTGGTACCACCCGACCTTGTCCGAAATCTGGACTTATCCGATCGAAGAATGCGCGACGACTTTGGCTGGTTAAGCACAGGCGAACTTATTTTCACCGCAAAGAAACGAAGGACGCAAAGATTCATCCACGAATGGTCACGAATAAATGGTTGGGCCATTTTTTGAAACAATTCGTGGCCATTCGTGGAGAAAAACTCTTCTTCGCGCTCTTTGCGCCTTTGCGGTGAACCATTCCGGGCTTAATCCAAACCTCTACCCATTGCCCGCGACGTTCGACAATTGGAAAATCGGCATGAACATCGCCATGACGATGCCACCGACAACGACACCCAGAAAGCAAATCAGCAATGGCTCCATCAACGACGTCAGCGAGCCGACAATGTTGTCGATTTCGTTGTCATAGTAGTCGGCCACTTTGTTCAACATGCCGTCGACGTTGCCGGTTTGCTCGCCGGCCTTCATCATGTGCTTCACCGTGTTCGGAAAATACGGCTGCGTCGCAATGACCTCCGACAACTGGCCGCCGGACGACACCGTGCGGTTGATTTGCACACACGCGTTCTCAATAAAAATATTGTCCGAGGCCTTCGAGCAAATTTCAATCGAGCGCAAAATCGGCACGCCCGACTTGAGCAAAATCGCGTAGGTGCGGCAAAAACGCGATACGTTGATTTTCTGGGTCAGGCTGCCAATAATGGGCAGCTTGGACATGACGCGGTGCTTCATCTCGCGGCCCTTGGGGGTCGAGGTCACGCGCTTGAAGCCCTGCATAAAGAGATAGCCGCCAAGCAGGAGCGCCCACCACCACGAACCCAGAAAGTGGCTCACATCAATCAGGAACTGCGTCGGCGCCGGCAATTTTGCATTGAAGCTGCTGAACATTTCCTCGAACACCGGAATCACCTTGATGAGCAAAATCGAAACGAGTCCGCACGCCATGGTGATGACGGAAATCGGGTAGGTCATCGCGCTCTTGACCTTTTTCTGCAGCTTCAGGGAGCTTTCAAAATATTCCGCCACCTTGCCCATGATGTCCGCCAGCGCGCCCGACGCTTCGCCCGCCTCCACCATGGAGATGAACAAATTCGGAAACGCATTTGGAAACTTCCGCACTGCTTGGGAAAAGCTCGTACCGCCGGAAATGTCGTTGCGCACTTCGCGGACAATGATCTTAAACACCGGATTTTCCACCTGGTCCATCAAGGCCTCCAACGCGCTGACCAGCGGCAACCCTGCCTGCAACATGGACGACAACTGCTGGGTGAACGCCGTGACCTCCGCCAGCTTGATCTTTTTGCGGTGCGCGGCCTTCTCATACGCCTTCTGCTTGGCCAGCGCCTGGCGCTCGGCAAATGAGGCTTTCTTCGGCGCCGCTTTGTTGCTGACGGGTGCTTGGCTCGCCGTGGGTGTCATCATCGTCATGGCTTTTATCTCCGCTAATTTAAACCGCCCAACCAGGGCCAGCCCAGTTTGGGTAGGCTATTGCTTTGCTGGTATTTATGATACAAAAAGGTCACGGAGAAAAGCTTATATTGCGCCCGCCACCCATGCCCACCGTTCTCGAAGTCCTCCAAAAAACCACCGAATTCCTCGCCAAGCGGGACATCCCCCAGGCCAAATTGGAGTCCGAACTGCTCATGGCGAGCGCGCTGGGTTGCCGGCGGCTCGATTTGTTTTTGCGGTTTGAGCAACCGCTCTCCGAGGCGCAATTGACCACCCTGCGCGAACATGTCGCCCGCCGCGGCAAACACGAGCCCCGGCAGTACATCGCCGGGCGCACCGGGTTTCTTGATTTCGAAGTGGCTTGTGACCGCCGGGCCCTTATCCCCCGCCCTGAAACCGAGGAACTCGCAGAATTGATTTTTTCCCGCGTTTCCACTCCGCCCGCTGCCGCACTCGACTTGGGCACCGGCACGGGCATCCTCGCCATCGCCATGGCCAAACACTGGCCAGATTGCAAAGTGACGGCCATCGATGCCGACGAAAACACCATCGCCCTCGCCCGGTCCAATGCCACCGCACTGGGCCTGGCTGACCGCATTACTTTTTCCGCGACTCGCTGGCCGGAGGGACTCCCCAAGCTCGGCTCCTTTGGCGTCATTGCCTCCAACCCGCCCTATTTGACCGAGGAAGAATGGGCCACCGCCGCGCCGGAAGTACGCGATTGGGAACCCCGCAACGCGCTGGTGGCAGCAAACCAAGGCCTCGCCGATTTGCGCGCCATAGTACAGGCCGTCCCCACGATTCTGGAGTCCGGCGGCTTGCTCGCGCTGGAAACCGGCATCGCCCACCACGCGCAACTCGGTGAAATCGCAGCCTCGGTCAAGGCTGGCGGACAACCCGCCTATGCACGGACGGAAAGTGCGCGGGACTTATCCCGGCGCGACCGTTTTTTCCTCGCCTGGCGGGCTTAGCCAGTTTCGTCCCGCAAACTCAATTACGGCGCAGCAGTGGCCGGAGTCGTCGCGGCGCTAGGCAGCGGGCCGCTCGGCAAAGTCGCCCCGGTGGGGATTTTTACCAAATCCACGCGGCGGTCATGCTTGGCCTCGGCGGAATCTTTTTTCACATCCGGTGTGGCACCGGACTGGCCCATGGCCAAAATTTCAATCTGCGCGGCTGATGCCCCGCTCTTGGCCGCGAAATTCTTCACGCTATTCGAGCGCTTTTCGCTCAAGGCCAGATTGTATTCTTCCGAGCCATACCAGTCGCAATGGCCCACCGCCACCACACGCACCATCGGGTCGCCCGCCAGTGATTTGGCCGCTGCGTCGAGCAACTTGCGGTCCGCGGGCTCAATATTGTACTGGTTAAAGCCAAAATGCACGGTGGCGAGCACCAGATTCGCCGGGGGATTCGACCAGTCGATATTGCCTGGCAGTACATCGCCGCGACCAGCTCCACCGTCGATGGAGGAAATCGGCGTGATGGTCTCGCCGGGCGTTGGCGACGTAAAGGCGCTATCCCCATTCGGGTTATAGCCCCGGCCATAGGTGTTGGGCGCCGTGAGAGTCGACGACTTGTCCGGGGACTGCATGCCCTTGCAACCGCCGAGCAAGAGCAGGGCGGAGAGTACGGTAATGGTGAGCGGGTAGTGTTTGCGCATTGAAAAGATGTGGTTTAAAGGGATTAAGTACGCCCAAAACCTGCGGGCGTGCAAGTAGTTTTTCATACGGGGTTTCCCCCACCGCGCCAAGCCTACAGCCGACTTCATGCCAAATTCACCGGCAATCCTTGCACCCACCGTTCTTCTGGTCGACAACGGCTCCCTCGAACCCGCCGCCACCCTAACGCTCCGGAACTTGGCGCGCCAATTGGCGCAAGCGGCCAATCGCCCCGTCCGGCCCGTTTCATTGCTCCATTCCAGCGCCATCGATCCCGCGTTGATTGAAAATATTCCCGCCGAAATTCTCGAACCCACCTTTCGTGAATTGGCCGGCAAAGGAATTTTGGATATTCTCATCGTGCCGCTCTTTTTTGGTCCCAGCGGCGCGTTGACGGATTACCTGCCCGAACGCGTGCGACACTTGCGCAAACAATGGCCGGATCTCCGCGTGATAATCGCGCCATGTTTGGTGGATGCAAATAATCCAACTGATAATCGAATGGCCATTCTTCTCGCCGACCGCGTGCGCGAATGTGCAAAAAAAAATAACTTCTTGCGCCCCGCTGTCGCCGTCGTCGACCATGGCACACCCTTGCGTTCGGTAAATGCCGTGCGCGAATTGATCGCGAAGCAAACGCGGGAAATCCTTGGCGACTTCGCCCGCGGCGTCACCGCCTGCTCCATGGAACGCCGCCCCGAACCGGAATACGATTTCAACGAACCGCTTCTGGAAAAACTTTTGGACACTCCTGATTTCTCCACTGGCGAAGTTATTGTCGCAAAAATGTTCCTCCTCCCGGGTCGCCACGCCGGCCCTGGCGGCGACATCGAAAAAATCACCCACGCCGCGCAACTTCGCCATCCCGGTTTAAAAATCGCCCATACTGAAGTACTTGGTTCGCATCCGGGATTAGTGGCGATTTTGCGGGAGAGGTTGGAGCTGGGCTTGGCCAACGAACCCATTCAATGAAATTACTCGTTTGTATTATTGTAAACGGGTACCCCCATGGATTGGGCTGACTTATAAGCTCCGCATTCTACGTTAATATTGAGTTTTCTTAGCTATCTGATTGAAATTATTTATACACGTAACTAAACACGGGGTAACGTCCAAGTTGTCGCCGCCCCAATTGAACCATGTCCCAAACTCCGCCAACCGCCAAGGTGATTTCCCGCTGGTTTCTTCCTGGCCTTTGCGTAGTTGTTCCGCTGGCCGTGTTTGCCCTGTTCACCTTCGCCTCCCCTCGTCCCTATTATGTTTTTTTAACAGATATCGAACCCGATTATTATTACAACGCGCGTTTGGTCCTGGATGGAAAACCCACCGGACTTCATCACCCTGGCACGCTGATTTATTATTTGGCGGCTGTGGTGTTAAAACTGGTCGGCACGGAACTGGGCCAGACCCAGCACTACTTTAACCTTTGCTATTTCATTGTCGCCCTCGCTTCCATCGGTGGTTTGCTTTTTTTCTGGAAACGTCTGCTGCAAAACCTGCCACTGGGCCTTGGGGCGATGGTCATGGTTCTAGCCTTGGGCTGGCCAAGTTGGCTGTCCTATAGCAATTATTTTGGCGCTGATTCATTTACCATCGCCTTGGGCCTGCCCGTCAGTGCATTGCTTTGGCGTCTTTTTGCGTTACCCGGCCCGGTTCCCGGGCATAAGTTGATTTTGGCCGGCGCCGGCCTGGGTTTGGTCTTGGCGGTCAAGATGACGTTCGCCCCCTTCGCCGCCGCGGCGCTTGGGGGGATATTTGTCGGTCAATTGCTCCAACCCGCCTTACCCTGGACTGGCTTTAACGGGAAAATTTGGCATGCGATTCGGAAGGTGCTGTTCATGGCCATCGGCTTGACGATTGCGTTTATAATCGGAATCACCCCCGCTTGGGCGAAGTTTATGGCCGTCTGGTATAAAACGCTCCAGCGACCGGATGCCCATGTGGCCGGCCTCGGCGTTCCTGCCGACCTGGCCCATGCGGCAGGATTACTGTTCAATGCCAATCCCCTCCTGGCTCTGCTTTTTATTATCGTCGCGGGGCTGTTTACTTTCGTCACTCTCAATTTATTCCGAAGTAAAATAAATCAATCTGATTCCCCTCTGCCGTCCGACTCCTTTGATGCCCGTTCCGCTGCGGCGTTTCTCGGTTTGCTGCTACTTTCCTTTATTTATTGCGCGACCACGGCGCTCGATATTGATGCAGACCCAGGCGTCGTCTTGCGCAACCTTGCGCCCAGCGCACTGTTTTTTCCACTGGCGGTGCTATTCTGCTTCCAGCTCCGCCCGCCAGCCGCCACCCCTAAAAATGGGTTGGGTGGCCCGTCATGGTTTCTGGCGATATTGGCTGTCGTTACTTTGCTGGCGGGCATCTATCTGGAAAACAAATCCCGCCAGTCATTGGTTGAGGTTCGCTCCCAGGAAATCGCCGCAACCAAAGCCGGCTTGCAACCGTATGAGGTTCCCGGCTCCCGGCTGGCCTTTTGGACTTCTTCCGGCCAAAATGATTTGGGTGAAGCGTCGTTTCATTTTTGGGGCAACTACCATTATGGCGACCAGCTATACTATCCGTTTCTGCAAAAGGAATTCCCGCAACTCACTTTTTTTCAATTGCGCAACGCCACCCGCGTCTTCATGGAGGAAAAATCCCCGCCCACCGCTCCCGCGAGCAAACCTCCGGGCCGGTTCAAAGCTTTGTGGGCGCAAATCAAAGATGAGTTATTTTCCGTGGACCTATCCTCGCCGCTGGAAGGCGGTTATTTTTACGAAGGCAATGGAAACGAAAAACCTGGTTTGATTGCCTTCACCGCCAGCCAGATGGAAGATCCCAGTGTCCGCCCGCTGACGATTGATGGACTGGAAAAAATCCTCGCCAAAACTTATGGCCCCATGACCGTCACCCACGTGAAATTCGGCGAAACCGAGTGGCTCCTGTTCAAGCCGCTGCCTTTAATCAAAAAAAGTTAAAACATGGAGCGGGCGGACGTTTTCCATCCTGCCAGCTGAGCATAAAAACACAAAAACGGCCCCGGCAGCGATCTCGAGCAAATCATCCACGCAGCGCAAGTTCGCCATCCCAATTGAAAAATCGCCCATACTGAAGTACTTGGTTCGCATACTGGGTTGATTGAGATTTTGAAAGAGCGATTTGAACAGGGGTTGGACGCAAAACAGATTGAATAATTCCATTTACGGCCATAATTACACCGACAAAGCCATGAATTCCTACATCTCACTATCAGCTGCAGCTTGTATTTTATTGCTCGTATCTGCACTTGTATTGCAATCCTCTTGCTCAAAAAGAAACCGTGCATCGCAAGTAACTTCATTTACTGCCAATGCCGACAATGGAAAAGAAATAATCGTGCGCGGCTTGAGCAACGAAGAACTTGCGCGCATACTCTCTGACTTTAAAGAGATATATAAAGATAGGGGCATACGAGATCATCCACTCAAAATAAATCCGCTGGGCAACAACACCATTCGCATCACTTTTCCGCAAGATTTTCCGCCTATCATTTTCACCTACCTAATCAATTATTTGCAGTATCCAAAGGGCTTCGATTTAAAAGCTCATTCAATTGCAGTGTATGGCACAGTAGTTTTATCTACGGATTTTTTACTTCCAGATCAAAATCTAGTAGGACAAAAGTCGGTTTTCTATATTCCTGCAAATGACCATGACTACGACCTTGTTTATATTCGCGTTGGGGACCAGACATTTGAAGATTCGTTTGTAACAAATAATTGGAGAAAAGTAACCGATCCACGGATTCCCTCCGGAATCGACCTTCCTAAATAATATTCGTCAATTGCCATGCAGGGACTCGAGCGATCCTGAAAGGATGGCAATCATCTAGCCCAGGGTTGCGAGGCACGAGCTACCCTGGCTGATTTAAATCCCGTGGGGATTTTATATTTTCACTTGCGGGCCAACATTGGACGCCCAAGCTCATAATTTCGATCAACTTATCTGCCGACTTAAGCGTTCGGCGTTAAGCGTTAAACGTTTGGTGTTCTCTGCTCCTCTGTCCCTTTGCAACTTTGTCCCTCTGTCCCACTTACAAAAACACAAAAGCCGGCCCGGATTTTTCATCCGGACCGGCTTGTAATGGAAAACATATCCCTCCCGCCATGGCATTGGCCAAAGCGTCTTGTCGCTGGCGCAGCCCTGAGCGGGACTGCGCCGGGGGGTAGGATACGGAAACCGACTTAGTACTGTTCGCCGCCGCCGCCTTCGCCACCGCGGTCATAGCCACCGCCGCCGCCACCCTGGCCGCGTCCACCGCGGTCAAAGGAACGACGACGATCGAACGACTTGCGCTGGCCGCCACCACCACCACCGTAGCCGCCGCCGCCGCCGCCATAACCACCGCCGCCGCCGCCACCGTGGCCACCACCATATCCGCCACCGTGACCGCCGCCGCCATGGCCGCCGCCGTAACCGCCACCACCGCCGCCACGGTCTTCTTTCGGGCGGGCAATGTTGACTTTGAGAGGACGGCCCATGAATTCCTGGCCTTCCAACTGGCGAATGGCTTCATTGGCCTCTTCCGCCGATGACATCGACACGAACGCGAATCCGCGTGCGCGACCCGTAAAGCGGTCACGCATCACAGCCACTTCCGAGACGGTGCCGGCTTTGCCGAACAGTTCTTGCAGATCATCTTCTACGGCATCCCACGAGAGGTTGCCTACAAACAACTTGTTTTCCATTGACTTGTCTGAGCTTTGGGGGGAGTTGGCTTTGTCTTGTTTCCGTCCATCGGATTTCAAACTGTCCCTGACTTTTGAATCAACTGACAATTTACCATGGCAAAGGCCGAATACCTCCGCATCCGGCGCGGAGTATCGTAGCCCCCTTCCCCCTTGGCAATAACAAATATCAACGCTTTACGAGAGAATTTTATAGGGTTTTAGCCCTATCTTATTTATGCCATCTGCGGTCGTGATAAAACTTCTCCTGCCCTCTAACAAAACGATCCCGCCTGCGTCTAATTCCTGACCCATGATTCGGTCGCGAAAGATATTCTTGTGCCTGTGCGCAAGCACGATCCTCGCAGGGGCGACATGGCTGCTCTCGCGTGGGTCTCAGCGACCGTCCACGGAAGTCCAGGCCCTATTGATCAGCGGCGAGAACAAGGCCAACGTCGGCGACTTTTGGAATGCCCAGGCCGATTTCACCCAGGCGATTGCCCTCGATCCACACTGCGCCCAAGCCTATGCAGCCCGCTGCATCGCCAAACTTAATAGCAGTGATCCCGGTCTGATGAACAGCGCACTCGCCGATGCCGTCGTCGCCTACCAGCTCGATCATCGCCATGCCACCCTGCTGGCGAACATCTCTGTCATGCGGGGCAGCCTGACTTACAATGCCGCCAAAAATGCCCTCAACGATTGCCAATCCACGCTAAAATTGGAGCCGGGCAACACCCAGGCTCTCCTCAAGCGGGACACCCTGCTCAAAAACGATTTCCACGCCGCCATCGTGGATTGCACGGCTGCACTGGCTCTCGACTCCCAAAATGCCGAAGCCTACGAAACCCGCGGCTCCGCCCGGAAGGAAACCGGCGAATTTGCCGGAGCCGTCCTGGACTTGACCCGCGCGATTGAACTCGGGCGGACCTCGTCCTGGATTTATCAAACCCGCGCTGAAGCAGAAAAGTCTCTCGGCAATCTTACCTCCGCCAAGGCCGACTTCGACCAGGCCGGCGAATTACGAATGTCGGAACCCGAACATGCCGCCGACGATATTGACGCTCCGGCTATCGACCAAAGTTCAGGCAATAAGGATACCCCTCCATTGAAATACTTGTCTGGGACACAATAATCCTTACAATGCGAGTAAGTCATGAGCATCGCAGAATTGCCCATCCGAATCGACCGCCAGAAAATTGCGGAGTTTTGCCGTGCCCGGGGTATTCGCAAACTTAGCCTGTTTGGTTCGATTTTGCGTGATGATTTCGATCCTAAACGTAGCGATGTGGATGTGCTGGCTGACTTTGACGGCCCCGCGCTTGCCCAAACTGGCTGGGAATATTTTCGCTACTGCGAGGAATTGGGTGAAATTCTTGGTCGTAAGGTTGATTTTTATACCTTGCTTGATATGGACATTGAAGCGGAAATTCGCCGCGAAGCCCTGACCATCTATGAGCAGGCATGATCCGACTGAGACGCTTCGTCAAATCGCGGAGCTGGCCCGTCAGGCCCAGCAGATTTGCGCGGGTCACACCTTGGAAAGTTTTATGACGGATTGGAAAGGCATGCTGGCCCTGGAACGGGTCATGCAATTGCTCGGTGAGTCGGTCAAACGCCTGCCGGAAGACTTAAAGAACCGCTACCCTCAAGTAGACTGGAGCGCGATTGTCGGCATGCGCGACCACCTCAGCCACGGCAAATCTGTTCTGATGGGTAACCCCATTGGTATTCTTTGGAACGCGGTTCAGATAAACGTGCCGGAACTTTTGCGCACGATTGAGGAAATGCTAAAGGGCGTGGAGTGATCACTCCGCCGCCAAACCCTTGAGCAGTTTCGCGTAGGCGTTTACGCCGCGCTCCATGATATCCAGCGAGAAACTTTCGTCTGGCGCATGCAGATTATCCTCCGGCGTAAACAACCCAATCATCAATGAATCGAGCCCCGTCTGCTGTTTAATTTGCCCGATGATCGGCACGCTCCCGCCTTCGCGCAGGTACAACGGTTTCTTCCCAAAACATTCTGTAATCGCCGCATCTGCCGACGCAAAAGCGCGCGCCAGCACCGGCGACTGGTCCGGCGGCGTATTCGGATGTCCGGACGGAATCACCGCGTAAGGCGAGCCGCCTTCCTTCATGCTAAATTCCATTTTAATTCCCGGCGGGCAACGGTGCCGCAGCGTCTTCTCCAGCAAATCGCGGATGACTTCCGCTTTTTGGTCCGGCACCAGGCGCATCGTGATTTTCGCAAACGCCTTGCTCGGGATGACGGTCTTCGAGCCCTCGCCCTGATAACCGCCGCCGATGCCGTTGAAATCCAGCGTCGGGCCAAACCGCACCGCTTCAAGCGCCGTGTACCCGGGCGCCGTGTAAAATTGCGACACGCCGAGAAACTGCCGGTACTCGTCCACCGTGTAAGGATACTTCGCCAATTCATCGCGCTCCCATTGGGCGGGCTCGCGCACGTCGTCGTAAAATCCCGGAATGTTCACGCGGCCATCCGGCGCATGCAGCGACGCGCACAATTCGCACAACGCCTGCAGCGGATTCATTATCGCTCCACCATGGATGCCCGAGTGCAAATCCGTCCGCGGCCCGGTGAGCGTCACTTCGAGCCCCGTCAATCCGCGCAGTCCCGTTGTGATAACAATCTGCTCCGGATTCGGGCTGCCCGTGTCGGACAGCAGCACCAGGTTCGCCTCGCGCAAACGGTCGCGGTGTTTCTTTAAAAATTCGCCAAAGCTCGGGCTGCCGATTTCTTCCTCGCCTTCGATGAGAAAAGTAATGCGCAGCTTTAAGTTCGGATTTTCGTCCAACACTTTCGCCAGCGCGGCAAATTGCACCGCCTGCGGCCCCTTGTTGTCCGCCGTGCCGCGCGCATAGAGCCGCCGCCCGCGCACCACCGGCTCAAACGCCGGGGTCGTCCATTTGTTCAATGGGTCAGCCGGCTGCACATCGTAATGCCCATATATAATGACATGCGGCCACCCCGGTTCGCCGCCGCGCTCCGCTAAAATGATCGGATGCAGCCCCGTGGGGATGACTTCCACCTTGAAGCCGAGCTTTTCCAATACGCCGCACGCATACTGCCGCGCACCCGCGAGACCTTCGCGATACGCCGGGTCGGCGGAGATGCTGGGAAACCGCGCGTATTCGATCAACAACTGCAAAGGGTCGAGCATGACGAAAATTAATCACCCGCCCGTCCCATACAGTCAAATGCGAATTGCAGGGCATATCTCAATTTTAATGCAGTCACGTAGTGACAACTTGATAATAGCCGTGGACTTCAGTCCACGGAACCAATGGGCGGTTACAATGCGTCGCGTAGTGACGATTGAAATAGGCCACCTCCCATTCATGCGTCACTACGCGACGCGTTACTCCGTCCACCCGTTCCGGAGGTTAAAACCCCGGCTACTTTCGCTGCCTCGCGATGCGAGGCCTAGACTCCCCAAATTCCGCCCTTGTCCCGGGTCTGATTCCTGCTTAGACAAGTCTTGCCCTTGCCATGCCGAAAAAGCCCGCTACATCAGCTTTGCCCGACACCACCCTCCCTTACGAGGCCGCCTACGCGCGCCTCGAAGCCCTGGTCGAATCTCTGGAAAGTGGCGAAGTCTCACTGGCAGACTTGGTTACGAAATTCGAAGAGGGCCACCAGCTGCTCAAAATTTGCCAGACTCACCTCCGCGCCGCCGAACTGAAAATCGAAAAACTCAAGCTCGACGACGCTGGCGAGCCTTCCTTTGTCCCCCTCGACGAGGAAACCGAGTCTTGACCCGCCCTTTCCCTTCCGATGGACTAGAACGTTTTTAACCAGAATGGCACTCCTCGAACGCATCAAAGGCCCAGCCGACGTCAAAGCGCTTAACCCCGCTGAACTGGCCACCCTCGCCGAAGAAATTCGCCGCGAAATCATCTCCGTGACCTCCTCCAACGGAGGCCACATCGGGCCCAATCTCGGCGTCGTCGAGCTGACCATCGCCCTCCACCGCGTTTTCACCACGCCCAAGGACCGCTTCGTCATGGACGTCGCCCACCAGGGCTACGTGCACAAGTTGCTGACTGGCCGCGCCGGCCCCCGCTTTAAGAAAATCCGCCAGGGTGGCGGCCTCTCCGGCTTTTTGATGCGCGAAGAGAGCGAGCACGATTGTTACGGCGCCGGCCACGCGGGCACCGCCCTTTCCGCCGCCCTCGGCATGGCCTCGGCCCGCGACCTCAATGGCACGGACGAACACGTCGTCGCCCTCATTGGCGACGCCGCCCTCACCTGCGGTATTACCATGGAGGCGCTCAACAACGTCGCCACCTCGACCAAGCGCCTCACCGTCATCCTCAACGACAACGAGTGGTCCATCGCCAAAAACGTCGGCGCCATCGCCACCTACCTCAACGAGCTCATCACCAACCCGACGTACAACCGCAAGCACCACGACCTCGAGAGCTTCCTCAAGAAAATCCCCGGCGGCGACTCCCTCCTCGAGCTCGGCTCCCGCGCCAAGAAGGAAGCCAAGGACTTCATCGTCCCGTCTTCTCTTTTCGAAAAATTTAATCTGCGCTACCTCGGCCCCATCGACGGCCACGACCTCCCGCTCCTCATCAAGTACCTCGAGTTCTGCAAAAATTCCGACCATCCCGTCCTGTTGCACGTGTTGACGAAAAAAGGCCGCGGTTACGACGTCGCCATTAAGAACCCCGAGAAATTCCACGGCACCAGCCCCTTCGACATTACCACCGGCCAGGGCGCGCCCAGCAAGCCCGGCACCCCGCCCAACTGGCAGGACGTCTTCGGCAAGGCCCTCGCCAATTTTGCGAAGGCGGACAAGAAAGTCGTCGGCATCACCGCCGCCATGCCCTCCGGCACCAGCCTCTCGCACCTCGCCAAGGAAGTCCCCAAGCAATTTTTCGACGTCGGCATCGCCGAGGAACACGCCGTGCTCTTCGCCGCCGGCCTCGCCACCAGCGGCATCCATCCCGTCTGCGCGATTTACTCCACCTTCCTCCAGCGCGCTTACGACCCCATCATCCACGACGTCGCCCTGCAAAATCTCCCCGTCGCTTTTTGCATGGACCGCGCCGGCCTGTCGCCCAACGACGGCCCCACCCACCACGGCCTTTTCGACATCGCCTACCTCCGCACCGTCCCCCGCGCCGTCATCATGCAGCCCAAGGACGAAGACGAATTGGTCGACATGCTCTGGACTGCTATCGAGCACCAAGGCCCCGCCTTTATCCGCTACCCGCGCGGCCCGGCCGTCGGCGTGAAGATTAAAGACAAACCCGTCACCATTCCCCTCGGCCAGGCCGAAGTCCTCCGCGAAGGTCGCGACATCATGATCTGGGCCCTCGGCCCCATGTTGCAAGACGCCGCCAAGCTCGCCGACAAACTCGCCGCCGAACACGGCATCTCCGTCGGCATCGTCAACGCCCGTTTTGCGAAGCCCCTCGACACCGAACTACTTTATCAAAACGCCCGCTCCGCCAAAATGATCGTGACCATGGAAGACCACGTCATGATGGGCGGCTTTGGTTCCGGCGTTCTCGAAGCCCTCAACGAAGCCGGCCTCTCAACCCCCGTCGAACGCATCGGCTGGCCGGACAATTTCGTCGCCCACGGCTCCAGCGCCGCCGAACTCCGTGCCCAAAACGGTTTAAGCCCGGAAGAAATCGAAGAAAAGGTATTGCGCCGCTGGAAGATGGCGGCAAAGGGTAAAGATGCTGACCGCGCCTTAGCCGCAAAATCCTAGAGAAAGCTTTTATGCTATTGGACAAGGCATAAACCTTCATGGCGCTTCCTTGGATGAATAAACCAGAGGCAGAATATGAAATCCACCTTGCGTCTTGAATTGCGTCACCTTTTCCCGGCTTGGGTCGTCTGTGTTCTGCTGCCTTTACCTCTAATACTGTTCTGGCACTCCCCGACGGGACGCTCCTTTGCATTGTTTTGTTATACTTTCAGTTGCGCCATCCTGGCCGCCCATTCTTTCCACCGGGATATTCAATCACAGAAAACTCCCGCCACCTCACCACAGTCAGATACCATCGCCAATAATTGGCGCAAAAAAATATTGTCGCTGGCAGTGGCGTTTTTTGCGGCGTTTGTCGTGTTCTCGTTGCTTTCACTCGCTGTCAATGATCGCTCTGACTTCGTCACCCCCATGCTGGCATTCATGGTGATTATTCCGGCCATATGCATTGTGCCCTACATGGTGCTGACCACCCGCAACCTCTTGGCGGGAGTAATCTTCTCCATTTTTCTCGTCGGTTCCCTCAAGACACCCATCGGGGCGATTATCGTTAAGACATTTTTCCCAAATCATTTTCAGCAAGCATTTGATGTAGATGGCTCCCTCATCATGCCGACGCCGTGGAGCCACCCAAACCTGTTGGTTTGGTTTTTCTATGTGAGCACTTTTGCGCTGTCGGTGACGTTCTTTTTTTTAGGCGCAAAAAAGTTTCGCGCCCAACATGGAATCTAAGTTTAAGAGGGCCAAAAGCAGTCAGGCCTTACATTTTACCCTCGAAGACGCAGCTCATACGCGTCGTGCGGCCCAATCCATCAATCGCCACTTCAATCTCTTGCACCGTGCTCATGTGTAATTGTTTTGCATGATAACATGGTTGGGTTAAGTCCGTCGAACCCCTTGGCGCCTTCGCGTCTTGGCGCGAGCATTCAGCATTCAGAACCCAGCATTCCGCATTTTCTTAGCCTCTTTAAGCCAATTTAAGGTAAAATTATTCTTAAAAACCAAATATGTCTAATTTCGACGGTTCAAATTAGCAGGGAACTCGCTGTCAGTA
>Ga0206935_10011_pt2 | contig 21039 bp, 5 predicted proteins | sample Alteio_BWOrgHeat_13_FD_152924 | JGI IMG/M metagenome (GOLD analysis project Ga0206935, IMG submission 152924) | Enriched cells from forest soil in Barre Woods Harvard Forest LTER site, Petersham, Massachusetts, United States -... | ecosystem: Environmental > Terrestrial > Soil > Temperate forest >...
TGTTACGGTATTGTCCACCGATGCGGTGTAGGCCATTGTTCCTGTAGCAAATGCCGGCGAAAGCGTACCCGCGCTGATGGCCAGGTTTGAAAGGGCGGCAATATTTGACGCTGCCCGCGTCACGGTTACTTTATACGTCTTCGTATTTGTCCCGTTTTGCGCGGTTACCACGGTGGTGATGGTATTTGAGCCCACGTTTAATGCAATGGCTCCTGACGCCGTACCTGAGTTTACGGCAATACCATTCACGGTTACCGTTGAGGTGGCGACGCTGGTTTTTGGCGTTACCGTTATTGACGTTATGGTATTAGCTACCGATGCGGTATAGCTGGTAGTCGTACTGACAAACGAGGGTGTCAATGTTCCGCTGCTAAGCGCCAAACTTGAAAGAATGGCATTGCTGGATGCCGCCCGGGTTATGGTTACCGTATAGGTTTGGGTGGTTACACCATCCTGCGCCGTTACGTCGGTTGTAATAGTGTTTGGGCCGACTGCTAATGGGATGCTGTGCGATGCGGTGCCCGAACTCACCGCCACGCCGTTAACAGTTACCTTCGCATTGGTGTCGGTAGTGGTCGGCGTTACCGTAGTGGCGGTTACGGTATTATCCACAGATTCTGTATAAGCTGTCGTACCCGACGAAAAAGCAGGCGTTAACGTTCCGCTGCTGGTTGCCAAATTTGCAAGCGTTGCATCGGTGTTTAATAAGCTGCTGGTAAACACGCCGCGTCCGTGCGTAGCCGCGGCGAGTGTTTTATCGGCTGCGCGGTACTTAAGCATATCCACTTCTACATTCGCCAACCCGGTGTTTGTCGGGTCCCATACCGTGGAAGATCCGTTTATCAGATCGGTTGTCCAAACGCCTAATTCGGTGGCGATGATCGCTTTGGTAGGATCGCCGGGATAAAACAAACTCCAGCGAACGGGCATATCCGGCAGGTTTCCGGTAACATCTGTCCACGTTGGTGTGGCAGCGCTGGCGTTTTTAGTTTCGGCAACATGGGGTACGCCATAGTTAGAATAAGTTACCAGGATGTGATCTTCATTCGTTGGATCAACGTTGATGCACGAAGTTGTTATATTGCTGCCCTGGCTCGGCAACAACGTTACTCCTGTTAACGAGGTTCCTGTTTGGGCATTGTCAACACGTACCACGCTGCCGTTATCCAGTCCAAAATATACGCGGTTGGCCGTTAACGGGGATACGGTAACGGCAGTTACATTGGCGCTGTTGAAACCCGATACGAAAACTTCATTATAAGCCGGACTTAAAACATTTTCCGCCCTGAAATAGTCGCCTGAAGCGCTGCCCGCATATATACTTTTTGTCGCGGGATCATAGTCAGCAGGATTGATAAACTGGCCATTGCCGTATGAGCCAAGCCCGTTAAAGGTGACGCCATTATCTGTCGAAACATAATACTGGTCAAACACATAGGAGGTGATCTGGATGTTGCCGTTCGTCTGATCGATAAATACGTCGGCGCCGTCTCCGCCGGTGGCGGTTGTTGAACTTCCAATGCCGGCACCCTGAAGCTTTTCGGAGCCATTGTCCTGGGCGCCTGCCAACGCATAATTAAAATTGGTTGGGTGCAACGCAACCGAATAGAACTGGGTAACATCGTATCCATTATTTTTATTTACAAATGATGGGGTGCCACTGGCATTAACGGTGTAAAATACGCCGCCGTCAGTGCCCATCAATAACCGGTCAGACGAACCGGGCGCATAAACATAGGGGTGATGGTCCGCATGCACATAATTCGAGGCGGTGGTGGCCGCACTCCAAACGGAGTAGCGTGTCCAGGTTTGGCCGCCATCGACCGATTTTTCGGCGTCGAGGCTGCCGGCATACAAAACACCGGGGTTGTTAGGATCAACCGCCGCCGCTATGGAATACCACGCCTGCCCGTTGCTAAACGCCTCGGTCGGAACAGTTTTTACTGTCCAGGTATTAGTTGATTTGTTATATTGTTGTACAGCAGCAAGGTTGGTTTTACCATCGCTAGACCAATAGTCGATTTCAAAAAAGGCATAAACAATATTGGCGTCGCTTGGCGCAGTGGCGAGTTTTATCCGGTTCCAACTGGTTGTTGCCGGTGTTATTACACCGTTAGATGCCGGTGTAATGTTAGTCCAGGTGCCGGCGTTGCCGGCATGGGCGCCATTAACCGTATAGTCAGAAATATAGATATGCCCGTTTAAAGATATTACCCCAGTACTTGCGTAAACATCGCCATTGGCTGCCATTTGCAGGTCGGCGCCGGCCTCGGACGAACTGATGACATTGGTCCAGGTGTTGCCTCCGTCTGTGGATTGATCCACCCCAAAGCCCACAAGTGGAGCACTTTCGCCAGCTACGTATACGCTGCCGTTTCGGTCTACCAAAATGGCATTGACATATTGAAACCCTACAGTGCTGGGAAGGTGCGTCCATGTTGCGCCGCCATCGCTTGATTTCCATACACCGAGCCCCTGTATTGCGTCCACGTTATAAAAACCTTCACCGGTACCTACGTATATTTCTTTGGGGTTAACCGGGTTCTGTGCAATACAGCTTATCGCGATATTGTCAAAAAAGTCATTCACCTTAGTCCATTGTACCGGGGTTGCGGTAATATCGCTGGTAATCCATAAACCACCGCCTACACCGCCGGCAAAAACTCTTTTATAGCCATTCACCGCATCGCCCATATCAAATATTAGTGCGCGGGTACGCCCGCCAACATTATTGGGGCCGCGTTCATGCCATTGCAGGTTGCTTATGGTTGGCGGCGAGCTTGGCGGAGCAGCTGGAGCGTTGCCCAAAGGTTTATTAACATTTCCCTGCGGTCCGGCGTTCTTAAGCCTGACTTTAACGTCATTCAAAAACTGGTCCCGTTTTTGGCGGGCGGTAAGCAGGCGCTCAACCGGTACCCGGTTTAATTTGGGGTCGCGTCGCTGTAAAAATTCCTGGTGAGCACGTGCGCGGATGTCGTCACTTACACCATCTTCATTTTCATCCTCGTCCTTTTTAATTTTTTTTGCCCTTTTCAGCCTTCCCGGTTTCTGAAAACGCGAAGTGTCGCCAGGGCCGGCCGATGTTTTTTGCGAAAGCGCCGTTGCTGTTGCCGCCTTCGCCTGCTGGTACAGCAGAACGAACAATACCACAATAAGGATACTGCACAAGTTTTTAAAGTAGCGAGTTTTCATAAGCGAGGTTATATTTCGTTTTGGTTGATTTTTTGGTCTGAAATCGAATTTTAGTTAAAAATCGTTTCCTGTTACATAATTCTTCTGAGTGGTCGGAAACTCCTTTCCTATGGGGTGATAGGAATTTTAAATATAAAATATTATTTTTTATAAAGACAATGCCCTCTTAAAAAAAATTCACATTTGTTTACGGGATATATTATTGAAAAAACATCTGTGCATGATGTTTAAATTAAAAAAGTTTGTATTTTTAAAATGTTCTCTTCCCCTTGTTCTTTTCCGGAGCGCTTTTCCGGATATTTCATATTTTCGTTATAATTAATCCAACTCCCATAAAGAAAATCTTTTCCATATTTTTAGTGTTTGTGCTCGCATTCAACTCGTGCGGCCTGCCGTTTTTTTATTGGGCAAAAATTCAAGTCTGTAAGATAAAAGCGGAGATTGCCGAGCGCTCAGGGGCATGGTCATCCGGGCCGCTCGTGGTGTTTTCATCGGCTGACAAGGATGTCCGGCTTGAAAACAGCCGTGAATTGCGCGTATCCGGGGAGATGTATGACATCGTTAAAACTGAAACCCGGAACGGTGTCAAATTTTACTACGCGACGCATGACAATGACGAAGACATCGATATAGCCAAATTAGCGAATTCCGAAAAAAAATCTTCCCATGAAACATCGTTGCCTGTAAAAGCACAAACGGTGTATGATGCTGTTTTTTTTGCAATCGACAATAGTGATGCGTTTAATTCCTACCCAGCAGTAGTTATGCGTGATGAAGTGTCTGTAAATGGCCCTAACTTCTACCCCGACGGCTTTAAAGAAATATTCTCTCCGCCGCCTAACGGCTCATTTTCCTGATTTTTTCCTGTTCTGTTTAGTCGACGCTGATTCATGCGCCATTCTTTATTTTAGTTAAAGATGCCGCCGGATCGCAGTTTCTTTTTTTTATTAACACCATTTTGATGAAAAGATATTTACTTATATTTCTAAAAAATATGCTGCCTGCCCTGCTTTTTTTGCTGACTGGTTTTGCAGCCCATAGCCAGGCATCGCTTAGCGGCAAAATAGCTGATAGTAAAACACACGGCGTTATCCCGGGCGCAATTATCCGGATCGCCGATCTTAACCTCTCGGCCAGTTCCGACTCGCTTGGGCATTATCAGTTAAAAAGCATTCCGTCCGGCTATTACCTTGTAGAAGTGGAGCGCGCGGGTTATGCCACCAAAATCCGGTCGTTGTCCATCAGCGGCGCTGTAAAACAAGATTTTGAACTTGACCCATCACTCATTCAATTGAACGAAGTGGTAGTGACCGGCGTGATCGGGGCGACCGAAAGGCAGCAAACGCCGATTTCGGTAACGACCGTCGGCTATGACCAACTGCTGCAAAACGCATCGACCAACGTGATGGATGCCATTGCAAAAGCACCCGGCGTTTCGGGCATCACCGATGGCCAAAGTATCACAAAGCCGGTCATTCGCGGGCTTGGATACAACCGGGTTTTAACGGTAAATGACGGTGTTGAACAGGTTGACCAGGCCTGGTTTGACGAATTTGGCATCGAAGCCGACCCCGATGCGGTAAACCGGTACGAGATATTAAAAGGGCCGGCGTCATTAGCTTACGGCTCCGATGCCATTGCAGGGGTGATCAACCTGATCCCCGAGGCGCCGCTGCCTGAGGGCCAGGTTAAAGGCGATGTTTTATTCAATTATCAAACCAATAACGGGCTGATGAACGCCATGTTCCACCTGGCAGGCACTAAAAATGGTATCGCCTGGAGCGCGAGGGTCGACAAAACAATGGCCCATGCTTACCAGGACCCCTATGACGGTTATGTGCTGAATTCGCAGTTTAATAATTTTAACGTAGATGGCACCATTGGGCTGCACCGCAAATGGGGCTATACCCAGCTACATGTTGGGTATTTTGATATGGCTACAGGCATCGTGGATGGGACCAGGGACTCGGTTTCGGGCGTGATGGAGCGGCAGGTTGCTTATCCGGACTTAAATGGCGGCGCACCCACTTATGAAATACCCACACACCAGGAACAAACCTCCTACACACCCTTCGTAATCAACCAAAGGATAAGGCATACCAAAATCGTTTGGGATAACAGCATTGCGGCCGGCGATGGCCGCATAAAGGCAATTTTCTCCTGGCAAAAAAACCAGCGCCAGGAAAATAACGACCCGACGATCCCTAACACGTCCGATATTTATTACCTGTCAAACGCAGCTACGTATGACCTCCGCTATATTTCGCCGCAATCAGGCGGGTTCAATTTTTCGGCGGGCACCAACGGGGTTTATCAATCATCACAAAGCCTGGGTACTTTATTGCTGATACCCAACTACAATTTTTTTGAGATCGGCGCCTTTGCGATTGCTAACGAAAAGATCGGCAGGCTTAACCTTAGCGGCGGGATACGCTATGACGAGCGAACTTTTAACGGCATCGATCATTGGGTCGATTCGACCACGCAGGCGCCTGTTCCGCCAAATGCGCCAAACGGGTTCCATGAGTTCCCCGGCTTTACTTCGCACTTCAGCGGGATGTCCTTCAGCCTGGGGGGTACTTATGATCTGTCGAAAACCACCTACGTAAAAGCTAATATCGCCCGGGGCTGGCGCGCGCCCAATGTTGCTGAAGCGGCAGCAAACGGCGTTCATGACGGCACAGTTGTTTACGAGATTGGCGACCCCACGCTAAAACCCGAAACCAGCCTGGAAGAGGACGTGGCTTTTGGCGTCAATGCTAAAGATGTTGATTTTGAGGTAGACCTGTTTAACAACAGCATAAGTGATTTCATTTATGCCAAAGGCCTGAAAAATTCAATGGGTCAGGACTCAATCAACAACTCGCTGAATGCCGCGGGTTTGGGCGCCGCGCCGGTTTATAAATATACACAGGGCCAGGCGCAGCTTTATGGCGGCGAGATCAGCTTTAACGTGCATCCTGCAGATTTGTCGTGGGTACAACTCGCCACAACACTAAGTTACGTAAACGGCGGCTTGCTGCACGCGCCTGATTCCACCAAGTATTTACCCTTTGTTCCGCCGACAAGAATAACGGCAGATCTAAAATTCCCAATCACGACACAGGGGAGGTCGATAAAGAATTTATATCTGAAGGCGGGGCTTCTAAGCTGTTTCCAGCAAAACAATGTCTATCAGCAATATGCCATTTATAATGGCTTAAACACGGCATTAACGCCGTTTGAATACGCGGCAAGTAAAGCGGCGACCAAAGGCTATACCCTGTTTAATGTGGGCGTCGGCGGTGACGTGGTTTCCAAAGGAAAAACGGTTTGCAAAATATATCTTATCTGCAACAACCTGTTCAATACGGCCTATATGGATTACATGAGTCGCTTTAAGTATTACCCGGTGAATTATACAACAGGCAGGGTAGGCGTGTTTGATATGGGAAGAAACGTAAGCATTAAACTATTGATCCCGCTGGACTTTACGCCGGCACAGAAATAATTTCGGATGTTTGATTTCGGATGTCGGATGTTCGATTTCGGATTTAGATTTGGGTTACCGTAACCTGGATAATTTTGGCTAAAACCATATCCGCTTTGTTCATTGCCGTCGGTTTTAACCGACGGTATGTTTATAAAGCGTTGAGGGCTTTAGCCAAATTCCGTTTGTTCCATGTGCTAAGCAAAATGGATAGCAGTGACAAATTGAATCACGCCCTTGCAGCCGGCGGTCAGTTGTTTTTCTAAATTTGAACAAGGCATAATATAAAAGTATATTTATGCCCTGATCTGCATCAGCTCAAACTTTTCAATTATGAGATCGCTTTATCCATCCAAAAAATTTGCCATTGGGGCCGTATCGATATTCTTATTACTTTTTTCCTTAACGGTAAGTGCACAAACGATAGACCCATCGGCCTACAGCATGCTGCAATGGCGGATGATCGGCCCGCACCGCGGCGGCAGAACCGTCGGCGCCACGGGCGTTGTGCAGCAACCTAATGTTTTTTATATCGGCGTAAACAACGGCGGCGTTTGGAAAACAACCGACTACGGCCGCACCTGGCTGCCCGTTTTTGATGAGCAGCCAACCGGCTCCATTGGCGACGTGGCCGTTGCGCCTTCAAACCCAAACGTGGTTTATGCAGGCAGCGGCGAGGGGATACAAAGGCCCGATCTCTCCGTTGGCGATGGTGTTTATAAATCGACCGATGCGGGCAAAACTTGGGTAAACACCGGCTTAAAGGATGCACAGCAAATAGGCGGGCTGGCTATTGACCCGAATGATGAAAATAAAGTTTTTGTGGCCGCGCTCGGTCATCCATACGGGCCAAATACCGAAAGAGGCGTTTACAGGACCACCGATGGCGGCAAAACCTGGGACCGGGTATTATATAAAGATGAAAATACCGGGGCGATACAGGTGACCATCGACCCCACCAATTCGAATATTGTTTATGCCGATATGTGGGCCGGAAGGCAGGGGCCATGGGAGAACGGTGAATGGGAAGGCCCGGAGAGCGGCTTATTCAAATCAACCGATGGCGGCACTACCTGGGTTAAATTAACAACCGGGCTGCCCTCGGCTGCCGATGGTTTGGGTCGGATTGGATTTTGCATTGCGGCAAGTAACCCGAAACGGATGTATGCCTGCGTAGACGCAACAAAGGGCGGCGGCTTATACCGGTCTGATGATGGCGGGCAATCGTGGACGGAACAAAGCACCGACGAGCGGCTGTGGGAGCGCGGCGACGATTTCGCCGAATGTAAAGTTGACCCGAAAAACCCGGACGCCGTTTATATTGCCAATGTGGTGACCTGGAAATCGACCGACGCTGGTAAAACCTGGCTGGCCATCCGCGGCGCGCCGGGCGGCGATGACTATCACCGGCTTTGGATCAACCCCGAACACCCTGAAATAATTTTACTGGTGAGCGACCAGGGCGCCGAAATTACCGTTAACGGCGGGCAAACCTGGAGCTCGTGGTACAACCAGCCCACGGCGCAGTTTTATCATGTGATAGCCGATAACGCATTCCCCTACAATGTTTACGGCGGGCAGCAGGAAAGCGGCTCGGTAGGTATTGCCAGTCGGGGGAACGACGGGCAGATCACCTTCAGGGAGTGGCACCCGGTAGGCGCGGAAGAATATGGGTACATCGCCCCCGATCCGCTTGACCCCAACATTATTTATGGCGGCAAGCTCACCAAATTTGATAAACGCACCGGCCAGGTGCAAAATATATCGCCCCAAATTGGCCGCGGCGGAAAATATCGTTTTCTACGCACGGCCCCTGTCATCTTCTCTACCGTCGATCCAAAAAGTTTGTTTTATGCAGGCAATGTGCTGTTTAAAACGATAAACGGCGGTAACTCCTGGGATGTGCTCAGCCCTGATCTTACCCGGAAAAGCTGGGATATTCCAAAAAGCGTAGGGATATTTGCCAGCGATAAATTAAAAACCATGCCGCAGCGCGGGGTGATCTACACCATTGCGCCGTCGCATAAAAATATAAATACCATTTGGATAGGAACCGACGATGGCCTGATACAATTGACAAATGATGGCGGCAAAAGCTGGAAAGATATAACGCCGGCGGAAATTACCTCGTGGAACAAGGTTTCACTTATTGACGCCGGCCATTTTGACGATCTGACCGCTTACGCAGCCATTAACAAAATCAAGCTGGATGACATGCATCCTTACATCTATAAAACACATGACGGCGGTAAAACCTGGCAAAAGATCGTAAACGGATTGCCTATGGAACCTGTAAACGCGGTTAGGGAAGATCCCGTTTGCAAAGGTTTACTGTTTGCCGGCACGGAAACGGCTGTATATGTCTCCTTTAACGACGGCGAACTATGGCAGCCTTTAAAATTGAATATGCCTGCAACATCCATCCGCGACCTGGTTATCAAAGACAATGACCTGTTGGTTGGCACTCATGGCCGCTCCTTTTGGATAATGGATGATATCACAGCGCTGCGTAACCTGGCCAAATTAAAAAAGAGCAGGGAGACGGCTTTGTATGAAACCGGCAGCGCATTCAGGGTTCGCTGGAACATGAACACTGATACGCCGCTGCCGCAGGAAGAGCCGGCCGGGCAAAACCCGCCGGACGGGGCTATTATTGATTATTATTTAAAAGATGATGCCCATTCGGTAGTTACCCTGGAAATACGTGATGCCCTGGGCGCCCTGGTACGAACTTACCAAAGCAACGACGCTCCTTATGCTATTCCCCCGGTAAATATTCCTTTGTATTGGATAAGGCCGCAGCAAATATTGTCTGCCGCCAAAGGCGCGCACCGCTTTATCTGGGATATGCACACCCAGCCGCTCAATTTACCGCCAGATTATGCTATCGCAGCCATTTATGGGCAAACAGCTCCAAATCCCAGTTCGCCCTGGGTATTGCCCGGCCTTTATACGGTGAAGCTTACGGTTGGCGGGAAAAGCTATAGCCAAAAGCTAACCATTAAGATGGATCCGCGGGTTAAAACTTCAGGCGTCGAACTAAGGCGCCAATATGATCTTTCGGACAAGTGTTACCGTGAATTTAAGGCGGCATCGGAGGCGTCCGATCATCTGCATCAGCTGCAGGTACAGGCAGAAAAGCTATTACCCAATGCCACCGGCCCATTGGCTGCCGCGCTAAAAAACATAACCGATGACGCTGCCAAATTGCAGGCTGGCGCGCGCGGAGCGAAGCCCGAAAGTTTTGCAAGCTTAAAGAGCAGGCTGCTAAGCCTGATGAATTTAATGCAGGAAAGCGATATGCCGGTAACTACACAGGTCAGCAATGCCGTTAGCGACGCCGACGCTTCGTTTAAAGCGCTAAATACAAAATATAATAGCCTCATAGGAGATCAATTAAAGCCGGTGAATGAGCAATTGGCGCAGGCTGGCTTAGGAAAAATTTCTTTATAAAATAAAACGGTTTACGCTGTTTTATCGTGTTATTTATGGCATCATATCGGGCATCAGCTCTACGGCGGGTTGTGTCGATTGCAAAAACTCGCCTTTTTTGCCTGTATGGCCTTTTAGCACAAACCCTTCATCCTTTGCTTTGCCATCATCGCCCTCCTGTTCAAGCAACAGGTTAATTACCTGGTAGCCGGCATCAGGTTTAATCACGGCCGGCATTTTAGTATTTTGTATGGTACCGACGATAATGGAGTCCTGGCTAACCGACTGTGTTACTATGCTAAATTTACGGCCGTTCAGGTAAGCGCTATCCCAGGCCGGAATAGCATCGCCTTTTTTGATCTCCAGGAAACATAACAGCAAAGAGGTCGGGCCTTTAGGTTGCTGTCCTGGCGCGCGGACCGGCGTATTGCCGCCGTATTGTTTTTTTGAAAACAGCCACACTTTCTCTGCCTTAAATTGGTGGCCACCGCAAAAAAGCCAGCACAAACTGATGAGCAACAAAACTTTCGCCATAATTTATAAAGTTAAGTTTTGGGTTTAGTTAAATGGCGTTTTTCTGAAAAAAGTGGCCAGAGACCGGTTTGACCTTTCAACTAACCTCTGATTACTACTTCCTCCCGATAGTATCGGGGCACTAAACTCAATACTTCAGGATAATAAACCCGGTTTTGTGTTTGGTAATGCCGCTCACCGTATAATCCAATTGGTAAAAATACGTGCCCGGCAATTGCATCTGCCCGTTCCTGTTACCGTGGCCATCAAATACTTTTGAACTGTTATCATAACCTTTGGCTTCAAACACCAATTGCCCGTTCCGGTTCATAATCATTAGTTTGTTATCCGGGTATTGGCCGATGTTGTCGATTTGGAGGAAATCGTTGATGCCATCCCCGTTGGGGGATACACCCTGGTGTACTTGTATGCCATCATCAGCCAATTGTGGCGTCTCGGTTGTCCCGATAGCTATCGGGATGGTTACGCTGATGCCGGTCCCGATAGCTATCGGGACATAGCTGTCCGTGCCACTTGCCGCCCTTGTTACGGTCAGGGTGTAGGTTTTCGTGGTGGCGCCATCCTGTGCCGTTACTGCCGTGGTGATGGTATTTGATCCAACCGCCAGCGTAATTGGTGCAGTCGTCGTTCCTGATGCTACCGTTGTGCCGTTCACCTTTATAGTGGCATTGGCATCACTGCTTACGGGTGTTAATTTCATCGATGCAGTGGCATTACCCGTACTTATGGTATAGCTGGTGGTGGTGGAGATAAAGGCCGGCGTTAACCCGCCGATATTGGGCCCGAGTTTGGACAGGGTGGCATTGGTTGAGGGCGCCCGGGTAACGGTTACCGTATAGGTTTTGGTGGTGGTGCCGTCCTGAGCGGTTACTACCGTAATGATTACCGTCTGACCGCCTTCAGTCAGGGCAATCGGAGCGGTGACCGTGCCGGATGTTACGCTCGTGCCGTTTACTTTTATCGTTGCGTTGGCATCGCTGCTGACGGGGGTCAGCGTCATCGATGCGGTGGCATTGCTTACACTTAAGGTGTAGCTGGTGGTGCCGCCTGAAAAGGCCGGGGTTAACCCGCTGACGCTTGGCCCCAGTTTGGACAGGTTGGCATTAGTGGATAGGGCACGGGTTACCGTTAGCGTATAGGTTCTTGTAGTGGTTCCATCCTGTGCGGTTACAACAGTGTTGATAGTGTTCGATCCTGCGTTCAGTGTGATGGGGGCTGAAGCTGTCCCGGATATTTCCGCAACGCCATTTACCGTTACCGTGGCCCCTGCGAAGCTGGTGGTGGGCGTTACTGTAATGGATGTTACAGCGTTGGCAACCAGGGCGGTATAGCTGGTTGTTGCCGATGCAAAGGCAGGGCTTAAAGTTCCCTGGCTGATAGCAAGACCGGCAAGTGCAGCATTTGACGATGCCAAAACTTTAATATTAACGGATGCGGTGCCAACCCCGCCGCTGTTATATGCTTTAACGGTATAATTGGTGGCTGGGTTCGCTGCCATTGGAGTGCCGCTGATAACGCCTGTGGCGCTGTTAAAAGTTAAGCCGGCCGGTAATGCCGGGCCAATAAAATAGCCGCCAACCGGTACAATTTTGTCTACCGTGTTGGCGCCATTATCCGAAACATATAAATTTCCTGTGGCATCAATGGCAATACCAGTTGGATGGATTTCCCCTGAACTAACGATAACTGGTGTTCCGCCGCCGGCCGGTATCATTTTTAGCGCGCTGTTAAAACTATCCGCTACATAAATATTGCCCGCGGCATCAGTGGTTAATGCCAAAGGATCAACAAAGCCGCCGGCGATAGTCACAGTGGCGCCGCCTGATACCGGAATTTCCTTCACGGTGTAGTTTCCGCCGCCCGTATCGCCCACGTATACATTTCCATAAGCATCAACGGCAATTCCCAGGGGACCACTAAAGCCCGAGCCGATTACAACAGGCACAGTGGTGCCGGCCGGTATTTTATTTACCACGTTACTGCCATTGTTGGTTACGTAAATATTGCCGGCGACATCCACAGCTATCCCCTGGGGCGCATTATATCCCGAACCGATAGCTATCTTCGCACCGCCGGCGGCCGGTATCTCATATACGGCGTTATCATTCTTATCTGTTACAAATACATCGCCTGCAGGGTCGGCAGCAACGCCCACAGGCGTAAAACCCGAGGCAATGGTGGTCACCGGCCCGCCGCCTGCCGGGATTTTTTTTACCACAAAATTGTCAATATCGGCAACATATATATTGCCGGCAGCATCCCGGCCAATGCCCCCGACATTATTGAAGCCCGAAGCAATGGCAACTGGCGAGTCGCTGTATGCCTGGGCGGCTACCCTGGCGCTCGTCGGTGTAAGCGGAGTAATTGCTATACCTGCGGTATAGGTATTAGGGCCGCTATAACTAATGGACGGCACGGCCGGGGCAATAACCTTTATGTTTATTACCGCTTCGGTGCCGCCGCCTGCGTTATATCCAGTTATTATATAGTCAGTTGCCGCGCTGGGCGCTAACGGCGTACCGCTTATAGCACCGGTGTTACTATTAAAAACCAGTCCGGCGGGTAAAGCGGGGGTGATAAAATAGCCGCCTGTTGGGGCAATTTTTTTGATGGTACGCGCCCCGCCGTCGCTCACAAACAAATTACCCGCCTCATCTATCGCAATGCCCGCCGGATAAAGTATACCGGCGCCGATGATCACCGGGGCGCCGCCGTTTGCAGGTACTTTTTTTATCGCGCTGTTAAGCTCATCGGCCACATAAATATTACCTGCCAGGTCTGAAGTCATTGCCTGGGGGTCGAAAAAGCCATTGGCAACTACGACTGCAGGCCCGCCGGCAACCGGTATCTTCACAAGCGAATTATTGCCGCCGTTGGTGGCGCCAAAGTAAACGTTGCCGGTCGGGTCTACCGTTATCCCCACGGGGTTTTGTGTAAACGTATTGAGTATGACATCTGAATTAGTACCGGCAGGTATTTTTTCCACATAATTATTGCCGTAATTTGTCACATATACGTTGCCCGCCTCATCAACGGCTATACCTACCGGGGTGCTGTACCCCGACCCGATGGTAGTAATGGCGCCCCCGCCGGCCGGTATCCGGCTAACGGTGTTGCCGGTGTTGTCGGTCACATAAACGTCTCCGGCTTCGTCTGCCGCCACGCCCTCGGGGTTGCCGAATCCGGACGCTATTACTTCGGGAGTGTTGCTGCCATCAAGTATTTCATATATTATACCGGTATCAAAATCGGCCGTATAAATATTGTCATTTGCGTCTAACGATACCCCCGCCGGGTTTTGAAAGCCGGTGGCTATTGTTTCCGGGTTATTGCTGTATCCCGCAGCGGCCACCCTGCTTGCAGTTGGCACAAGCGTAGCAATCGGTGTGCCCGACGTATAGGTTTTTGAACTGCCGTAACTGATACCTGGCGACTGTGGAAGCATAACCCGTATATTTACCGATGCGGTTGCCGGGCCGCTGGCGTTGTATGCTGTAATATTATAATTAGTTGGAGGACTCGCCACTTGCGGCGTCCCGCTGATGACGCCGGTAGCATTGTTAAAACTTAAACCTGCCGGCAAAGCAGCATTGATATAATACCCGCCGGCAGGCGCCACCATCTGGATAGCAGTATTGCCGTAATCAGAAATGAGCAAATTGCCGGCCCCATCCGTTACTACCCCGGTCACTGTGCTGAAGGCCGAACTGATAACGATCGGGGCGCCACCGCCTGCCGGGATCTCTTTTATACTTGTGCTGCCGAGATCGGCTACAAACAGGTTGCCCGACGGATCGATGGTTACACCGTAAGGAGAGGAAAGGCCCGATGTTAAAGTAATTGTTGGGCCACCCGTAACGGGTATCTCCGATAAAGTATTGTTTGTTGCATCGGTTACATATACGTTGCCGGCGGCATCTACCGCTATCCCTGACGGCCCCGAAAAGTTTATGCTGCCGAGATAGAAAGGCGCGCCGCCCCCGACCGGAATCTTTTTTACTGCATGATTACCATTGTCAGCCACATAAACGTTCCCCTGCGCATCGGCCGCGACGCCATACGGGGTGGAAAAACCCGAGCCAACGGTTATGGTATTATTGGTGTGCACCGGAATTTCCTTAATGGCATTATTGCCGTAATCGGCTACATATACGTTTCCAAAACCATCAACCGCAACACCAACAGGGTTGCTAAAGCCCGAGCCGATACTGGTGACTGCGCCGCCGACCGCCGCAATTTTTGATACGGTGCTTTTACCAAAATCGGCCACATAAATATTACCGGCAGCATCCCGCGCAATTCCCCGGGGATTGCTGAATCCCGGTGTCGAGTTTACCGTACCGCTGTTATAAGCTGCCGCCAAAACCCCGCTGCTCGTAGGCGTCAATGAAGCAATTGCGGTGCCCGCAGTATAGGTTTTAGGGCCGGCATAACTAATCACAGGCGCGCCAACCATGCCGTTAGCCAAGCCGTTGTTCTTGTTCCTTGTTGAAAGGGCTGTGTTGGCACTTTTTCGGTCGGATGTTATTTTAACAAAGTGCCGGTATTTGATAGCGGGTTTTACAACTGCGAATAAATTATTTGAAAGGCAAAATAAAACCGCGGTTATCAGCAAAAATATTTTAAGGGTCAGCAATTTGGACCGAAAATCATGCGCTAAGCTTGGTGAAGTTCTCATGGTAATGGGGTTTTTATGGTTGATCTACAGGCTTTTTAAATGCTATTGCGTGAATAAAATGGAAATGTATGACTGTGCACGCGCCTTCGAAAAAGGCAGGACCTTCTTGCGTACAACTGAGGTTGGGCTTAACGCTAATTAGATTAGGGGTATTTATGAATATGATGCTTTTATCCCCGCGAAATTAAACAAATCGCAGATAAAGAACAATCGCATAAGTGTGCGATTTTTGTTCTTCACATCGCATTCATTTCGAATCAAAAACTTCTATGTGTCGAATTCATACCGCACATTCAGGTTATTTAGAGCATGGTAATACCAAAACGACGCCGTATTGTCATGCTGGTGACGATACGGGTTTTCCCGATAAATCTACTTATAAATAATTATGTTTCCGATGGTTTCTTATAATCTTGCGCACTATGGCTACACCGGTTTTTATGTCTAAGCAAACAAAAAAATGCCCCGTAAACACTTGGCTAACGGCGCCTTTTTAAATTAAAAGAGCACGATTTTTCTCTATGGCTAATCGATCCCGATTTTATCGGATCGCTATCATAGGGTGTGTTTTGTGCTCACCATCAATACTTAAGCACGATGAACCCTGTTTTGTGTTTCGTAATACCGCCTGCCGTATAATCCAGCTGATAAAAATAAGTGCCCGGCAGCTGCATCTGCCCGTTTTGGTTGGAGTGCCCGTCGAATACTTTCGAACTGTTGTCATAGCCTTTGGCTTCGTATACCAATTGCCCGTTACGGTTCATGATCGCCAGTTTATTGTCGGGGTATTGGCTGATATTATCGATCTGGAGGAAATCGTTGATGCCATCGCCGTTGGGTGATACGCCCTGGTGTACCTGTATGCCGTCTTCAGCCAGTGTTGGCGTTTCGGTTGTCCCGATAGCTATCGGGATGGTTACGCTGATGCCCTTCCCGATAGCTATCGGGACATAGCTATCGGCGCCGCCCGGGGCGCGTGTTACCGTTACTTTATAGGTCTTTGTATTTGTTCCGTTTTGGGCTGTTACAACTGTGGTGATGGTATTTGCACCTACTTTTAAGGCAATGGTCCCGGATGCCGTGCCTGATGTCACCGCGATACCGTTCACCGTTACTGTTGAAGTGGGGACACCGGTTTTAGGTGTTACTGTAATGGAGGCGACTGTATTGGCCACCGATGCCGTATAGCTGGTCGTCGTACTTGCAAACGAAGGGCTCAATGTCCCGCTGCTAAGCGCCAGGCTTAAAAGGGTGGCATTGCTGGATGCCGCCCGGGTTATGGTTACCGTATAGGTTTTGGTGGTGCTGCCGTCCTGCGCCGTTACCACTGTTGTAATGGTGTTGGAGCCAACGGCCAATGGGATGCTTTGCGAGGCAGTGCCCGAGTTTACCATTACGCTATTAACCGTTACGGTTGCGGTAGCGTCGGTAACTGTCGGGGTTGCTGTGGTCGCTGTTACCGTATTGTCCACTGCCAGGGTGTAGCTGGTAGTCGCCGTTGCAAATGCCGGCGAAAGCGTGCCGGCGCTTAGACCCAGGTTTGAAAGTGTGGCAACAGTGGAGGCAGCCCGGGTTACGGTTACTTTATAGGTCTTTGTATTTGTCCCGTTTTGGGCCGTCACTACCGTGGTAATGGTATTTGCGCCCACTTTTAAAGGAATAGCGCCGGATGTCATCCCTGAAGTCACCGTTATGCCGTTCACGGTTACCGTTGAAGTGGGGACACCGGTTTTAGGCGTTACCGTAATAGCGGCGACTGTATTGGCCACCGATGCGGTATAGCTGGTCGTCGCGCTTACAAACGAAGGGGTTAATGTCCCGCTGCTAAGCGCCAGGCCTGAAAGGGTGGCATTGCTGGATGCCGCCCGGGTTATGGTTACCGTATAGGTTTGGGTGGTGCTGCCATCCTGTGCCGTTACCACTACGGTAAGGGTATTGGGGCCAACGGCCAATGGGATGCTTTGCGATGCTGTACCGGAAATTACCGGCGTACCATTTACCGATACAGTTGCGCTGGAATCGCTGGTAGTTGGTGTCGCCGTAGTGGACATTATGGTATTGTCGACCAACGCGGTATAGGCGGTTGTTCCAGTTGCAAACACCGGAGTCAAGGTCGCGTTGTTGAGGGTCAGATTTGAAAGGCCAGCATTGGATGAGGGCGGGGTGCGGTTTACGGTTATCGTGTAGTTTTGGGTAGCCGTTCCGTCTTGCGAAGTGACAAAAACCGTAATGATATTCGGCCCAACCGATAGCGGGATACCGGCCGATGCTGATCCGCTAACAACAGCCGATCCGTTTACTGTTATGGATGCTCCTGCATCGCTGCTTACGGGCGTCACGGTAACTGCAGAAACATTATTCGCTACGGGGGCAGCGTAGCTATACGTGTTGGTATCAAAAACAGGATTTAATATGCCCGAACTTAGCGAAAGCCCGGCCAGGTTTGCATTCGACGAAAGCGCCCTGTTAACCGTAATGTTATAGGTTTTTGTGGTAACCCCATCCTGCGCGGTAACAACAGCAGTGATAATATTGCTCCCCGTAGTTAACGAAATTGCCGCCGATGGTGAACCCGGGGCTACTGTCGCCCCGTTTACCGTAACGGCAGCATTAGCATTGGTGCACGAAGGGGTAAGGGTTAGTGAGGTGACCGAATTTGCAACACTATCCGTGTACGCATACCTGGTTGTTGAAAAAACAGGTGTTAGCGTTCCGCTGCTCGGCACAATGTTTGAAAGCGTTGCATTGGTGTTCGGTTGCGAACGGGTAAGGGCTATGGTATACGTCTGGCTGGTTACCCCATCCTGGGCGGTTACAATTATTGTGATCGTATTTAAGCCGACGCTTAGGGCTATGGCCGCAGAAGGGGAGCCTGCTATTACCGGCGTTCCGTTGATAGTTACCGTTGCGCCCGAATTGGCCGTCGTTGGAGTAAATGTTATGGAAGGAACTGCATACCCCACTGTTTTGGTATAACTGGTGGTAGTGGACGCAAAGGATGGGGTAAGGCTGCCACTGCTGGTAATTAACGCAGAAAGGTTTGCATTAGTGGACGCCGCCTTGTTTACCGTTATCGTATAGGTTTGCTGGGTAAACCCATCGGCGGCGGTTACTACGGTGCTGATGGTATTAGTGCCGACAGCCAACGCGATGGCTGATGATGCTGATCCTGATGTTACCGGCGTTCCGTTTACGCTTACCGTTGCGCCTGCATCGCTGGTAGTTGGTGTAATAGTAACGGAGCTGATGGCGCTGCCCATCGCCACTGTATAAGTGGTGGTTGCCGTTGTAAATACCGGTTTTAATGTTCCGGTGCTTATTGCCAGCCCCGAAAGATTGGCGTTGGTCGAAGCGCTGCGGGTTACGGTTACGGTATAGGTACTGGTAGCGACACCGTCCTGGGCCGTAACTACGGTGGTAATAATATTAGGCCCTACTGCTAAAGAGATAGCTGCCGAAGCCGATCCTGAAACCACCGCAGCGCCATTTACCGTCACTGTTGCGACGCCGTCGCTGGTTACGGGCGTTAGTTCAATCGAGCTGACACTATTAAGAACGGTTACCGTATACGTGTTTATCGCGGTAGCAAAAGCAGGACTTAACGTACCCGAACTCAAGGAGATACCTGCAAGCCCTGCATTTGATGAAGCTGCGCGGTTAATTGCAATTGTAAACATGTTGGTAGTGCTTCCGTCCTGGGCGGTTACAACCGTTTTAATGGTATTGGCACCCACTGCTAAGGGGACAGTCGCCGATCCGGAGACCACAGCAATGCCGTTGACCTTTACCGTAGCAGTAGAGTCGCTGGTTACAACCATCACTGTTAGCGTTGAAACCGCGTTGGCTACATCCGGTGTGGTATAGCTGCTTGTTCCCGGATCAAATGAGGGATTTAAAGGCCCCGAACTTATTGAAAGGTTAGTCAGCACTGCATTGTTTGAGGGCGCACGCGTAACATTTATCGTATAGGTATCCGTTATTACACCATCCTGGGCCGTAACCACCACATTGATCACATTGAGGAACGCTTTTAATGGAATGGCAGCAGAGGCCGATCCGGATTTAACGGCAATACCGTTTACAGTTATTGTTGCATTTGCACCGCTCGCGGTGGGTGTGATTATCATAGAAGTAACAGCATTGCTTACCGATACGGCGTAACTGGTTTTACCCACAGCAAATGCAGGTGATAGCGTACCGGTGCTTAGTGCCAGGCCCGAAAGACCGGCATTGCCCGACAGGCGGGTTACCTTGATGGTATAATTTCGGGTGGTGGTTCCATCCTGGGCGGTTACTGCAACTAAAATAGTATTACCGCCGTTAGCCAATGGCAGGCCGGCAGATGTAGTGCCTGAAAGTATGGCAACGCCGTTCACAGTTACCGTTGCATTGGCATCGGCAACTGTTGGGGTAACGGTAATTGACGTGACAGTACTGGCAACAGATGCGGTATAACTTGTCGTCAAAGATGTAAACGCCGGTGTTAGCGTACCAGCACTGATGGTGAGATTAGCAAGTTTTGCATTGCTTGTCTTTCTAAACACCGCGATCGTGTAGGTTCGTGTGGTCGTACCATCGGCGGCCGTTACCACAGTAGTGATGGTATTTTTTGGACCCTCAACTAAAGGAATGGCCGCCGATGCCGAACCCGAGGCCACCGGAAGGCCGTTAATGGTTATGGTTGATGTTAGGTCGGCAGCCGTTGGTGTAAGTGTGATGGATGCGGGCAGGTTGCTTACGGTATCAATATAATTGGGGTACCCCGGTGCAAAAACCGGCGTTAGCACACCGGCGCTGGGCACCAGGCTGGTAAGCATTGGGGGCGGCGTTGGCGTAAATGCCCATACCGCCCCGATATTGGTGTTATCGTACTTATTGCCGGCAAACGCGGTTGTCGCGTCGCCGCTCAGGGCAACGGTTTGCCCAAAGTTAGGTACACCCGCAAAAGGGATTTCACCACTGCCGGTCATCTTATTGCCCTGCTGGGCCCAGGCGCCATTGCTGCGGGTAAATACCCACATGGCGCCGGTATAATTATTATCTTCGGTGGCGGCAACAATTGCGGTATTGCCATCGGCACTCAAAGAAACTGCGTCGCCAAATTCAGCACCGCCGGTCACGTCGGAGCCTAACAACTTATTCCCCTGCTGTGTCCACACGCCGCCGCTTCGGGTGAACACCCATGCTGCGCCCTGGAAATTATTATCGCGCGAACCGCCCGAAAATATGGTGTTCCCATCAGCGCTAACCGCTACAGAACAACCCAATTCCGGGCCATAAGGCGATGAGATAGCGTCTGACGCAAGTAATTTGCTTCCCTGCTGCGTCCACGTGCCGTTGGTATTGGTAAATACCCATAGCGCCCCGGTACGGGCATTATCATATTTACCGCCAAGCACCGCGGTGTTGCCATCGGCGCTCATCGCAACAGAACTGCCCATGTAATCCTCAGCGGTGTTTATAGCGCCTGTACCCACCAGTTTGCTGCCATTCTGGGTCCAAATGCCATTTACACGGTTAAATATCCAGCCGGCGCCGAGGTTGCCATTATCACCAAGGCCACCGGTAAACGCCGTATTTCCATCGGCACTCACGGAAACGGAGTAACCAAGTTGAGAAGCCTCGGATGCATCGGAGCCTGTTAATTTATTGCCCTGCTGGCTCCAGCTGCCATTGCTGCGCACAAATACCCATACAGCGCCGTTCGAAATATTATCGCCGGGGCCGCCAACAA
>Ga0206935_10190_pt1 | contig 21020 bp, 13 predicted proteins | sample Alteio_BWOrgHeat_13_FD_152924 | JGI IMG/M metagenome (GOLD analysis project Ga0206935, IMG submission 152924) | Enriched cells from forest soil in Barre Woods Harvard Forest LTER site, Petersham, Massachusetts, United States -... | ecosystem: Environmental > Terrestrial > Soil > Temperate forest >...
TAGCATCTTCTTTCAACGTATCAATTTGTGGAAAATTGAGAAGACAGTACGACGTTTCATGGCTGGCCCTGAGATTGGACGTATAGCCACAGAATTGGCGGGAGTTGATGGATTGCGCATATGGCATGATCAGACTCTGCAGAAACAACCCTGGTCGAATCCTACAAATTGGCATTTAGATAATCCGTATTTTTCATATCATTGCCAAGGCACCATTTCAGCATGGATTGCCCTCGATGATGCCACTGTCAGAAATGGCTGTCTGCACTATCTCCCTGGATCTCATCGCATAGCACGATGGGATAATGTAGAGATCGGTCCGAGCATGAATGGACTTTTTAAAATATATCCAGAACTTGCCACCATTGAGCCCGTAGTTGCGGAAATGTCTGCCGGTTCATGTGCTTTCCACGATGGGTTACTTGCCCATGCCGCAGGTCCCAACATGACCCCGCATTGGAGAAGGGCCATGACATGCGCCTATATGCCAATCGGTTCGACTTTTAACGGTCAAGCGAACATTCTCTCCGCCGAACGCCTATCAATGCTGAAGGTTGGTGACAGCTTGGATGACGATGCGGAAAATCCCTTGGTTTGGAGAATTCCAGCTGCCTCTCATGGCTGAAAGGCTTAAGAAGTTCAGACAGGCCGAGCTGGACATTTCATGCTTTACAGCAGCATAAAGATGTGAGCCTAGCGCGGGCCAATCTTCTCAATTTGATCGAAGAAAGCCTCGAATTCTCCTGGCATATGGGAGATTCAACTCCGGTATCGCTCCCCCATGACACTGGCTGGAGGACCTTGCCTTATTTAGTTACAGCATATTGCGATGCTGAGGGGCTTTTGGCGGTTTCAGGACAAGGGGTGATGCATGGGAAAAACAATGCCATCTGGGTACCACCTGGAATTCGTCATCGGTGCGCCCTAGTCAGGGGAGAGGGGATTAGTCATTGGTCATGTACTTCATTTCGAATTGCCGGTTGCCTTGATCTTTGTGCATTGCTGGAGACCCCATTTGTTCTTTCTTCGAATTCGGGGAAAAGAATTGGGAATATAAATCAAGAACTCGCCTACTTGAGCCGACAATCACCAGATTTACGTCATGTCATTCGGCGCAAGGAACTCGGATTTTCAATGCTCTTGGCCGGAATTGAAGTCTCTCGATGGCGTAGCGAAAGCCATTCCCTAGCGATTGAGGCACAAAGACTAGCATCGGTCTTGTCCCATATTGAAGCGAATTTATCTAAACCCTTGCGAGTGGCCGAGCTTGCTAAGCGGGCTGAATTGTCTTCGCCGCGTTTCTATGCAGTATTCCGATTGGCGACAGGGACTTCACCGCATGCCTATCTGCAAAAATTGGGCCAGCCGCCATGTCGAACACTATTGCTTATATGGATTTTCCTATCGAGTATTTCTGACTTTTCGGAGATGATGTTAAAAAGGATGATTTACCCTTCAGAAGAATCGATTGAGGCGCCCTTACATTTCAATCGATATTCTCTTGGAGAAACACCAAGAGCTTTTCTGAAAACTGTGGCAAAATACTGACTTGATTGGAACCCACAAGAAAACGCGATATTCGTGATCGATTTCTCATATTGCGCAATAAGTCTTTGTTTAGCCAGTTTAATTCTACACCTGGTTAAGAAATCCATAGGAGTCATATTGACCAGTTGATGGCAATAATGAGTAAATCTACTCCGTGCAAGACCACAATGAGCGGCCATTTTCGGCAAATCCCATTCCTCAGACGCTAAACTGCTCAGTTTCTCAAGAAACAATTCGACAGTGCGTCTCGAACTGGTCAATTCACGATTCAATGGAATTTTCCGGTCTGCGAGCATGGTGAGGAGTGCAATGAGTAGTTCGTTGATAGATAGCTTTAACCGTGTCTCATCCATTTGATGTTCCGAATCTAGCAATCGTCGAACCATTGGCTCAATACAGGTTCCGAGTTCTGGATCGGCATCCCAAACTGGCTGTTCATTGTGAGAAAGGAGTGTGGTCAACCGAGTTAGTTCATCCGGAGAAAATACTAGCCAACGTGGCCACCGCCATTTCTGGTCAGGTTGGCGCACGCCGACATCTAATATTAACCAAAACAGACGCGAAGATTCGACATTAGGATCACCAACACGATGGGGTTGCCATGGTCGTGTGACAGTTAGTTGACCGGGTTTGAGAATGTGGACTTCATCACCTACAGAGAATGATAATCTACCTTGTATCAGATAGGTTAGCTCAATACCCTCATTGCAATGCCAGTCTAATCCCCATTGCTGGGGTTCATCTGCATCCCATACACCTATTGAACATATTTCTCGCAGAGAACGATCTGGAAGGCGGATCCCAGGATAACTTCGTCGCGAGAAAGCACCTACTCGTACATCCCCTCGTGCCATTGCAGCCTTCAACGGCTGGCAGGTGTCGGCCCGGATTCTACTACTCCCATCACTGAAGAGTTTCGCCGGTGATGTAGTCATGAACCTCTCCTGAGAACTAACTTCAACTGTAGATGGCACAGGATGCAACGACGTACGTGTATAAAATTTACCACTGCGATGCCGTGAACGCAATCCCTAAGGGTACATTCTAGACTGCAAAAATGCAAGATGGAGGCTATGCTTTATGCTGACTATGAATTCTCATTCCGGTGCTCATCGAATGCTTGAAGATCTACATGTTGGCAGGGACCTTCTAAGCCCTAGACAAACGGATTGCCTAGATAACGAGGGCTACTTAATTATTCCTGATTTTATTACAGGCACCATGCTTGAAACCCTACGTAACGCTTACGAGACGGTCATACGCGATGAAGGAATTGATGCTGGGAAAGATCATCATCAAGAGGCTGGTGCTCGTAGGATCGGTAATTTGGTCAATAAAGGTGAAATATGGTATTGGCTGTGGACCCACCCAATTGCACTTGCTGCCGCATGGCATGTATTGGGACGTGACTTTCGGCTCGGCGCCATGAGTGGGCGTGATCCTCTGCCCGGCGGCGGTTATCAGAGTTACCATCTCGATTGTTCGGCGCGTGACAATAACGATCAGCCATATGCGGGATTTGCCGTATGCATTTTCCTCGATGAATTTACTCCGAGCAATGGCTCTACGAGGCTAGTCCCTGGCTCACATCGTCGCCTTGGCATGCCTCCCAAAGAACAAAACGAGCATTTACCCGGTGAAATCACATTAGTCGCTAAAGCCGGTTCTGCATTCTTCTTCAATGCACATCTATGGCACGCTGGTAATATAAATGTGGATGGCTCAACACGTCGACTAGTCCACGTATATTATCAAGGACGCGAAAATACTCCTTGGCTGGATCAACGAAAACATTTTCGACCAGATGCATGTCGGCATCTTTCTACGGCAGCGAGACGGTTGCTCGATGTCGAATTGGCGGGTGAAGCATGATCATTGGCTGCTTTGCTTTGGTACAGCCCTTTTCGCCTCTCAAACGTCAATTTGAACTCATTCGTGAAATGGGATTTAATCATGCCGACCTGACTGATAATCATGATGGAGCCACGCTTGGTTGTGAATATGGATTTTCTGCTTCGATCAGCTTGGAAAGCCACCCTGCTACTATCCGAGAAATGCTTCAATCCACAGGTCTTGAACTCACCAGCGTGTGTGCCCATGCGAATCTTTTAGATCCGAGTAGCCCCGACACTTACAGCACACATGAAATCATCAAAGCCATTCGTTTAGCGAACCTTCTTGGGGTAAAACAGGTGATTACGACTGAAGGCGAGCCACGGAGTGATTTCGGCAAACGACTGACTAGAGACCAAAAACTCCTCTTGATTGCGGACCGTCTTCACGAACCTATTCGGTGGGCTGAAGAATTCGGTATCGAAATCCTGCTTGAACCTCATGGAGAAATCACCGACAGCGTTGAGGGCATGCAAGCAATACTCGATACACTCGGGCATGAAAAAACCATTGGAATAAACCTCGATACTGGCAATTCGTGGTTAGGCGGTGGAGATCCGCTCGCATTCATCGATACCTTCCACACTCGTATACGTCATGTACACTGGAAGGACATGGGTAATGAATGGACCGAGCGTCGTGGCACCATATTTGGATGTGGTATGGGATCCATTCCGCTTGGTGATGGAGTTATTGGAATCAGAAGTATCGTAGACGCCTTGTGCAATATCGGTTTTTCTGGGCCGACGACATTGGAAGTAGCCGGACATGAGAATATGTGCATTTCGGCAGAACGACTTCGGGCATGGAGCACATGAACCGACCTACATTAGTTAAATTATTCACAGGCGGACATCCTTTTGATCAGACATCTTTTCAAGGATTTCTGGATTCATTATCAGATATCGATCTAAGCATTATGGAGCAGCCGCACGGCTCTGAGTCGCTAGCAGACGAACACCAGCCACTGCCGCAAGTGCTCTGGTTTTATGATTTTGCACAGCAATTTTCGACAAAATCTCAACAACGGCTTAAATCTGCTATTTCACAAGGCATGGGTTTGGTTGTCATGCATCATGCAATCTACAACCATCTTGAATGGACTGACTACCCTCATCTTATCGGTGGTTATTATTCGATGTCGCGGTGCGAATTTAATGGTGTTGAGATCGGGCCATCGACTTCAGTCATGGCAGACATGCAAGTACAGATTTTAGACCGTAAACATCCCATTACAGCAGGTTTAACCAATTTTGATCTTCATGACGAATGCTACCATCAGTATTATGTTAGCGCTGATATCCACCCACTTCTTGGTACTAGTCATCCCATGTCGCACCCATTCTTGGCATGGACTCGATCTCTTGGTCTAGGCCGAATCGTTTACCTCCAGAGCGGACATGGACCCAGCGCCTTCGAAAACCAGAGCTTTAGAATTATCGTCAATCGCGCCTTATTATGGGCAGGCGAAAGTTCTCCAAATAGAGGATGAAATGAAATCTAATAATTACTATTAGGTCCATTCTCATTCGCTCGCATTAAAAATAGAATGGATCTTTAATGGGAGTTCACCGTCGAATTACGTCATGAATCTTCCTAAATTGTTCCTTTTTGTTCACCCATTTCGTTTTGTAACTGAATTACTTATCAGCATTTCCATACTCCATAATGCGGCCTCGAAACTTGGTTTTTCCCTGATAGTTTGTTTGACCGTATGTGTCAATGCCGCAGGACAAGATTTTGTGCCTGAAAATTCGGAAAGGAGTTCTGATTCAAAGACTATTGGTCCAAAAGTCTTGCATTTAGACGGAAAATTATCCTCATTCGACAGCTCCGATATTTCCCCTTTGGTCATTTTACAGCAGGGTCCACTGGTTTGGACTGTTGATAATACCGCTGTCCTTTACATACGTTCTATATCTCCTTCGAACGGATATCGAATTTTTCGATCGAACTGCTCTGAAAAATCACCGCTAACAACACAACTGCTGTTTGCTGACGTTAAAGCCTCCATTCCAACACGCCTTTTCATTATGGAAGAAAATCTCATCGTATGCTATAGCGATGATGGACTAGGAGTGATCGAAAATGCTGGTACAGAGCATGCACATCTACGAATAATTAGTCCGCATGCCTCTCAGCCCCTTTCCTCAAAAGATGGGCACTGGTTAGCCTACGCGCAAGCCACGGATACTGGCAATGCGTACGAACTACATTTATTGCAATCCGATGGCGTCGAATCGAAAATCCCTCTTGGCCCTTCTCCAAATGAACAAGAAAAAATGGTTTTATGGGTCAGATCTTGGGATAATCACAATCGACTAAATTTTGAGTATGGACAATGTGGGCGTAATCAACCCAGCATGCTCGCCCAAATGACCAATTGGACTTACGACACTTCGACAAAAGCTTGCGCAGTCAATAAAATATACAATCGTGTCCTTGAAATTGGCGAAGAACCCGGTGGCCCGGATATTCACTGGCCTCTTAGATGGAATCTTCCGTCTGATAAAATTCTGACCAGCGATCCGAAAGATATGCCTCATCCGCACCTCGAACCACCAAATAATGGTCCGGGTGGTAACCTCCAGCACCAAGATCAACCAGCAACAAAATTAAATACATTATTGCTTTACAATGCGGCATCTCCACAGGGGTCGTTGTCCAATTCCCGTATTACAATAACGGATCTCGCACAAAATGGGGACCTATTTCCAAGATGTGCAGATTCTAGAGGACAGTGTATCCTATCCGCCATCTTTCATACATGGAGATACGCAGATGGGGCTCCTTGGGGAAGTTGGCAAGCCAAGACTCTCGATTTTTTCTTGATCGATGTTGTAAATCAACATTTGATTGCCCTTCCTGCATTCCGTCCAGAATACTGGCCTCAAAGAGGTGCCGTCTTACTTCTACCCTCGTCCCAGATGATCTTGATTGTGGATTATCTCCCCACACTTTTTTATTCCTCAGGAAAAATAAATCCTCATCATGGTCTGTGGACCATTAGTTTTGAGAACCAAATCGAGAATATTACATCAGAAGCTCAGCTTGAAAACAATTGGGACGCTAGTGATCTTGTTCCCTATCCAAAATATTGCGCAGACCGCCTGGCACTACTGGTGAATTGTGATCGGAAAGAGTCGAATAAAAATCCACATCGATTGATTGTATTCTGGAAAAATTGCCGTCCCTTGACAGCGGCATGTTCGAAAGCCGAATTCGCAATTCCTCGAAACCCAACATGGAGTCCCAATGGTCAACTGTTGGCCTTTATCTCAGATAACCAGGTGAAAATATGGCACCCCCCAGTTGTCGGCCCCCTGCCAATGCCACATAATTAGAAATTCGTATAGCTGAACTAACTCCTGTCGCTAAAAAATTAGCTAGCCGAATTTTACGCTTCGCTTAGCAAAAATACTATTTGACATTGCCAGTTCTTCCCTGATTACTAATTTCCTTAGCACAAAACCTGCAGCGCAAGGAACTTCGTGGCCCGGATAGCTATTATATTCACAATTCCTTCGGTTTTTCCTCCTTGTTTATTCGTGATTTTCTCGTTTGTGCTTGAGATGAACAGTCTTGCCTGAAACAAATACGCGAAATCAACATTATCTCCGGCTTGACCAGATCGCCACTCGAAAAAACCATGGTAGATATGAATTCTCAAACGCGGATACTATATCTGATGAAAGAATCATATATATACATTGATATGCTCGCATGAGTGAAATGCATGTACCTAATCAAAGCGCGAGTGAGGGAGTCTCGTCAGGCTCTGCTTCGCCTAAATCATCCGTCGATGAATATGCGTTGCCATCAATATTGCAAAAAAAGGGAATGAATGCAATAATTCTTGGACAAATGGTCGGTAGTTTAGGTGGACTAGCCTTCTCTAATGGACTTTTACTTTTGTTATTGGCCAAGGTTGGTTTCGGTGGTGCAAGCTCTCTATTGATACTTTCGCTACCTTCGATTATTCAGCCTCTGCTGATTCTACCTTTTGCACATTTTGGTAAACGGAATCATCGATTAATGATGATCCGTGGATTTTCTCTTTCGACTTTCGGCTTTGTCCTCATCTGTACCTTGGGTTGGAGTGGATGGCATGGTCGTTCTATCTTGCTTCCAGTGGTTGTAGGTATTATCGCTTATTCGATCGGCGTAAGCATGAGCACTGCTTCATGGTATGCGCTTCTCGATCCACTGGTACCAAAATACATGCGCGGCAGTTTTTTTGGCAAGCTTCGATTGAGCTGGAGATTTTGTGGTTTTATTTTTGGGATAATAAGCACGTTCATTTTAAGTTTAGGGCATGGAATCTATCCACTCGAAATCATTTTTATCGTAATTACCATTGGAATGTTCTATCGAGTTGTCTTAATGCGCGCCATTCCATCTGCACGTGAATCCTCCACAGACCTCCCGCGAATTATACCCGCAATTTTGCATGTAATTCACATTCCAGGCTATGCAGGCTTCTGCTGCTACGTTTTCCTCCTGACCTTAGTCACTGAAAATGCTGTAACGCTTCTTCCGTTAATCGAACGCTACTCCACAGGATATAGCGACATTGCCGTTGTTAGCATGGGTTGATTACTAGGCATTGGAGCAGTATTGAGTTTTTACGTGAGCGGTAAATTGGTTGACCGAATTGGCACACGTCCTGTTTTTCTCATGTGTCATGCCTGTTTTGCAATTCTTTTTATAGCCGTCTTATGTCGAGGATTTCTTACGATTCCAAATATTTTATGGATGGGTCTACAAAATTTTCTATATGGTGTTGCATCTGCTGGCGTTTCAGTCGCAGTATCAACTGAAATGCTGGCTCTCGTCCCTTCATCGAACAAAGGTCTTTCTACCGGATTGTGTACCACGCTTCAATTAGCCGGCGCAGGTCTTTCAGGTCTATTGAGCGCAGTTGCGATAAAACTTGGAATCTTAAATGAACATTGGAAAATTGCCGGTTCAATGCTGACAGCCTACGATACCTTAATTTTTGGGGACGCAATTTTAGTATTGCTTCTTGTCGTTACATTAGGGCTAGTCCCCTCAGTCTTGGCGCGCAATCAAAAGGAAGAAACACAGCATTAGATGAATGATCCCATGTCGTCATTTACATCTTAAAAATAACAAAGTTGAAAAAATCATTTTCCTTTTTTGATAAAATGGAAGTGCCAATAACTTTACCTCATTATGAAGGAAATTTACTGATTGTCCCTGAAAAATACTCCGAGAAAAAAGGCAGGCGGAACCAATGCCGGGTACCACATAATGGCCATTTGCATTACCAAGCATAGGCTTCGGGCGCTTGTCCGCCCGGCCCAGGCCAAATCTCGTCAAGGGATTTTAAAGTCTCCGCATTTAATTTTAGCGTCAATGCTTTTAGGACTTGCTCCAATTGATCGATAGTTCTAGGTCCGATAATGGGCGAAATTACCGCTGGGTTATTCAACAACCAGGCAAGAGCTACATCAGCAGGTGCTTCATGAAGGTTGCGACATAATTCCTCCCAACGTTCCAATTGTGGACGAAATTTTTCGATTCGAGCCTGCATTTCAACACTAGCTCTTCGCTTGCCGTTTTGTTTTTCCAATACCCCACCTAAAAGACCTCCATCCAGTGGACTCCAAGGTATAACTCCAACTCCATAATGTCTACATGATGGCAGCACTTCCAACTCAACCGTCCTGCATGAAAGACTATATTTACTTTGTTCACTCACTAAACCAAAGCTGTGACTAGAACGTGCTTCCTGACAAGCGGTAGCGATATGCCAGCCAGCAAAATTGCTTGATCCGACATAGAGAATTTTCCCTTCTCTGACCAATTGATCCATTGCCTGCCATACCTCGTCCCACGGTGTAAGGCGATCTATGTGATGAAATTGATACAAATCAATATGATCTGTTTTTAATCTTTTGAGGCTCGCTTCACATGCCGAGCGAATATGGTAGGCGGAACATCCCCGGTCATTTGTGCCGTAGCCGGTAGGATTGTGCATTTTGGTTGCAAGTACTATGCTTTCACGTCTCTTTTTACCCTGCGCAATCCAATCACCGACAATACACTCAGTCCAGCCCTCTCCAAGTTTCCAACCGTATTCATCGGCAGTATCAATAAAATTTATTCCTAAATCGAGTGCTCGATCCAATATTTTATGGCTATCTATGGGAGTAGTGGATGGACCAAAATTCATTGTGCCTAGGCAAAGGCGACTGACGCGCAATCCAGCGCGACCAAGTTGAGCGTACGTCATAGTTGATGTCATGCGATTATCCTCGAAGCCTTGTTTCATCTAAAGTTGATAAAGGGTATATTTACCATAATAACTCAATTCAGCTGATAGCCCCTGCTTCTATCGATCAATTTTAATATTCATGAAATTTCTATTTAGCATGAATTTATTTTAGACATTTCTTCCGGCATTAGAGTAACAATTGCTTTCTGTTTCGTCACCGTGGATTTCCGCAATACTTGCATTTTTCCGTTTTAACCATTATGATCATAAAATGCGACTGACTAAGAATTGAATGCAGCTGAAGGCTAACGAACTACTTAGGGAAAAATTCAATTACGATTTAAAATAAATTTTAATTTTTATATTATAAATGGCATTAGCCATAATCGAATCCAATTAAATAATTGGTGCTTAATTTCACAGTAATTTGAAAAATTATTTGTTCTTGTGGAAATAAATAGTGATTCCAGTAATTGAATTTTTTAACATTTTTTTCAGTAGTATATCCTAAAAATTAATGGTATAACTTGGCATGGCCATTGAATTACCTTGGTGGGAACAGGCGGCTCCTGTTATACATACAGCAGGAAATGGGCTACAAACTTGGAAATGGGACGACCCACTTCGTATTCTTCATGATCATGAATTATTTCTCGTGGGTCGTGGATTTCACGGCTCGATTATTTCCAATTCAACTGAATTGAATTTAGACGGACCAGCATGGGCACTAGTTCCAAGCAATGTTCCTCATACCTGTCGGGGGGAGGCAACAGGTAAAAAACGATGCTGGATCCATTTTGATTGGTTTCCGACCTCCCATACTCTGAATTCGCTTTTCACTTATGGCACAAAAGTTGATATGAAGGACATCAGCCCGGCACCAAAATGGGCTCCAAGTATATTTACTAGCGGAAAACTACACGATGATTCGCTTATTGAAATGCAATATGAACTAACCAGATTCTGGTCAAGAGGAGGAGCATTGGGCGCCGTTCGAGCGCGATCATTGTTGTTGGAAATTCTGGTAAAGATCCTTGTCGTTGACACAAAAGATAACGAAACACCAATTCGAGCCCTAGCAGAACGAGTAAGAGAGTGCTTGGATCGAATTGCTGTTTTACCAGTTTCCCAAACACCTTCTCTACCCAAGGCCCTACAAGATATTGGACGAGGAAGTGACCATTTGACGCGAATTTTCAGATCAACATTTGGAATAACACCAGTTCGTTATATTCTTGAACAACGAATTGGACGTGCATGTTTGTTGCTCCGAAATGGAAAACCTTTAACAGCCGTTGCAATGGAATTAGGTTTCTCTGATAGCGCCTATTTAAGTAGACTTGTTAGACGCATCTCAAACCATCCTCCACGTTGGCATATGTATCAAGATCGCATGAAATATTAGAAATGCGAAAGTGACTTTCTGATTAAAGTAATTGAATAGTACAAAAAATAACCTTCATTGAGGATGCAAATTCATTTTGAGAGAAATCTATTTAATAAAAAGAAATAATCGACTATAAAAGTCATTCTCAACTCGGTACATCTGGAAGCGAACGGTTCTCCGACCAATGCCGACCCTGCACTAGTAAAAGCTGCCAAGACGTGTTGTCTTTATGGCTAATCCACGTAGCAAATGCAACGCACGTTTTAGCTATTGGTAGTTCGTACAGCCATTCGGTAGTCATTCGCTCGTGTACATCCGGAAGTGAAATGACAATTCCATTCGAACTTGCCGTCGGTGTCTTTAGCACCACTTCGTTATCCCATCGATTTGTTATGATTTCCTGAAACACATCCTTGGCGGGAAGGTCTAAAAATTGGTCAATCTGGACCTTGCCATGCTCTTCCTTAAGAAGTCCTGCGGCTCTATTTTTTATCGCCGCAATATTTGCCTTTTGACCGTAAGCAATCAAGCGTACTGAAATGGGTTTTATAAGCACCCCTTGATAATGTCTTTCTTTCTAAAAGAAGCCAGCATGACTTTTCTGCGATCAACAGTGTTATGATTGAATCAGATTTGATCTTTTCCAATAAACTGAAAAATCACAACATTATCGATATTTATCCAATTTTACCTTCACTGGCCTGCATTTTCAAAGTCTGGAAATCATTCCTTTCGTTGTTTCCGCATATAATAAGGGCCGCTGCAACATCAGAGCGTTTTGATCAAGTGTTTTTCCATATAATTTGCCATCAAAATGGAACTGGAAACGGAATTCATGTTCTCCCTGATCGCTAAATCGCGACCGAAGAGAATCGCCAAGATGTGGATCGTGATGCGCTAACACCGGGGAACGCAGCAACGTGAATCGGATTCGACTTGATGTTGCATCCAAAGCAAAGCAATCTGGCGCTACAATCCCGAGATTGCCTATTTTCATGACTGAAAGACTCCAGTCTCGATACGGCAACTCCCTTCCATCATTTTTTCGCTTCAAACTTCCTCCTAAAATTCCATCTTCCCTGATTTCTGAGTCTTCTAATGACAATCTCATTTTCAATAATCGACGGCGTTCAATCCACATGACTCTTAACCGTAATTCAATATATTTTTCGTTTGCATGTGTTCGCCATTCGGCAATGAGAGTGCTATTCCCAATTTTTCCGCTACGGATCAGACTCGCCATTAATGGCCCGCTATCCATATGAACTGGATCACCCCAAACCGGTTTTTCAATAATATCGTCAGAGTATCGATCGATCCCGTGGGACCATGTATCAGATGAATCATTCAATAATTCAAATTCTGGTAATGGAAGTATCTGCTCCATGAAACGAATATGTGGATTTTTGATAAATGAAACTGCAGAAAATGGTCCACAAATCTCTTTATCACTTGCAATCATTTTACTGGGAAATGTATGTGGGATATTAGGCGTCGTGTCTACGCGAAGAACTCGCATTTGGCCAGGTTTCAGTTCGAGATGAAAAAGAAATCTGCGCAAGCCATTTACTTGACACTCGGTTTCAAGAGTCTGATGGCTCACAATTTGATCTTCTTCATCCAAAATGACCCATTTGTCGCAATTCTGCCAATCCGTCCAAGGTTCAATCTCTACCGGACCAGCATACGGACGATCGGAAGCATTGAAAAAAATTAATCCCTGTTTGTGATCTTCAGGAATGCTGACGGCCATTCTTCGTAATGCGTGATGTGAAATATCTTCTCCAATAGCCTGTGCCATTCCCAACTGTGCCTTTGCCTGTTTATTTGCAGAAGGGATGCAGGTACCCCCATAGGTATCATGAAAATGATTGAACGAAACAATTTCCCATGCTTCCTGCAATCGATTTCGCTCTGAATCAATCGGGGAATTTTTTAATGCAACTTCTGCCTGCAGTAATTGATGTTCGGAATATCTAACACCATTTTTTATTTCTCTACAGACCGAATAGCATCCAATCGCATGATGTTGAAGTTCACCAATAACGGAAGGTAGTAAAATGCCACTTTTTTCGACTGCATTAAAAAACCTATCCGGCGTTGAAAATTCAATATGCCAGCCATCAATGACCCCTTTCAATTCACGAAGTTGGGCAATTTGCATTTCGGTTGGACCACCACCATGATCTCCCACACCAAAATAACACATGGTATGCTCTAATCCTTTCGGCAACTCACTGATGCTACGCCGAAGATGGTTGACATCAGCTCCCATATTGTACGAACCAGAAATTCTGAAAACGGTTACCTCCGGTGAACCTTCTTTTTCTTGCCAGCGAAAAATCCTGGCCGGCAATTGCATTTCATGCTCTTGTGGTCGCATCATGACATATCGATCTTGATTGAATCTTCTCATTATCGTCGGTAAAGTTGCGGCATGGCCAAAACTATCGATGTTATAAGCTGTTCGCGGATGAATTTTGAACCTTTCCATGAAATAATTTAGACCTAGAGTAATTTGCCTATCTAAGGCCCACCCACTTGGGCCATTACAATCTGGTTGAATCCACCAACCACCGACGATTTCCCATCTTCCGGTACGGATATGATTTTTAATTCTATCAAAGAGCGCCGGATCACATTTTTCAATTTCTCGGTAGATCCAGGCCTCTCCTTGACAGAAGGTTAAGTCGGGATGATTTTCCAATCGCTCACATGCACTCCTGCACGTTGCCAAAGCTGCGTCAAGACCGGCTTGCCATGGCCATAGCCAGACTGGGTCAATATGGGCATTCGGAATAATGTGGATTGTTTTCATTTGATCTTTCATCCTCAACATCACGTCGTAACTGAAGTTTGTCTCAAGATGCTATATGTCATGCGCTAGTGAGATGTGGAATACAATCTGTTAAGCAGTCAATGATGCTATTGTGGGTTGGTCCTTGCATTGTGTTAACTAATCTCAGGAATGTGGTGACGTGCACCAACTTTATGTCCTCATTTGGACGCGGCGAAATCCCATCGTCCAGTTCGAAAAACGGGATTATTCCCCAGATTGGGCGGAGCTGATGCAGGTCGAGCCCGCCAATTGATTTGCGTTCGTGGCAATGCAACTCGATTCTCCTGCACTCTGTGCCAACAACGAGAATGCATCAAGACAATTGTTCCCGCTTCTGGAAAGAGTACGATTTGTCCATCAATATCATCGTGATTTCCTCCTTTAGGAATATCCCCCTTTTGATGCGAACCAGGGACAACGACAAGTCCCCCCTGTTCTGGCTGTACTCGTCTTGGATAAATTATCCGGTTGATCATATAAATACCCGGATCAACATCGCTTGTGTCTTGATGCCATCCCTGTTTCCCATTTATAGGCGTCGAAAATATGAGTGGCGGCCCTTCGGTGTTCCACGAATGACCAAGGACTTTTTCGGTCAAGTCGCGAACCGATTGAGCAGAAAACAAGTCCGCTACTGACTCGAATTTATCTGCTAAACCAACATCGACTCGAACATCGAATCGCTGTTCATATTCGCTATCGTCCTTCCCTAGTTTTCCCTGATTTTCAAGCCAATGATCTAAATCTTTGATAAGGGACTGGATTGCGACGTCCTGGAAAATTCCGGATAGTCCAACATAGCCATTTTCTTGAAATTGATGAGCTAATGCGGATATATTCAAAGGAATTGCCCCCCACCTTCATAAATCTTATGTCTTCCCGACATGAATTAAATCGTCTATGTAGGGCCAAGTTTTAAAATGCCTGTGATTGCGTCGATATGAAAAAATCAAAATCTTGCAAATTTTTCTCCAACGAATTGCGGTTGAAATATCTATACATCTGTTAATAAATTAAAATCAGTATCGTTTTCCAACAATAATGTGATTAACTGTCCTGTTTTTGACTCCAACCCCTGGTAGCGTTAAATGATTTAATTCGCGATATACCTCTTGTTAATATTCTGAATTAAATCACCTGTTATCAATTTAATCAGATAATGGTTATTTTTTTGAAGTTTGTCTTAACTACGAGTTTAAAATATTGTGCAGGCACTATTGGTTGATAATCGACGATGTATTAAAAGAAAACTAAAATTAGAATGAGACCCATTTGCACTTTGGTTTTTCCTTTCCATGTGACACACGAATGTGGCATTGCTCCGCCTCATCCATTTTGATGTCAGTTGGCATCGCCGAACTGCGATAGATATGGGTATGGATTCCATGGTTTCAGATCAAGATCTCCTGAAAGCAATGTGTAATCAGGATCTTTCTACATTCGACATTCTCAATCATAGATATCAGGGGTTGGTCTATGCTTCATGTAAGCGACAAGCTCCCAGCGAAGAACTAGATGACTGCGTGCAAGCTGTTTTCCTTGTCTTGCTTCGAAAACCATCCCAAGCCCTGCGGGCACCAGCATTGGCTTCTTGGCTCTTAGTCGTTTCTCGTCATGTATGCGCTACCGCCCGTCGATCGTTGCGAGCAAGAGAACGTGCAGAACAGGAAGCCGCCGTGCGGAATTCACCTTCACTACAAGCTAATAATTTTGACCCAGTTATTGAACATCTTGATTTTTGCATGATGCAACTTCCTGAACGTCAGCGAGCGGTCATTTCATTGCATTATCTTGCTGGAGTGAACCGTGAAGAAGTTGCTCAAGAACTTGGAATCGATATTGATACCGTTCATCAACATTGCCGTCGTGGGCTTGAACGAATGCGAGAACTGCTTCGACGTAAAGGTGTGAATATTCCAACACTTGGACTTCTCGCTGCTTTTTCAAAGCAAGCGGAACTAGCCGCTACCCATCCGAATCTTATTCTAAAAACCTCGGCTGCAGGTGCATCCGCCTCAGCTTACGCCACAGGAGCAATTAAGGCCATGACTATCGCATCACTCGTGTCAACCAGTGTTATCACTGCTTCAATTTTAGCAATTTTAGGCGGAGCTGCCGTTGGAATTGTAAATGCCGAAATGACATCTCCGACAATCAGTCCGGTCAATCAGTCCTCATCTCAATCTGATTTGTTGACAGATACTTTCTTAGCTAAGACCCTCAAGATAGACTTTACTCAGTCAAACTGGACAGATGTATTAAAATATCTCGGTAAAGTTTCAAATGACATGGTTATTGTTGACCCTCAATTTTCACCATCCAATCTTCCAAAAATTTGGATCTCTGCGACATCTATGCGAGGTGATAATTTATTAAGTTGGATTGAACGAAGCACTCACACTTCACATTTTATCCGGGATGGTAAGCTTTACATTACCCATGGTCCATTTGTTGAAAAATCAGAGACCGCTTTAACATTGCCTTGGAAAATTATACTAGATCAGAAAATGTCGCTGCCCATCACACTCACTTTTTCAGACACTTCACTATCAGACGTACTTTCCTTCATTCAGCAAATGACTGGCATTAACTTTGTTATCATTTCAGGAGTGGATAATTCCGCACCCGTTACGTTAGCCGTATCTAAGATGAGTGTGTCCACCGTTCTCGGTACCATTACACGATTAACTAATTGCCATTATTTGGTGAAAGATAATGCAATCGGAATATATAGCGATTCGGCTCCAATAACCATCCCTAGCAATGAGCCAGCGAATTCACAAAAATCCATAGATGCACCGGAAAAAAATGAAAAGGATGGCAGTCATCAATTCTGATTAATCCATGATGGTTGCGGTAACACTCGGTTCACACTTGGAAAAAATTTATATCCGAGGGCCGTTAATTTTATTGTGGTTTGCTTTTCAGGCCGCCTCCATCTTGATATCGGGGTACATTATATAGCATCAACCTTTGCACGATTTCCTGCTACATGAGACTATTGAATTCCGGAACCGATCTACATGGCCTTCCGTAATAATGCATCACAACCTCCGATCAATCAAGTTTCTATCGGAATTGCCGTAAAATAGTCTTTTTAGCTGCAATATGACCTAAAAAACAGTAGGTCTTCTGCCTCTATTTGCTGCGGCGGTGGCTTATTATTTTTTCACCGCTTCTCATTCGTCCAATCACTATCATGGTTCCGAGGATCAGACTTAAACCTCCGCCTAGACCGCATGATGAGCCACTACTGGAGGTGGATGGATTGGCGACGGCTCCAGTACCTGATCCAGCAGTAGCTCCATTGCCAGTCGCTGAGGCCGAGGCACTGCTTGAGGATTGGCTTCCGCTCGTGCTAGTGCTTGAAGCAGTAGCACTGGTGGCTCCTGTGGATGCACTTGATGATGTAGTCGTCCCAGTGGTGCTTGAACCAGTGGTCAGGGTGCCATCAACAATTCCGGCTTTGACTTGTTTCATTTTTTGTACAGTCAACCAGCTTCTCAGGAGGTACCCAGAGTTCAGGCATGCAGCTCCAGTAAGATGCGTGGCAGGATTGCCGCCATTGGCATATGGATCGGAAGAAGCCGTATATCCATTCACACCGGCTGTGGGATGCACATCGTTGTTATTCAACAATGTTCCATTCCAACTTGTGCCGGGTTGCCGAGCCAGAATCTCTGCTCGAAAATCGATAAGCGGTAAGCCTCGGTTCATAGCCAAGGTGCTGATCGCTTGACAGTACTGCACTGCAACCGGGTCGATGGTGGGATCCCAATTGGGTGGAATCGTACTCAAGATTGTGACGATGTGCTGCGCTTCGAGCACATCTATGATGGCCGAAAGATTGGTCGTGAATTGGCTTACGCTTACACCGTTCCGACTATCGTTGGTGCCGAGCATTAATACAGCAAATTGAGCAGAGGAGAATGCGGCTGCCATGGAAGTCGCATTGAGATTGTTTGGATACGTACTGCCATCCGCGACATAACCCGCGGCGGTAGCGGGATCAGTCGATGCCGGCATCGCCGTCCCGCCATTGCCATCACCAGAGAGGAACTGGCCTGTCTGCATTCCTGAATTCGCGGTCATGCCTCGATTGCCACTGGTATCCGCTGCGGCCAGATACCATCCATTGGTGTTGGTGGGATCATTTTGCGAACCACTAAAAGACACGGTTGCTTGCAGCCAATTGATGATGGCGGCATCATCTGTTGTCTGTCCAGCTCCAGCACGCGGCCATTGGCTGTACGGATTCGCATGCGTGATCGAATCCCCTACCTGTAAAACAAACCCAGGGCTTTTTCCGGATGTCCGATAAACGCTCTGCCCATGCGCAATCCATCCATTGAGCCATGCTGCGTCATAGCTATTTGCCTGAGTTTCATCGGTCTGTGACCATGCTCCTGGCATGACAAGAAGCAGGATGCCTGGCAACAAATACCGTCCTGCCCTTCTGTACGGTCGCGACAGGGCCAAGGCCGCCACCAGAATCATCAAGGCGGACGCAGTACCCAACCCACAGCCTGAACCTGATCCACCGCTTGATGAAGGATTAGCTGAAATGGTGCCACCGCCTGAACTGGATCCAGAGGAGGTAGAAGAAGCGGTAGCTGTCGCAGTCGCGCTCGTAGAACTACCCGTGGTCCCCGTTGAGCTCGCACTACTGCCACTTGAAGTAGTGGTCGAGGCACCTGAGGAAGCACCGAATTGGCTTGCGCCGATATCGCCGGGAGAATTTCTCGTGTTGCCATCGAAGTCAGTTGGCACGGCAGTGAGTGGGGTTCCCATGCCGATGGCTCCTGTAGCTGTAGCATTGAGATGGAAATCGGCTTGGGCAGGAGCAACAAACCAGCCAGGAAGTATGCTCGTTCCCACGATATCGATGAGATTTCCTGACTGAGTCCAACCACTACCATTTGTAAAATCTAATAATTTTCCACGGACCAAGTTTCCGATTATCGAAAGACCGACTGTCAATCCGACCGATGGCTGGCTATCGGAGATGGATATAGTGCGAAAATAAGTCGCGTCATCGCTATAAATCGTATTGTCAAAAACCGATACTCCATTGGTGCTGCATAATTCGATGCCGATATTATTACCAGTCTCCCAAGAGCCTCGTAAAATGAAGTTATTGGAAATGATACCACCAACTGCATGCCAGGAGCCTGTGGCCAGAAAGTTCCCGGGTGCGGCTGGATTTCCCAGGGCGATTCCCTTTGCACATCCAATGATGCGGTTGCAGGTGATGTTTGGCCTTTGGGCCCCATTCCATAGAAATATGGCGGCATTCCCTCCGTTATTTTGCCCATGGATGTTCTGTGCAACGCAATTGCGAATGATGATTTGATTGGTGCACATCATATCGATCCCGCCTATATAGTCAGGGTCGGTATCAGTATGCCCGCTTCGCTCCATGTCCTGCAGCATCAGCACGTCTTCAATGACCATGCCAGATGAAACTAATTGTTGGCTCGGATCCCTAGATCCCTTGATGTGCCGTTCTCCGCAGTCCACTGTCCTTACATTATGAATAAGGGTGCGCTGGACATTGTCTTCAGCGCGTGTATGCAAGCCATTGTAGTAGAACTGACTCACGGTTAGATCTCGTATGGTCACATCATTAGCGCCAACAGTGATGCCTTCATCGACTCCGTGGGTATTCATTCCGCCGCCTACGAGATTCACATCTTCACGAACCCCAGTGGCTCCACGGATGGTGACACCATTTACATTGATCTGAATGGTTCGATCTAGCTGGTAGGTGCCTTTGTCGATCACGATGGTATCGTTCGGCTGGATGTTCAGGTCCGCATTATCCAATGCCGCCACGGTGGACACTTCCCATGTAGCGGCATGGCAATTCGCCACCAGGAGGCAGCTGGCCAATATCATTAAAATCGTATTAAGCTTATGTATTGCTGAATTCATTGCTGATCCTTTATTGCTGGCTGATTGATCAGATCGATTGTATTCCAAAGTCGAACGACTCCGTCATTACCGCCACAAGCAAGGGTGCTGTCATCAGGCGAAAATGCGACATAGAGCGCAGCACCTCCCGGGAGAGTAGCACTGAGATCACCTGAGCTCATGTCCCAAAGCTGTGCCCCGCTGTCAGATGCCGTAGCAACATATTGGCCATCGGGTGACAGTGCGAGCGATTGTGGCCAAGATGCGACTTGAATCGTACGTTCAAGCGATCCGGTCAAGACGTTCCAGATCCGAACTGTCGCATCATTGGCGCCAGTGACCAGATGCAGACCATCTTTAGTAAACGCAACTGTCCGTAGGCAATCTCCATGCCCTCGAAAGTCTTTCAGATGCGCTCCTGTTATCGCATCCCATAGGCTCGCAAGATGATCATCGCTTGCAGTCGCCAACGTTTTCCCATCGGGCGAAAATGCTAATCCCCAAACTCCACCATTGTGAAGTTGCATGCTGGCTGTCTGCATTCCATTTACGGTCCACAACCGAACCGAGCCATTGAGCGCGCCGATGGCGATGTGTATCCCGTCCGATGACACTGCCGCCGAGAGCAGCCGACCATCGTGCGCATCCAACGTTTTCAATGGTTTCATTGGTTCGCGTGACCAAATGATTGCGGTTCCATCGCTGCTTGCGGTCACCAGCAGATTCGAACCATGGGTTCCGGCCAAGGCATGGACCCCCGAATTGTGATCCGTCTGTTTGCTTAGCTGTCTACCGTCGTTCGCATTCCAACATTGCAGACTGCTGTCCCATGAACTTGAAGCGATCGACGAACCATCGTCGGCGAAAATGATGCCGATGACACCGCCTTGATGGCCATGGTATTCGAGTTTGGGAACGCGAGTCGGATGTGGTATAGCCGCCATCGGTGCAGCTCTGACCGTGGAATGCCGGGAAAAAACCACGGGGTAGATTGCGACAGCGATCGCGAGTAGACTTGCGACGATGATCGAGATGGTGGCTTTGCCAACGCTCGAAGCAGTTGAGATGACTTTCGAGGCCGCACTCCAGGCAGGTGATGCGGTGTGTGGATGAAAACAGGCGCTATGAACATCTGCAATCAAGTTTTCCGGAACTGGGAGTTTGATACCTTCGCCAAGAACCACCGGAATGACACTGGC
>Ga0206935_10191_pt1 | contig 20864 bp, 19 predicted proteins | sample Alteio_BWOrgHeat_13_FD_152924 | JGI IMG/M metagenome (GOLD analysis project Ga0206935, IMG submission 152924) | Enriched cells from forest soil in Barre Woods Harvard Forest LTER site, Petersham, Massachusetts, United States -... | ecosystem: Environmental > Terrestrial > Soil > Temperate forest >...
CTGCGCTACCCTCTGCCATTGTCGGGCAAGGCGATAATCATCACCTGCGCGGCGGGTGCAGCCGGAAGATCCTTGCCATCCTTTCCGGTGTGCTCGAGCTGATGCTTGTTCGTGTACGCTCCACCCGATTCCTTGGCCGCCTGCTCGAGAAGTTGAGCCGCGAGCGGAATGTTGCGTTGTTCCATCGCGGTCCCGATCATGTCGTCGAGACGCTGCAGACGGATGGCCTTGTGAAACGACGCGATGGAGTCGAGATCGTGTTTGGCCTTCTCCCGCGATTCGAAGAACAGGGTCTTCAAGTCCTCGTGCAGAGCCTGCCCGGCGCGCCTCGTCGGATCGTAAAAGTGCACTCGCTGACGGCTCACCGCGAGCCCGAATTCTTCTTTGACGGCCTTGACCACTTGCGAGGGCCCGTCAAAGCGGGCAAGCCGTTGGACAATAAACGCCTTTACGTGCCCGGGGAGTTCTTCAGAGGTGGCCATGGGCGTAAAAGGACGTCAAAGCAAATCGGGCAACAGAGAGTAGCTCAGCCCGGCGCGCCGCCGCCGCAGAACATGCAGGGCTCCGGCCGGGACCGGTCAACCCATGGCTCCGTCCAATGAGGCGGCCAGTAGCCGGTAACGATTTCATAGGCGACGCCCCACAACGGATAGGTGAAGGCAACAACGATAATGATGCGCAACGCGCGCGGTTACGAGCCGCATGGAAGCTTTACCTTGAGACCAGCGCGCGGACACTGAGGGTGAGTGTCGGCCCAAGCTGCGAGGAACTGTTTTGGCCGTACCCGATTGAATCGTTAAACGATGGCTCTTTCGCAAAGGGCGCGCCCGGGAAACTATCGCCGACCCGGCGGCTGAAGGTTTCGGGAACTGGAAAGGCTTCGGACATGAACAGAACAGTATTTGCGTTCGCGACCGCTGCGACGCTCGGTGTCACTGCCTTGGCGACTCCATCACCAGCCCACGCTTGGCGAGGTGGTTGGGGTCCCGGTCTCGCAGGCGGACTAATTGCTGGCGCGGTGATCGGTGGCATAGCGTCCAGCGCGTACGCCTATGGCCCGGGCTACGGTTACTATGGCGGACCGGGCTATGGATATTATGGAGGACCACGCTACGGCTACTATGGCGGCTACGCCCCCACCTACCGCCGATATGCCCCGGCATACTATGGTGGTAGTTATGCCCCTGGATACTACGGCGGATATAGATCGACTTACTATGCTCCCGCCTACGGTCCCGGCTACTATGGCCCTCTCTACTAATCGGGGCTGTCGATATCGCCGGTGATCGCCGGGCGCGACGCACACTTCACGCGCCAACAACGAAAGGTCGCGGAGAAATCTGCGACCTTTTTGCCAGCGGTCAACGCAGCGGCGCCCTTGGTGGAGTGATGGCGGGCGCGATCCGCAACTATACGTGTTTGTCCTATTCACTTTTGTGCATATCCCGCCGCCATGACCAAAGATGATGCAGCCGAATGCCGTAAGAATGCTGATGAGTGCCTCTACCAGGCAGAGAAGGCGATTAGCCAACCTGAGAGAGAAGAATGGCTGCGGCTTGCTGTAGAGTGGCTGAAGCTCGCGCAAGCCGCTGAACATAAGCGCAGATTCTAAATGCTCTGAATTATCCGCTGTCGCGCCGCTCTCGGGCGCGGAAGCTTGAGCCTACCGTTTGCAGCTGCCGCATGCGGCTCCGATCGCGGCAGCGACAGATCATACGAGTGACAGCTCGCGGTTCGGAATGTCACAGCACTCCGGACCGCGTCTCTCGAACGGGGACAAATTTAAGAATCACTTCTGACTCTGTCCCACCGTTGATGGTGCTAACCAGTACTCACCCTCAGTCTGTTGCTGGTTCACGTTCTTGTCGAGGTCAAACACAACGCTGGACCTTAGCAAGCCGCGAATACTCTGGTATTTACCGGTTCCGCCGATGTATCGGGTGACACCTGTGAACGTGCTTTTCTTTGAACCATCAGGGGTGACCGTGGTTTGGCTCGTGCCGCCAAATTCAGCAAAAATCTTGTCGCCATTTTCGAGCGAGATAACTTCGTATCCCCACGCTCGGCCATTGCGATCGACGTAGTCGGAATAACCTCTGGTCCACGACTCCGTGCGCTTGAGGTTCTCGCAGTTTGGCTTGTCGTTTGGATAGGCACGGTGGAGTTCGAAGACGCGGATCTGATGCCCAGACATGTCTCCGACGTCCAGCACATGTTGTTGAGTATAGTCGGATTTAGCGGCCGTGCCGTCCTCACTGACCTTGCATCTTTCTTGGGCTGACACCGCGGAGAAACAGATCGGGGTTAGCGCCAGACCCAAAGATATCGCGTACATAAGGGGTGACTTGTTTGACATAGCGTTCCCTCCAGTTAAGGAGCGCGTGCGCATTCGACGCCGAATTGATCCGTTGAGCGGATGCTGACGGCTCAATACTGTCGTTGACTATGTTGGAACGAGGTCGTCGCCGACACTATGTCGAATGTCGAACGCGCCGACCCCAGCATGGACCCCGTCCGAGGGGGTGTCAACGACCTCGATGTCACGCGTGCTCCATAACGACTAAGCTAACACTGGGAGAACCATCTAGCGTTTCATTCGGGAAGGCTCTGAGAACACCCTGATGACTTCAGCCATGCGACATCAAAGGGGTGCGGCCCGACCAGGTTCGGGACTGAGGACCAGGATGTAACCTGGCCGAGCCGCACAACGCGCCGGGGAAAGCGCGCTATCTCAAAAGAAAGCCGCCCAAGGGATCGGGGCGCTTGTTCCGCTGAAATTCGTCGGCTGCGGCAATCATGCGCGCGGCCCACGTTTTCAAATGAGCATCGTCGGGAAATGGACTGGTCAGGATCTTCACGCGATCCGCGACCGACAGTGACGGCGGCGTGCAGATCATGCGAATACCTGGAATCGGCAAAAAACCCGCAGCGGTTCCGCAGCGGGTTTGCGAGTGGATGTGTCCAACCTCGAATTTCGGAAATCTAGCAGAAATTTTTGCGCCGTCAAATCGTGCCGAGAAGACAGGTTAACAGCAAACGCAAATCGCAGGAACTGCGGCGGAGTTCAAGGAGAAAAATCGTTAACGCGACTGGGGATAAGTCGCGAACTTGCGGAGCGGGCACCGTCGGGAATTTCGGAAATCGATTGTCCTTGATAGATGCGGCAGAGCTGGCTCTACGCCTCAGGTCCGCTTTCAGTGCGAAGCGGATATGAACCAGCAGTATAGGTCTCATGAAGCGATCGTGACCCGTAGCTGAAAGTGGACAGGGTCGTCTGAAACGGTAGCCGGCGTTGGCCGCCACGGTGGACCACTTATCGGGCGGTCGAAGTTGCCGTCAGGGCCGGGACCCGCGATGAGTGGTGGTGAACGATTGTCCACGCGCCATCCTTTTTCTCGAACGCGAACGTATAGCGGGATATCAACGTCTGCGGCTTGCCGTCTGCACCAGGGATGTCGAAATGATAATAGCCCGTCTCAATCGCAGCGCTGGTACCAAGCATTTTGATGGCATCATCGTGATCGAGCGCGACCGAGTTTCGTCCCTGCTTGAAGACCGCTGCGAAGTAGGCACGGATTGATTCTCTCCCATCCAGCGGCTTCTCGTTGCCTAACGTCGAGAGCAACCGAGCATTCTGGTCATAGATCGATGCCAATTTATCCGCGTCGTTTGAGTTGAAGGCGACCATCCATCGTTGGAAGCGCGCGTGAACTTCATCCTCCGGACCGGCCCACGCAGCGGAACCTATGCAAGTCGCCGCGATCGCCCCGACAGCCCCAAAAAGCACCATGCGCTTTGATACACCCCTGCGAGTCATGATTTTGCCTCCTCACTTGACCTTGCGTCGCTGATTTTCAGGTGGCGGCTTGGATTGCGTGCGGATCGTGGTACATCCAGCGCGCCACCGGGTCGGCGGCGAACGCAAGGACCAAGACGTTTATCAAGGTTTCCATATCGCTCCGCCGGGCGACAATGACGCGGTTGCTGTTTTCTGTCATGTCTTCAGGCAAACCTTCTCGTTTCGATAAAGCTCGAGGATGAAATCGTGGTCGACCTCGAAGTCGCGCTCAGCTTAGATCGTGTGAGGTGAGACGTCGTGAGCCAACGACGAACTTTCGGTGGTACGCAAACGCCGTAAGCTGGGCGTGATCCCCGGTGTGGGACATGGGGAGTGACCGAACCGACGGCGAGATTTCCGGGCGAAATGCGTATAGTCGCGAAAACCGCAAGCGCTCGCCCGAGCGGTTTTAGATCTGGGTAGAACGATCGCCCGCTTTGCCGGCCAGCCGGCACATCGCGCTCCCGCCTTCGACAAGCTTTTCGATTGCCGCGCGCGCGAGCCCGCGATCAAAGAATTACCCCTCCGTTCGAATGCTCCGACGGCGCGACTGAAACACGCGAAACGCAATCAGCGATAGCGTCGCAAACAGGAGCAGGACGACCGCTAACCAGAGCGGAGATGCCGCACTGTGCGACAGGTCGCGCAGATATCCAGCAACGGCCGGCAGGATGCCCAACCCCGCGTAGTAACATGTGAAGAAGACTCCCATTACTACCGCCCCGCGCTGAGTTGCAACAACCTCGGTCGGCAACGTCATGATCAGGCCGCCAGGCGGCCCGAACAGCAAGCCGATGACGACGAACCACGCCCAGGAGCCGCCCCAGTGTGCGACGCAACCGATTGCGACAGAAGCCAGAAGTAAGCACGTCATGATCGTGCCAGTCGGGCAGTTGGTGCGTTGAGCCAACCAAGCCCCAAGCGGCGCCGCTGGAATGGCGACCCAGCTGGCGGCACTCACTACCGCATTGGCGCTCTCGACCTTCATACCGGATGCCACTAGGAATGTCGGACCGAACGAAAGGACAGCGACAAACGCGAAATTATAAAGGGTCCACAGCAAACCGGCTATCGTGGACAAAATGAATTCGCGACCAGTCAGGTCAAAGGAACGATGGCGAGGTCGAACCGCTCCGCCGCGCGCCGCGTCAGGACAGCAGCCGAGCACCAGGAGAAGCGCAAACAGGCTGAGACCCGCCGTCCCGAACATGGCCGCCGAACACGAGAACGCGCCTGCAAACCTTGGAAGTGAGACCAGCGCGAGCGCGATGCCAAGCGGCCAACCGGTCACCAAAATTGCGAGGGCGGTACCGCGACGGCCGGTTTGGAACTGGTCGGCAACCATCTTGCTCGACAGGACATTCATTGCCACGGCGCCTGCCCCGCTGATTAACCGTCCGGCCATCAACACGGCCACGCTTTCACTCGCCGCCGTCAGCAAGCCGCCCGCGACCATGCCGCAGAGCCCGATGCAGGTCACCAGCTTGTCACCATGACCCTGGGCGAACAGGCCAACTGGCAGAGCGACCATAACACCGGGAAGCAAGTACAACCCGACAAGCATCCCGACAGCGGCATAGCTGATGCCAAGGTTCTGCACCAGGAGAGGAGAAAGCGCGCCCATTGATTCAAACTGGAAGCCCATCGTCGTTCTCGCCAGAGTGAGAACGACTAGGGTCAGCCAAGCCTTACGCATCTGTTCAACCTCGCAATCATAATGAAACTTAGAACTGAACAGACTTACGGCACGATTTCAGGGGGCCTCGATTACCATAGTTGTCTGTACCGAAACTTAGGCTCGGGCGTAGTGGTGGTGAAGTCCGCCGAGGATGGGGTGGGATTTGATGCTTCCGATTCGCCGAATTTGGCGAGGTAGACTTCTGCCTATCGGAAATCAAATCCGGACAGATTCGTAATGCAATCCGCCGAGGACCGGGCGGCAACGAATACGCCCTGCTCTCTTGACGGCGCGCGATAGAGAGCATTTTCGGTACCTTTACTGGGAATTGATGTCACAGTCGGAGTGAGCGAGGTCGCCTCCCGCCCTGCACCACCTTACAGATGGTGGAGCGGTGGGGATCTGCGCACTCATAGTGCACGAGTTTCCAAAGCTTCGTGTCGCGATGTGGACCTGCCCAATCATCCCGCTGACCGAAACACAATATTCGATAGGTTAATCGGACCGTAGATCCCGAGAACCTGATCGGCCACGAACTCGTACATAAAGACTCCCACTGCGTTTTCATACGCGCTCAACCAAACCAGGCAGCGAAGTATGACATGAGGTCGACAGATGCGGCCTGACCTGAGGCGGCCCATGACAACCAGTCATGTTGAATTCTAGGATCGCTTGTGCCAGTTTGTTTGCCCCCTTCAACGGCATTGTTCGGCGGGAATCGTGCAGACATAGCCGACTCCGCGCTCCGTCTTGATGACACGGGGCGCCTTCGGGTCCTGTTCCAGTTTGCGCCGTAGCCGTGACACCCGAACGTCGATGCTGCGATCGAATATGTCTTCGTGACGCCGAATCGCCTTTACCAGATACTCGCGCGATAGCACCCGGTTTGGAGCCTCGAGAAAGGCCAGCAAGAGTGCGTACTCACTGTTACTTATCGCAACCCGCTGTCCCTCTGGATCGATGAGACGACGGCTGCAACGTTCAAGCCGCCATCCGCCGAAGCTGTATTTGCCCCGCTCGTCGTCGCGGGTGCGCCAAGATCGCGCCATGTCACGGCGTCGCATCACAGCGCGGAACCGAGCATACAGTTCTCGGATGCCGAATGGTTTGGTGAGATAGTCGTCGGCACCAAGTTCGAGTGCGGCCACGCGGTCAGCTTCATCGCGGGAGCGACCCGTCAGAATGATAGCGACGGCGTCCGAACTAGAACGAATGTCCCGGAGCAGATCGAGCCCAATGCCCTGGCCGAGGTGCATGTCGAGAATGATCGCGCTTGTATCTCCGCTGGCCAATTGACGCGCCACGGTGGAACGGGTCGTCGCCACGGATGTCTGTATGTTATACTGCCCGAAATAATCTTCGATCAGGTGCCGGACCGCGGCATCGTCGTCAACGACAACGATATGGCCCGGGCTGGAATCGCTGACCGCGTGAGTGAAATCGACATTGTCTAGCATGTGATCAGCCGAATGGCCGATGTTGCCGGGCGGAAGCACAAATTCACATCCATTCTTCACGTTACACTCCAAATCTGTTCGCTCTCTCCGAGGCAATGGTCGATGGTCCAAGACCGTTCCGTCCTAGGTGGGCGACGCATGGTATTATGAAAGCCTTGTAGTAAATTCAGGTTTGCAGACAGGCGTCCTAAGGCTCTTCACGCAAACCTTCTCGTTTCGACAAAGCTCGAGGATGAAATCGTGGCCGACCGCGAAGCCGCCGGTTAGCTTAGATCGCGTGAGGTGAGACGTCGTGAGCCAACGACGAACTTTCGGTGGTACGGAAGCGCCGTTAGTTAGACGAGATCGCCCTTATGGGACGATGGTGAGTGACTGAACCGTTGCTGAAATTTGCGGGCGAAATGGGCATAGTCGCGAAAGCTCGCGATGAAACGCGATGAGACATTTTGGCCGTATGCCGGTAGCCCGGCCGACTGCTTTGTCGGCCGGTCTTCATGCTGCGGTGTCAGCTGCCGGCCCCTCACCAGTAAAATTTCGCGCCTTTCCCGATGTCGCAATCGAATGCCGACTCTTGAAGCGCCGCGAATGTCGTGGGGTTTAAAACGATGGTACGCATTTCGACCTTGCCGTTCGTGCGCACCCTGAAAGACAGAAACTCGCTGACCGGCGTCTTGTCCGTCCTCACGGTGAAGTGCGTCATCGAAAAGGCGATAGTCCCATCGGCCTGGACCATATAGGCGTCGAAGCGCGCGCTCCCCTTGACCGTCGGGCCTGCCTTGTCGGTGCCGTGGACCTGGCACGCCGCGAGATCGATGACCATGTGAACGTCCTTACCATCGAGCACGGCTTTCTGCAGGGCGGCGTAATCCGGGTTTGGTTCATCTGCGGCAGCGTGACGACCGCTCCACACATTCAATAGGACTACCAGGGCAATGACGCTAATCGAGGCGCATCTCGACATAAACTGACTCCTGGGTGTGAAAATACAGACAGTTTGCTGGCAGAAGGGGCTGGGGCCGTTCGGATACAAACCCGACCTGCGGCGTCAGGCATGGAGAGCTCGTGTTACAGAAGTATTTCGCGCGGCCGCACCGGCAGCGCTTTCGTGCTTGCCCTCGGACCGTATCGCTGTCGATACACGCAACATTGTGGCGCGTAGATTCGGTCTAGTTTTCACACCGCGCATTGCGATTTGCGTTTCTTGCTGCAAAGAACCGGCAACCCAACCGCGGGATTCGCTAAAGCCCCAGTGCTAGCGTTTCTAGTCCACTGGGCCGGAACGGTGCGTGTGAAAGCGGACATCCCACGCATTGTCCACCGGTCAATCTTAATCGGATCTTGCACCTTCGACGAGGCTAAGGTGTGACGTCGTCGGTGTGACTTTCGTCAACGTCATGCCGGCCGCGCGAAACAGGGACGCATATTCCGCTTCCGTACGCTCGCGGCCTCCGGTGGTGACTAGCATGTTGACGTCGAAAAGTTTCGACTCGGACGGCAAGTTGCCAAGTGGGATCACGCGTTCCGCAACGAGTAGGCGAGCGTGTTTCGACATGGCGTCCCTGCACTTCCGCAGGATGGCCGCAGCAGCGGTATCATCCCAATTGTGGAGAACGCTTTTGAGAATATAGAGGTCCCCTTCTTCGGGGACATGTGCGAAGAAATCTCCTTGAATGAACCGGGCTCTCCCCGCGATATCTGCAACATCAAAACTCCTTTGTGTATCAGCCGTCGGGCCCGAGCGATCAAAGATCACAGCCTGCAGATGCGGATGAGCCCGCAACAAGGCCGCCACGAGCGCCCCCTGTCCACCTCCGACATCCACCACTGTGCGAGTTTGAGAGACATCGCAAACCGCGATGACCGCCGATGACTCGATTTCCGAGAAACCAGTCATGGCATCATTAAATAGCATGGCGGAGCTGGGGTGTTCGCCGAGATGGTCGTACAACGGCTGGCCATGAACATGTTCGAATGCCGTTCGTCCCGTTTCTACCGCATATGACATTTGGCCGTAAGCCCGCCAAAGCATTTCGTCACCGTAGACCATCGCGGTACTACGGAGCGATCCGGGCGTATTCCGCTGCAACAGTGTCGCTGCTGGCGTCATCTCAAAGCGAGTATCGGTCGTCTCGGCAAATATACCGAGGCCCGCCAGTGCACGCAGCAGCCGATAGAGGGCACCTGCGTCTACGCCGACCATGGATGCTAATTCCTGTGCGGTCAGCGGGCCGCGAGTTAGATACTCGGAAAGCTCAAGTTTCGTTGCAACGTAAATTAGTTGGGTAACGCGAAACCCCATGATGAGCTGACGAAGTCGGGCCGCCTCGTCTTGGTTGCGCCTTTCTGTCATTAAGATTCTCCAACGAACCGGTCTCGACCGACAACCATGCTCGTCATCTTGCAAGTGAGGAGATCGAAACTGCAGGCAGTCCGACAACACGGCAACGCATAGCTCAAGGCCGTTGTCGTCGGGGTTGCGCAAGTAAGAGCGCGTCGGTGAAGGAAAGGCATGAAAGGATCTCGGGTGCCGAGCAGAATGAGCCGCCTCCTTTAGATCGAGCGGAGAAACTCCAGCAGGTGCTCAAAGTAGAAAGCCTGGTCGTCCCACATGCAGAGATGACTACCGTTCGGGCAGATGACCGAGCGGCCGTCCGGCATTAGCAACGCCATCTTCTTCATGTCCTCCGGATCCATCTCATCCCACCGCGCACCGATCGTGAGTGTCTTGACCTTGATCCGATGCAACTCACCCCATCGATCCCAGTCCTTCTGATTTCCGGTGACCACGAACTCGCTGTGACCGAACATCTGCGTATAGATGGATTGGTTGGCATGCCGGAGCGAACGCGTGAACGGCTCGGGCCATGGATCCGTTCGGCAGAGCATATTGCTATGGAGCAGGGCTAGGATCCGCTGATATTCGGAATCATCGTAGCGGCTGGCAGCCTCCAGAGAGAGCATGGTCCGCAGGTCGGTCGACGACAGAAGCTGCCGCCGCAGCGCTGCCGTTCTCATCTCAAAGGCTCGGATGCTGGCGGCCATGTTCGAGATCACCAGACTGTGGAGGTGTTGCTGGTACTTGAGCGCATAGTCGATCGCCATCATCGCGCCCCATGAGTGTCCATACAGCACGAAGTTCTCAAGGCCTAGACCGCGGCGGACTTCCTCTACCTCCTCTACGTAGCGGGACAGCGTCCATAACGACGAATCAGTCGGTTGATCTGAATTGTTGCATCCAAGCTGATCATAATAGTGCATCTCTATGCCCGCCTGCGGCAGAAAGGACTCCATCGCTTCGAGGTATTCGTGGCTGAAGCCTGATCCGCCATGCAGAAGGAGCACTTTTATCGGACCGCGCCCGATGCGCTTAGTCCACACTTTGTACTTACCATCGACGACCGGGACCATGCGAATGCCGGCGGTCCGAAGGTTCGCAGGATTCAAGCCGTCTGGTCTCGTGGTTTCGGCAATGGTATTGGCCGCGTGCGAGGCTGTGTTATCGTTAGGTGTGAATTCTCCGTCGACGGTCATCCCGTCGCTGTCGGTCACGCTCGTGATCGCCGAGAAGACGCCGATCGCAAGGAGGTCGCGACGAGTCATCATTTCCCGGAGCTCCAATGCTCAATGAACGCGGACGGGGCGTGCAAGCGAATGCAGCAACCAGCACTGCGGATTGTAACTGCCCGATAAGATGTCTGAGAGGGCCGGGAAAGTAAACTCTTGGCGATTTGTGGAGTCACTTCGAGTTCTTTCTCAACTCTGCGGGGGACGGATCGCGTAACCAAATCTGTGGAATGCACGAGGCCTCGCGCGCCTCGAACCATGTTCCGAAGACTTGCGCGAGCTGATCTGAGCATGATCGATTATTGCTAGACCTTTCACGTCAATCATATCAGCTATCATAGTTCGTCTCTGGCTCCTCTTCGTTGCAGCACCTACCGTCGGAGGGCGGGAGCCGCCGGCGCGAGATCTTCCCGCAAGTCGGTTCAAGGGAGACGAGCAAAATGACAGATGAGATCGCCTTCCCCTGCGGCTTTGTCGACTACAACCATTTCGCACGGAAATTTCGATCCCGGTTTTGTTGCACGCTAAGCGCCTACGGTCCGATTGATTAGTCTTTGAGGCAAACCCGGAAGCGATGCGCCGGCGAGAAAGTCGATCATCCCTTCGGTTCTATGAGGGCGCGTGGGGCGACGCAGCCGCGCTCAATCACTCTGCATACGATGCGCCGCGCAGGCCGCATGCGCCCGGATTAGAGGCTCGCGGCGACCGGAGCATGAAGAGCATGTCCTGGCGAGTGTCGCAGACGAACGTCAACCTTTGACATGGCACTGGCGTTCGGATCCGATTGTGGCCGGGTGCTTGGTCCTTGCTCCCTCGATCAGCATGTCTGGCATCACGGCGAAGGGGGCGGAGCGTGAAGTAGTTAATGAGATCCGGATGTAAGGCTGGGCCGGTTATGCGGGTGCCGTACGAGCGTGCAAAGGCTTCTACGTCATCGATCTTCTTCGCTGCGACCGCTCGAAACATCCTCTCAATGCGTCCGGGCGTGAAGATTACAGCAAAGCGGACGAGCGAGTCGGTTAGATTACACCAAGCACCGGGAATTCCCCTGCCGACGGTGACAGAGTTACCAGTTCGAAAGTCCTGGGTCTTGCCGCCGACGGCTATTTGAACCGTGCCTTCAACAACGATGAAGTGCTCCTCTTCGTTGTCATGGGTATGGAGGGGTATGCCGATTCGGGGGGGCCGCTTCGACTTCGAGTATCAGATACGCGCCGCCCGTGTCACTGGTGGAAGTCCGGATCTTGAACCGCTCTCCCGGCGTGGTCTCTAGCCATTCGCTTTCTGTTGGATTCATTTTCACTGGCTGGTTCCCCTTGGTGGTATGCTGCATCCAAATTGGACGGCTGCGCTACTGGGCTCGTTCAGTCTTGGGAAAACGATTGCGATTGTCTTCCACAAGGCGACGCCTCGACAGGATTGACGTTGTTCTGATTCAGAATGCATGCCGGCATAAGCCCCGCGGCGCCACGGATGCGCGAGCCACCCGTTATTAGGTCACGTGGTCGACGTGCTGGCTAACTTCCTCTTCGTCTCAGCGCGTGGCGAAGCATGGGAAAGATGGGGGGCGACGAGCCGACTTGGATCGTGGCCACGACCTCGAAGCCGTGTCTTTCGTAAAGGGAGGTATTTTGCGGGTTCGAGGACCAGAGATATGCGGGGCGGCCCTCCCGGTCGCACTGGCGAAGGCCGTGCTCAAGAAGAGCCGCGCCACACCCTTTGTTGCGGTGCAAGGCCTCGACGCCAATGAGCGATAGGTACCAGTGGGGTTCCGTCGGCCGATAATGTTCGGTCCGCTCGAAGACGTCGATCACATCGCCTTGCTTCTCGCTGACGATGCTTTCCGCAATAACCACCTCAAGCGACTCGTCATCCCCAGCAACGCCCGGCGGAAGCCAGAGCGCTACGCCAAGGCCGTCGCCGGAGCGCTGCGCTGCGCCTCCTTCGAACGAGTTCGTTCCAAGCGCGCGGAATAGTCGAGGGATGTGCAGCAGATATTGATCTGGCTCGCGATACATCCAGCGCGCTACGGGATCAGTGCTGAAGGCCAGAACGAGCGTGGCGATGGCGTGGTTGATTTCAGCGTCGCTGGCGATAGTCGCCACTCTCTGAGGGTGGTTATCCATTGTGATGTTCTTTTTTGAAATGCGGAATTTTGAACACCCGGTATTTTTCCAACCAGACGGCCGCCCCCATCTCTCTCAGCTCGCGGTACGTCGGCCAGGGGTCCGGTAGGGCTTCGTCTGTATAAGGATCCAGCGTCGAGCTCAGCGCCTTTGGCACTTCCGTCAACGCCGTGATCGATGTCTTCAACATCTTGGCCTCCTCTGTGAATCCACTCGGATCAATACTGCCGACGAGGCTAGATCGCTGGAGGCCGGACGTCGTGAGCTATCAGCGACCTTTCGGTGGTACGAAAGCGCCGCAAGTTAGGCGCGATCTCAAGCGTCAGCGGCTGGTGATGACCGAACCGACCGACGGCGGCTATCTGGCCTGAGCGAGGCGCTAACAAGCCCTCAACAAGGACGGCGAGGCTGCAGACTGAACATCGGCGCGTGATCGGGACCGGTCGCAATCGCGCCGACTGCCAGCACGGGCCGGTCGGCTCAATGCCGAACTTGTGCTCCAGCCTGCGATCGCCAATGTCGCCTCGGACATCGCCAATTGAGCACCAATGCCAACACGTGGGTCGATGCCAAAGGGCAGAAAAGCGAAACGATACCAAAAGTTGATGTGAATTGAATTTACTTCCGCTTGAGAAGGAAAGAGAAGCGCGGGTTTCGCGCTCCCGTCGAACGGCTCCAAAACATGACGAGAGTGCGGCGGCCTGCATTGCGGCTGTAATCATATTCTCTGCGGCAGAGACAATACTGTAGCCGACACGTCGCGGAGTCATCAACTATCCGTCGCGCTATGACCGAACTCGCCAAAATGGATGACCATGCTATGCGATCTGCTTATCCGTCGAAGCGAAATCGATCGCCGGCTGCGTCGGCCGCGAGCGAAACGGACGACGCATCGAACCAACTTTCACCTGGAGTCGTGGAGTCGATGATGCTTGCAGACGACGAGTTTCTCAGCTCACCTGAATTGGATCTCGATGGTTGGAGAGACGCGCTCCTGCTGCGGTCATGGCTCTATACCCCGGTGGCCAGGGAATCCCAACCTTTCATTGGCAGGGCGCGTGCTCGAAGCGTTTGCGGATTCTTCGGAGTGGATCTAAGGTGCAATGCTCTCCGCGTCGAGCGGACGCAGCGCGATACTCGCCGCGACGGCGTGGACCACTTCTTCGCTCTGTTTCAGATCGCTGGCGCATCAACGATCGTTCAGAACGATCGGGCCGTGCAACTCATCGTAGGTGATGTTGCATTGATCGATTCGACCCGGCCCGGGACACACATCTCCGAAAGCAGTCACGGGCAGTGGTTCTCGTTGCAGCTGCCCCGGCGGTCACTGGTGTCTTATCTTGGCTTCGACCCCCAGGGTGGTACTTTGGGGCGGGGCCGAACGGTCGTCGGCCGCGCCTTATTCGACCTCGTTCGAAATGCCGACGCGGCTGACGCCTTGGCGTTCTCCGAGCCCTACATGCAATTGGCAGTCTACGATCTTATCGGTGCACTATTTGCTCCATCCGATCCGGCGCGTGTTTCCCTTCATGCGGACAAACTGTTCAGGCGCGTCTGCGACCTCATAAAAGATGGTTATACCAATCCAGAATTCGGTCCTCGCGAGGTGGCCGCTGGCGCGGGTATTTCGCTGCGTTCTCTTCAGAAGCTCTTTACGGTGCGGAATTCTACCTGCAGTGATTTCATATATTCGCTCCGCCTGGATCATGCCGCGCGCCTTCTGCATCGCCGGGACTTGCTGAGGACAGGGCAACCCGTCGGCGAGATTGCTTACGTCTGCGGCTTTCGCGACTATACAAATTTCGCCCGGAAATTTCGGCAACGGTTCGGCCACTCACCATCGTCCCATAAGGGGGATCTCGCCTAGCCTACGGCGTTTCCGTACCATCGAACGTTCGTTATCGGCTCACGACGTCTCACCTCACGCGATCTAAGCTACGCGGCAACTTCGAGGTCCGCCACAACTACATCCTCGAACTTTGTCGAAACGAGAAGGTTTGCGTGAAGTGCCCGAGGATGTGATGGCTTGTCGGCAAGACCTGAATTTACTGGAAGGCTTTGGTTGCGCCATGCGTCGCCTGGCTAGGACGGAAAGGTCTGTCGGCCATTGACTATCGCCTCGCCGAGAGCGAACGGATTTGGAGTGTAACGTGAAGAATGAATATGACTCTGTTGTCGCTCCTTTCTTTGCGTTCTCGCCTGATGACACCCACATCCTGATCGAGACGCCGGACAAGACCTTCGCCGAGTATGTAGGAAGTGGGCGCGCCGCGGCGACCGGGCGAACGGCTCATCATCGGTTCACCGGGTACCTGGTGGCAGAGGCTGGCAGGATCAAGTTGCTGCGCGAATCCTTCAATCCGCTGACGATGGCGCAGGCACAATTGCCGAATGGTGTAGCCGACATCGGACCGCCCGGCGACCAAGTGCACTCTTTCTGGTCGCGCGCGAAACGCCGTGCGCAGAAACATTAATGCGGCCTGGGCCGCAAGACGGCCTGCTCCTCCATCAACTGTCCTTTGTTCTCTCGGCGAACAGGAAGGAATAAAAACATGACCATCATTTCCGTCATTGTTGGAAGCACCCGCGAGGGCCGCTTCTCGGAGAAGCCCGCGAAGTGGATCCTGCAGCATCTGAAGAAGCGCGAACGGGTCGACGCTCGGCTTCTCGATCTTCGCGATTTTCCAATGCCGTTCTTCGATCAGGTGGCCACGCCGGCCACGCCGGGCCGTCCCGCCTACGCGCACGAAGTTGTTCAGAAATGGACCGCTGCGATCGCGCAGTCCGACGGTTTCGTCCTCGTCACGCCCGAATATAACTACGGACCGTCCGCGGTGCTCAAGAATGCGATCGACTGGGTCTATCCTGAGTGGAATCGCAAGGCGATTGGCTTCGTGAGCTATGGCTCCGCCATGGGCGCCCGCGGCGTCCAGCAGCTCCGTGAAACCGCAATAGAGCTTCAGCTCGCTCCGATTCGATCGTCAGTCCACATCCCCCTCACCACTCTCCGGGCTCACTACCAAGGCGGCGACGTCGAGGCCGGGCTGGCTGACTTGGAGGTACCCGCTGGGACGCTGATTGACGATCTGCTGTGGTGGACCGCAGCCTTGAAGACGGCGCGCGTTAGGGTGTCCTGATCTCAACCACACGGCGGCTCGCCGCACACTTCGGGCTGGGCGTTGCAGCTAAACGATCGTGACGTCTGAACAATAAGAAGCGAAGCAGTTATGAATTGTGCAACTTTGCCAGCTCTCAGTTTTGGCATTTTTGATCATTTGGATCATGCTGGCGGGAGCCTTCGCCAGCAGTACAGCGATCGACTAGAGATCGCCGCGGCGTGCGATGAGGCTGGCTTTCGCGCCTATCACGTCGCAGAGCATCATGGCACGCCACATGGTCTTGCGGCTTCACCCAACTTGTTCCTGTCGGCCGTAGCGCAACGCACCAGAAAACTGAGGCTCGGACCGTTGGTGATGTTGTTGAATCTATATCACCCCCTGCGCGCTTTCGAAGAGATCTGCATGCTGGATCAGCTGAGCGATGGCAGACTCGACCTTGGTGTTGGCCGCGGCGCCTCCCCACTTGAACTTTCGTTTTTCGGCGTTTCGGCCGCAGAGGCACAAGACCGCTACAGCGAGGCGGCTGAGATTGTTCTCAAGGCCATGGAAACCGACACCCTTACGTACAACGGCCGCCATTTCAGCCTCTCCGACGTGCCGATCACGCTTTCACCCATCCAAAAACCCCATCCGCCGCTGTGGTACGGAGCGATGAGGCCGGAGACAGCGCGATGGGCTGCGGAGAACTCAATCAACATCGCTTGCGTCGGAAAGAGCAACGCAATTCGAGCAATTACGGACGCGTATCGGGCACACTGGAAAACACGACCAACGCAGGATATGCAACTGCTTGGCATGGTTCGCATTGTGGTGATCGCCGAATCCGACGTTGAGGCACGTGCTCTGGCCGCTCCTGCCTATGCGCGCTGATTTAAGACATTCACCTTCCTGTCGCGCACTCGCAATTTGCCCGTTCCGCCGGATCTGCCTAAGTCGTTCGAGGAAGCCTTGGACGACGGTTTCTGCCTGGTCGGATCACCATCCACGGTGCGAGAAACGCTCAAGAACCAGGTCGTTGAGGCTGGTGTTACATACGTCATGTGCCAACTCGCTTTCGGAGATCGACCGCTCGCTGCATCGCTCCAAACGATCTCGATCATGCGGTCGACCATTATTCCCGATTTCCCGCGGCAAGTGACTCAGGTGGCGCGGTCATCGATCTCAGAGCTGGAAGGGCGCTCTGGGCCTACCATTGCAGACAAACTGCTTGCAGTCGCCGACGAGGTGATCGAATAGGCCTTACTTTGGTGCGGTGATGAGTCCGGTTGTGGCCCTACACGGACCTCGTGGGACTTTGCTTTTACGTCTGCTGTTCGGGGGTAAAGCAGACTCGTTGTGCTCAGAGCGAGTTATTCCGAGTCTGGTAGAGTCGAGATGTGGCGCGGTGGCTTTTAGGTTCGAACATATCTGTTTTCCGCCTCTTTCGTCTGGCGGTGCCTTAGTGGTTCAACCGTGACTCCGTTTCCACATCCCGCTCATCGAACCGGACAGGCGAATCTCTCGCATCCGGCTCTCGGAAGATTTCACGCCTTCACCCACGGCACGTCGTGTCCAAGCGCAGTTAAGCGTACGAGCCCGAAGTGCCCGTAGAGATGCGAGAGTGGATAAGTCCCGCCCTTACTTCGCCTGACCTTGTGCTTGGAGCGCAACCACCGGCGCAACCGCACAGCGGTGTAGTGGTCGATCGCTCGGTACGCCTTATTGACGGTGCCTACCTTGAAGTAGTTCGCCCATCCGCGCAGCGTGCGGTTCAACTTACCCACCAGCTCTGTGGTTTCTTGCCATGTCCCCGATCGGGCGGTCAGCGCGTGAATGTTCTCCACCATGCGCTTGATGCTTTTCTTCGATGGCCGGTACCCCAGGCGCGCCTGGCCGGTTCTCGCTGAGTACATCCGTCCGAACGAGTATCCCAGGAAGTCGAACTCCTCTTCCGGCACCTTGCAGATTCGTGTCTTGTCCTCGTTGACCGTCAGCCTCAGCTTTCCCATGATCTCACGCAGTCGCGACAAGGCCTCTTCGGCTTTGCCTCTCCGGCACAAGATCACAAGGTCGTCGGCATAGGTCACGATGCGAGAGCCGAGGCTTTGCTCCAGCCCGAGCATCTTCCATCCCAACACAAACCGGCGCATATAGAGATTCGCCAGCAATCGTGAGATCGGTGAGCCTTGCGGGATGCCGCGCCGGTTGTCCCGGGCTTCGGTCGTGCGTGTCTTCCTTCCTCGATCATCGGTTTCTTCTACAGGGCATTCCAGCCACATCTTGATCAGATGCAGCACGCGCCGATCCACAATCCGGCGCGCTACCGACTTTAGAAGTTCGGCGTGCGGAATGCTCCCGAAGTAGTCCGCGAGGTCGGCGTCAACGACTTCCGGATGGCCGCGGAACAGCTGCGCTTCCACCTCAACCACCGCCTGTTGGGCATTGCGCCTGGGACGGTAGGCATACTGCTCTGGTGGAAGATCGACCTCAAAGATCGGTTCCAGCACCAGCATCGCTGCCGTCATGCAGACCCGATCACGCAAGGTCGAGATGCCCAATGGCCTGAGTTTGCCATTGGCCTTCGGTATGTACACTCTTCTGATAGGATCCGGTCGATACGTCTCCTGCCTGAGCGCAAGCGCCAGTTCGCAAAGCCACCGCTGCAACCCGTACGCCTCGATGTCCGCGAAGGCCTGACCATCCACACCCGGTGCGCCCTTGTTGGAGCGGCACTGGCATACGCATGGGCCAGAATGTCCTCACGGCTGATCTTGTCGTACAGGGCATAGAACCGATAGCCGGCTTCTGCCTTCGCTTTCGCGTGCAACGCCATCTGCAGTTTCTGAACACTCTTCGGAGTTAATAGGTTGCCCAATCTCCAGGTCCCTCACCACGTCTTGCGTTCGTCTTGAACTAAGGTCCCTTCCCTCCCCCGGCGTTACCCGGCTTCAGCGGTACTAAGAACCTCTCCGCCTCCCCACGGCGCCCGGCCTGTCCCTCACGGGCGTCCGGTTGATCATCCCTGACCGCGACTTGGGGCCTCCCGTGTTGCGTACGCTTTCCTTGTGTACATGCTGTCGCCACTACCCCGGCGCAGCGGCTGGGTGGATGGTTTCGCTCGGTAGCCCAGCCGTGTCAGCCTTCCCCGAAAGGGTTGTCGGGTCGGCCTGCGCATCGTCCTTTTCGAGGTTTACTCGGCGTTCACTCGCGTTACGGCCTGCACACTCGCGCTGTCACCGTATATCGTGACACGCTAACCAGAGGCTTCAGCCACTTCGTTACCTCCATGACTGCTCCGGTTGCTTCCGGCTGGAGCGGTTTGCCGGGTGGGGCTTACAACCACTGGAAAGCGCCGCCTTTGCACGGCGCACACCCACAGCGGAATTTGGACTCGTTAGAATCTCGATTTGCTTTTCTGTTTGCCGGGTGCATCGTCCTTCGACAACAAGCGGAGCGAAGCAAATGGATAAATCCGTTTCCGGTACCGAACCTGGTCAGCGCCAGTTGAACGGGCCGCAAACCACCGGCCGCGATTACCGCAACCTTTCAAAGCCCCAATACGCAATCACGCGCGATGACGATGTGATGGCGCCAATGCGCGATGGCGTGAACCTTCTCGCCGACATTTTTCGCCCCAACACGCCAGCCCGTTATCCCGTGCTGATCGCGGCCTCGCCCTATCCCCGACAGATTCAGGACCTGGGCGCGCCAATGGGCTTTATAGAAGCTGGCGCCAGCGACTTCTTTGTGCCGCGCGGCTATGTCCACGTGATCGCCAACCTCCGCGGCACCGGCGGCTCCGGCGGGACCTTCGGCTTCTTTGACGGTCAGGAGCGCAAGGACATGTACGACCTCGTCGAATGGGCTGCGCAGCAGCCCTGGTCGGACGGCAATGTCGGCATGCTCGGGATCAGCTATTTCGCCATGACCCAGTTGGAGGCCGCCGTTGAACGTCCGCCCCATCTCAAGGCGATCATGCCAGTGGCGGGCACCTTTGACTTGTACGACTCGGCCACACACCATGGCCTTGTGAGCACGTCGTTCGTCACGCCGTTCCTTTATATGATCGGGATGACTTCGGGCCGCACCAACAAACTGTGGCGGAGTAAACTACTCGACGCTGTGCGGAGCATCTTGCGCACACCAGCAATTCACCGAAAGTTCGCCACCTTCAATGGCGAGGCGGCGATGACGGGCCTTAAGATGTTGCTCAAGCTTCATCATGACCCGCATCCCTGGGACGACTTGTGGCGCTCCGTCGTCGTGGAACATCCGCTGCGCGACGCATGGTGGGAGGATCGCAACATCCTGCCTCTGCTGGAACATGTAGAGGTGCCGGTCTATCTTGGCTGCGACTGGCAGAACGTGCCTTTGCATCTTCCATCGACGTTTCCGGCCTTCCGAAAACTCACGAACAGCAAGCACGTTCAGGTCGCCATGCTGGGCGAGCACGGCCTGGCGTGGCCATGGGAAAGCCTGCATGTCGAGGCGCTGGCGTGGTTCGACCACTGGCTCAAGGGACAGGATACTGGCATCCTGGAAGGACCGCGTTTCCGTTACATGCTGCCGGGCGCCGAAGGCTGGCGCACCGCCGATACCTGGCCGTTGCCAGATGTGACCTATCGGGCGCTGACGCTTTGTGCGGACGGAACGCTCGGCGACGAAGAAGGCGCGAGCGGTTCGCGTACATTGATGGCGCTTGGCGCGGGGTTGAACCGCCCCCAGCCGAGCGAGACCGATCCGTCTTCAAGTTTGACATGGGATAGCGCGCCATTGGCGCACGATCTCGACGTGGTTGGCGACATCGAGGTTCAGCTCGACGCCATCAGTACCGCGGCCGACACTGCATGGATCGTGTTCCTACAGGATGTCGCCACCGATGGAACCGTCACCGATGTCACGGCGGGCTACCTCAGAGCCGGGCTGCGTGAAGTCGACGAATCTGCCAGCCGTCCCGGTGCCCCCGACCTCCCATGCCGGACCTTTCAGGCGGTGCCGATAGGTCAGCTTGTGCACTACCGAATCCCGCTAGTGGCCAACGCTCGGCGTTTTATGGCAGGGCACCGTGTGCGGTTGTTCGTCACCAACGACGATCAGGACGCC